>Ga0325410_1003214_pt1 | contig 18388 bp, 8 predicted proteins | sample PopdelMetagenome_16_FD_206182 | JGI IMG/M metagenome (GOLD analysis project Ga0325410, IMG submission 206182) | Populus deltoides microbial communities from Bellville, Georgia, United States - Xylem-PdIQD-R3 | ecosystem: Host-associated > Plants > Phyllosphere > Stem > Wood/Secondary xylem... | reverse complement strand
TTCCTCCAGATGCAAATTTGAATGTCACATGATCACTTCAACTTTCCTTCGGCACTGAGTTATTACTTGTTCTGGAGTGTAGTATAGTTGTGACTCGTGATTATATTTTAAAATATTTTTTATTTTTAAAAATTATATTTTATATTAACACATCAAAATAATTAAAAAATATCAAAAATTTTAATTTAAAATAAAAATAATAAAATTTTTAAAAATAATTTTAGAACGTAAAAACAAACAAAATTTATTAAAATCCCTTTATTCTTCAACAAGTATTTTTTTAATATTTTACATAAATTTGTATATTTATTCGTAAATATGCTAGTTTTTGTTAGGATTATAAATTTACCATATTATATAATTATAAATTAAATATATATATATATATACACTCGCTTGGAAAGCCATCTTACAACTATAACATCCATCTATAGTTTTTTTTTTAATTAATTTCATCCTTATATGTTAAAATTTTATTTCAATTAAATCCTTTTTTTTTTTTGTCAGTGCGGCTGATTAATGTATTGATATGTGTCCTTGTATTGATATGTGTTCTTTGTTCTAAACATTTCCTAAAAGTTAAACGTCCAATCAAAAATATATTTTTTTAAATATTGAAGATGGACATAAATTTAGGGAAAAAATAAAATGAAAAAGAAAAAGAAAAAGAAAAAATGATAGGAAAAAGACACAGTTATTGAAAACCCACTTTCCAAAAAAAAAAAACGAAAAATTGATAACAAAACGACATAGTTATGGAAAAACTCACTTTCCCAAAAAAAAAAGGAAAAAAACAAAATGAAAAAAAAAAAAACCGACATAGAAAGGTCATTTGTATTGAGAATTTTTGCTGTCACTTCTTCTTCTTCTTTTTTCGGAAAATGGGAAATTTTTGAACTTATATAGTACATGTCTAAAACTTTAAAATTTTTGGGAAATTGTTAAATAGAGTTATTTGAAAATAATATAAGAATTTGCATAGAAAATGAGATTTTTATAATATTTTCTTGAACATTAAAGGAGATTTTTAAATCTTTAAGGTAGTATTTTTTGTAATTTTTCAATATTACATTGGGTTATTGTTTTTTATCGTATGAAATTTGATAAAAACATCATATGTATAATAGTATAGATCACTAGATAATTTTATTTACATTATGTAGAAAGTTGGATTATTTAAAAAAAATTAAAAAATATATTCAAGTATTACTAACATATTTTTTTTAAAAAATAAATTGTGTAGAGATTGACGTAATATAACCTGGTTAACTTGGTATGTCTAAAAACACCTGAACAACTGGAACAAAAATATAATTTAACTAAAAAAATATAAGATAATATCTTTTTTATAAAAAAAAAATAGAACTACAATATATTGGATCGTTCTAAATCAATCCATGTTAACATGTAAAATTTATGTTCTAAGTCGTGAAACTATGATAACCTCATAGAAAACAAATAAAAAATTTATTAAATATCAATTCTCAATCAATCCAATGTTAAATAATGAAATTGAAAAAAAAATTAAAAAAGGATTAAAAAAGCTTAAATCAATTTAGATTAACTTGTCAAACTTTGATCATGAGACTAGAATAACCCAATAGAAAAGTAAATCAAAATAAATTATGAAGCTCAATTCTCAATCAATCCAACATTGAATGAAATTGAAGAAAATCAATTGAAATAAAAAGACCCGAATCAACCCAATTTAATTCATCAAATCCCTGAATCGAGTCATAAGACTATGACAACCTCATAAAAAGCAAACTAAAATAAATTATGAAGCATAATTATCAATCAACCCAAATGGTTAAAGATAAAACTGAAAAAAGAAAATCAATTACAAAAATGACCCAAAAAACCTACATCAACTAGGTTAACCTGCAAAACTTATGACTCGAGTCATGAAATTAGGATAATCTTATAAAAAGCAAAATAAAATATATTATGAATTTCAATTTCTAATAAATATAGTATTAAATTATGAAATTAAAAATTAAAATTGAAAAACAAAAAAATAACAAAGTTCTATTTCAATAAACAATATTTTATGAGGAGGGGAAGAATGATTTCCCCTTCTTGACTTACTCTTGTTAATAATATGTCTTTCCTTCCTAAGGTATCATGACATTACAAATAGTATTGAAATATTTAATGATTTAAGGGAAAGATCTTTAAGTTTTAAAAAATTCAATAAAAATTACTTCAATCTATTAAAAGATTTGGGGTGCAATGCACCAGCTTCATTGTTCATATGAATAGTGAAGTAGTGCCTTTCTTTTTTTTTTCTCTTTTTTATTTATTTGTTATTTATTTTTATTTTAATTCCATCCTTTTTGTTTTCAATTTTCTAACTTACTCTTAATTTTTTTATGATCATTTAGGATGCGTTTAAAGTTAAAAGTTATTTTTAAAAAATTTCACCCCTAAATATTAGGATGTTTGATAATTGATTTTTATTGTTTTATTCAATTTTTTGTTAACAAGGTTATCGTAATATCACTACCGAGTTATAAATTTCGCATGCTAAATCGAGTACACTTGGGTCAAGGTTTTTTCAACCTTTTTAATTATTTATTTTTTATTTCATCCTTGAATATTTTATTTGCTAGAAATTAATTTTTTTTCTATTTTTCTTTCAATGGGGTTACCACGTTCTCATTTAATTTTTTGTTTGTTATCAAATAAGATCTTTCAATATTTGATTTTTTTAGAATTTTTTTTTAATTCCATCCTTCAGGATTTAATTGATTGAGAATTGATCTTTGTGCTTTTTTTTTTTTAATTTCCTTTCTATAGGGTCATTCCAATCTTATGCCCATTTCATAGGGTTAACAGGATAACCCGGTTTGACGTAGTTCTTTTTTAAATTAGATTATTTTTTTTTTCAGTTTTATCTTTTAACATTGAGTTGTTTGGTAATTGAATTTCATAATTTTATTCAATTTATTTTTGATTGGGTTAGCCTGGTATCATGACCATGTTTTATGTTTGGCATGTTAACCCGGATGAGCTCGAGTCGGATGTTTTTACATTATTTTCATTGTCAATTTTATGTCAATTTATTTATTGTCATTGTATTTTTTTTATTCATATTATTTAAATTAGATGAGCTTATTAAACTTAGTGAAGTTAATGATCCAAGTCTCATATTTTTTTTTTTAAGAATGCTTATATTGCCTTAACATCTTTTTTTTAAGTCGAAAAAGATCGGGCAGGATTGCAGCATAGTATGGGCCACCTATCAAGTTTTTATTCTAATTAAGATAACATCATATAATACGACATCTTTATAAAGATAGGAACCTTATTCCAAAATATCATTTAGAAATAACTAGTTTACATGCCCAAGTTACATTGCGGGTTGAATAAAAAGTTTAAACGTAATAAAACTATTCAGGTAATAAAGAATTATTTGGCATTGTTAGTAAACTTAATCCAATTGGTCAACATTGAAACTTATTGACCAGACTTTTGCCTAACTTAGGTTTAAAATTAAATCGTATAGGAATTACTCTAACGTCACACAATCGACTTGACAAACCTAAAGGCAACCCGAATGACTAGTAAAAGGCATCGTTTGTTTTTTAAAAAAAAATTAAAGATGACTTTTTTAAAATTTTAAGACATCAATATATTGGATTAACCTGAGTTTCATGGCTTAACACCACTAATTCGCAATCCGGGTGATGGACTCCACTGAGTTTAAAAATTTTGTTTTTTTAAGAATATTTTTTACATAATCATACAATAACATAAGTAGACGTTCGTAAAACCAAGAACAAAACCAATTTTAAAATGTTTGTTTAAGACTACAATAACATAATAGAAACCAAACTAAAACAATTTATGAATATAAATTTAAAATTAAAAAAAATATTGAATAACAAAATCGAGAAAAAAAAGATGAAAATAAAAGAAAAACGAGTGGGAAATACAAATAAAAAATGGAAAATGAAAAGAAAGGGTCATGTCCTTCAATATACATATGAATAATGAAGGAGATAAGTTGACACCCCAACTCTTTTAGATGTTATAGGTAATTTGTTGATATTTTAATCAAATGGGATGGAGCTAAAACATATATACATAAGGTTAGCTATCGTTTAATTATGCAATCAATTTGGTAATATACAACTAATTTCATAAATGGGGAATTCACCACGACTATTCCATATTTACCATCATCAAAACACAATTTCTTGAATTTTCTATTGGTCTTGTTTTGATCATATTATCTATTTATTAGCTCACCACTTCTAATTCTATTCCTATAATTCATTGTTTTTGCACACACTTATGATTACATCTCACTTATAACTTTATATCATATGTTTCATTGGGTCATTAAGGTTATGGCCTAATTCGTACGGTTAACATAGTTCATTTCAATGTCTTTAAGTTTCTTTTTTCTGGGATCATCTAAAGGATATCAGGTCTATTGGCCCTCACTTTGGCAACTATTCATAAAACCCCGAGTATTTATCCCCCACTCATATGGTCAATATCCCAACTATAATTAATAGCCCCCACACATGTGACCAGCTTACCTAATTCTAATTGAGAGTGTTTGTTTCTGTAGATGCTTCTGCTTTTAAAGTAGACCACAAAAATAAGCCATTTAATTAATTATTAAACGTAATTTACTGTTTGTGGGACCCAGTATAATTTACATTTGAAATACAGGTAACCGAAAACAGTTTCAAGCTGCTTCTCCTTCTTCTGTCGTCTCCACTTAACAGTAAAGAGTGAATTAATTCGCTCTCCACGTGAACAGTGGGGAATTTCACTCTCCATTCACTTTGCAAAAGTGAACAGTGGAGAACGTCTCCACTGTTCATGGTTGGACCGGGTCCGACTCAAACTTAAATGCATTGGACCGGGTCCAATCCAGTAAAATAAAAAAATCAATTTTTTTTATTTTTAATTTGTGTTTTATTTAAAAAACTAGTGTTTAACATTATTCAATGACACTATATAAATTAGAAGGAGAACGCATGATAACATCGCATTTGCAGAATTTGATCGCAATCCCATTTTTGTTCCTGATGATATTTTATATGATGTTGTTGCACGCTCAAGAAACCATGGAAATTGTGGTCATTATCGGATGAATTTCATACATAATGGAATTGCATATAGTTTAATGGAACAATAAAAATATTTTATATAAAGTATTATTTATTTCATGATATAATAGCAGTAGTTAAATTTACAATATTTAAATTAAAAACTATCAATATTAATATATATCTTTTTTAGTTATTTTATAATCTTAATTTAAAAAGCATTCTTAACTAAACATATTAAACTACCTTTTGTTAAATCTCAATTTCAACCACAGTTTTAACCAAATATATATAAATACTAAATCAATCTCAACCAAAAATGCTTTTTGTAAAACAACTTGTTTTCAAACCACAAAAGCTACCACAATACCAAACACAGTAACCCCCACTCATATGAATAACAACTTATTCCTTTTCTGATCAGTAGCCCCCCACATATGTGTTTGACTTATCCATTTCTTATCAGTATCCCCCACTCATTTGATTGGCTTAACAATATCTTTTATGATTCTTTGATATTTCTCATTTCTTTTCTTTTTTTGATATTTCTCATTCATCTTTATTGTTTGAATTGGAAAACACAATAATTATAAGGAATTTAAAAACAACATTCTTTTAAATAAAAAGTGTAAGGTGGAGAGCGTCTACATGCTCCTCCTGAAGTTTTAGATCTTCATACTGAGGGTCTAGCTATTAGTACCTCTCCTCATAAAAAAAGAGATGTTGAAATCAAATTTAAAATTTTCAAATTTCATGAATATGAATTAATGTTACCCGTTTTCAATTCACATTAGTATAACATATTTCATATTCCATTTACTTTAATTTTCAAGTTTTTAAATTAATTCATTTCTTATTTCCATCACCTTTATATTTAATCCCTTATTTGTCGATATATACAATACCCATTTAATATTTCCTTACATTAAAGTTTCCAGTTAACTTTGGTTCATAACCTTTATATTGATATAATTACACAACAACATTAATTAATCTTTTTTCACTTTTAGTGCATATGGATAGCATTTATATTATCTTCCTGACATATATATGTGGTCATCAGATTCCCAAGCATAAGGTTAATTTCCATATCAAGTTTTTATGTTCCATTTTAATCCACTTTTCTTATTGCCTACCAATTAATTCTCTATTTCCATTACTCCTACTTAATGTTTCAACTTCTAAGATTGTAAACTTCGCATTAATACTTTCCAACACCTCACCTTAACTAACACCCATTACTTTCCAACTTCATTCTTGCTCATAAAATTTAACACATGTATTATAATCTGCATGATTTATACTTTACAACATATATAATATTTCATTTTTCATGTTTCATCCATCTTTCATTTTCTTATTTTACTTTTCTACACCAGTTTAATTTATTTTCAAATTATACCCAATATAAATACCAATAATCTAGTAATTTAAACAATTAATAACTCAACAACCTTATAAAACCTTTGCCAAGTTTCCTAACAAGTCAAATAGTATGACACACATACTCAACCCTAACATCAATCTCACAACCTACTTTCCATGCAATTTTATCAACTGACATAGAGTTACATCAGTTTCCATTTAATCTTCCATTTCCTTTATATTACTTATGGTCGGCCTTAAGCCTAACAACCATTCCATGATTTTTTATTTTTATTTTTTTAACTCAATTGCACTGAATATAGCTTCTATTCCTCGTACTTTTCCAATTTCACAACTCAATATTTTTCCTTTTAACTTCCATAACACATAACTTATATTCCTTATGAAGTTTTATAGCACCAATTATATTTTCAATTAAATACTTATCTCATATCATATTTCTCATACATATACATCAAAATATCAAACAATTTTACATAACTTAAGCTTAATTATTCCCTTTCATAAACCCTTTCTCATGGCCAAGCCTAGGTTTAGGGTTACCCATAACTTTCCTTTAATTTCTCTTCATTATCATACTCTATCTAGTAATTTATTCCTTATTTATTTAAGCATTTAACATAAAAACACATATTTTTCCTAAATTGCTCAAAAACCTTAACATTGATAATTTGAGAATTACTTTCTTTAAGCATAAAAACAAACATTGACAAGAAATCGGGTTACTAGAACACCTTACCCGATGATTTAGGATAAAAATAGGGAACTCTTTGCAATTTTCTTCTACTTCCTTTCTTTCCTCTTCAAATTTCTTTCTTTATCTAACTAAATGTTTATCCCTTCATTTCTCCCACTCTTAGGTAAGTTTATGTAAGATTTTCTTCACTAATCTTCATATAAAACACTCTTATCTACCTATACCATTTAGTTTAAAGAAAAAGAAGAAGAACACCAAGTTTTGTAAGCTCTCCCTCTCTTTCTAAAATATTTGGCCTAAATATTGCAGATTTGTTTTCCATCAATTACTATTTTACTCTTATTCCTCTAATTATTTTTTTCTTGTTCAGGTTTACACTAATTGACTCGGGTATACAAAACAAAACAGGGGGTTTATACCATTAACAGTAGAAATTTCCTCATATCTACTAGTTTTAATTGGGATTTACACCATTAAACCTAGAGTTTACAACTATAAATATAGATGTTGCTAATTAATTTTATTTAGGATTGAACATGTTATAAGGCGATAACAATCTCAATCAAACAAGAAGTAAGTTTATAGACTTTGACCCATATAAAAGGGTTATTTGTTCTTAGAATCATCACTATGTTAAGAAATATGTGAGTTTAATGGACAATGGGATTGTAAGAATCTGTAACACAAAAAAATAATGAAAGCAATCAAGAGAAAGTTGTAAATAAATGAAAGCAATAAAACACTTTAAAGCAAAAAGAAGATAGATAAAATTGTATAAATTCAATATATAGGGTTAACCAATATTTACAATAGCATTTAGCCTTATTTATACTATTACAAGTTTAAATCCTATTGTCATATGTAATTATAATCCTCTACAAATATTGGTAGTAGATAAAGAGGTTTGTTATATCTTAATATAAACTAAACCCCTCTTTTAATGATACACACGTGAATTCTAAATTAATCTTTAAATTCTAATTAGTTATTCAATTAAGAACTCCCAGTTTAAATAGAATTGTATTTTCTAGTTATTGTGCATTCATATTTTCTTGGTCAATCACTTTTTTTGGTCGATTATGACTTTTTATCGCTTGGTTGACTAGTCCACTACCTTTTTAACTCTCATAGTCAATCAATAAATCTTATAGCTTAGTTGATTTTGGTGATTCATGATCGATTGCAACTTTTTTTTCCTTTTTTAATTATTGTTGTTCCCTGTAGCCAATCAGGTGGTTGTATTTGGCATTGATTTTATTAATTCAAAACATGTATTTTTATTTATAAATGAATATTTTTATCTTTAATATTCATTTAAGTTTGAATAATGTGTCTAAAGTACAAACAAAATCCTTTGGACAATAATATTTTATAAAGAAAATTATAAAGTGGTTATAATTATAAAAAATTATACTACATCAAAGCATTACTCTTAAAGATTCCTAGTCACTGCTTTATTATAATTGGATATTAATTAGATCTATTAAGATTGATACATAAAATATTATTTCTTAAAAAAAAAGTGATTATTATGATAAATTAGAGTATGAGGGATATTTGAAACTAATAGGTAAATGCTTAATAAATGACATGTACACTAAACTATCCTGCATGATTCTATATAGGGGTGATCATTTTTGGTTTGATTCGGTTTTCACAAGAAAAAATTAACCAAACCAAAATTATTATTTTTAAAAATTTAAAACCAAAATCGGTTCAAACCGATCGGTTTTAATTTGTTTTTTTGTTGTTAAAAAACCGGTAAAATCGAGAATCAAATCCCGTTTCTGCTGATTTCATGGTTCAAAATGATCGTGGATATGGGATAAGCTACTACTAGATAAAAACTCCAAGAATTAGAGATTCAAATCCATATTCCGAGGCAGAAGGCAATCCATTATTGTCCAGAGATGTAGCTAAGACAACTCCTCATGGGAAGAGGAGCTGGAAGCACACTACAAATGAAACTCCTAGGAGTTTGAGTCAGAAATTTAGGCCAAACTCCTTTAATGAATTGTTGGGACAAAATGTAGTGGTAAGATCTCTATTGGGTGCCATTTATAAAGGAAGGATAACCTCTTTATATCTCTTCCATGGTCCTCGTGGCATAGGCAAGACCTCTGCCGCGAGGATATTTGCTTGTTGCTGCCCTGAATTGCCTTTCACATGAGTACAAACCATGTGGTGTCTATCGAGAATGTGTTGCGTTCTTTTTTGAAAAGAGTCGGGATATGAAAGACTGTGGCGGCTGCAAGTGTTGGAGTGTTGTTTTAGGGTTTATGTTAGTGATTGTTTATATTATCTTTTTATAGTCTTTTTTTTAGAGTTATGTGGTTGAACCGATTCAGTTCATTCCGGTTCAATCGGTTTTAGGCATTTAAAACCAAACCAAACTGAACTGGAAATTCTTTTGGGTTTTCTAATCGGTTAAGTTATTTTTTTTCTTGGTTCGGTTTTTTCGGTTAATTTTTTTTCAGTTTTTTCAGTTTAATCTATTTTTTAGGTTTTTGGCTCACCCCTAATTCTATACGAAGATATTACCTATGTATATGGAAAGACTCATATAGAAGTTGTGTAAGTGATTTTTATATTTGAGATCATCAAGTTATCTTATATAAGGAACAACACGTTTTGATCCTGACTATATGGTGACTTAATCAAAGGTAAAAAATGGGTAGATATTAATTAATATATAAACTATATTGATGTATTTAAGTGATTAAGAGAAGATTTGTCACCCTAGGTGATTTAGAAAAATTATTCCACATGTTTTTAAATAACATTGATTATGAAATTCTTATGCAAGGTAAAATGAGATCTAAAAAGGGTTTCAAATCTTATTCAAATAATCAAAGCCTGAGGTATTAAGAAAACATATAATTTGATATGATAAACACATTTCATACTCAATGGTCTAAATAAAAATATTCTAGATGAAGGGATAATAGTTACATTAAGAAACTAATAACTAAAAGACTAAGTTAAACCACGTATGACTTTTCTAATATTTAGGAGATCATGTCATGTTGCTTGATGTTGTACTTGATTTTTAAATATAAATCAAATAATTTGTTGAATTAATTATAATTTGTTTTTTTTAATTTAATTGATCTTGTTTTAATTGGGCTTATGATTTAATTTGGAACAATATATTAGGAACCTAGTGGTCACACACATTAAGAATCATTTGTAAGAAATTCAATTGGGATGATTAATCAAGTATGACTAAATAATAAATAAGTTTTAGAAATTAAGGTCTAGAATGTAATTAATAAAGGAGATTACAATTCTAAACCTAAAAAAATCAAGTAAGGACTTGATTGCATAACTTTCTAATAATTGTTTTAAAATAAGATATACAATATTTTTTAGGGGACAAAGAAATATTTTACCATTACTTAGACATTAAGTTTTTCTTATAAATAGAATGTTATATCTCATATTTTTTTAATGAGTTAAAAAAAAGAGTTCAAAGTACAAAAATATAATAGAGTAGATGTAAGAACAAAAAGAAAATAAAACAACTAGCGCTCGAGGTAACAATCCTTGTATCTTAAAAAACTTGTTAGCCTTGAAGATTTGATCGAACTCTAAGAAAAAATTGAACTTATGTAATCTTCACACAAACCTTAAATAATTGTATATTGTCTAACAAGATCAATGATACCCCTAAAAAGTTTTAAAATACCATTTCACTATGTTCATGTCGTTTGGGAAACCTAATAATGGTGGTGGAGTTATCGTTAAATAATTAAGGTATTTAATTGCATGTCTTAATCATTATTATTAGGGTTAATTATGAATTATTTTTATGGAAAAAAATGATTTTTCAAAAATTTCTTTTCCTTATATAGATTTTCAAAAAAAAAAAAGAGTTACTGTTTAGGCTAGAGATAACCTGATTTCTCATAAAACAATTAGAAAGAAGGTTGTTACTTCAACCAATGATGACGTTAACATCATGGCCTACTCAATGCTACTACCTTACACATCAAACCAACATGTAGTGGGTAGTATGCATATTTCCACCATAAGGGAAAAGGGCAGATTTACAGTTCTACCCTTAGAACTATAAATTATTGATTTTATATTAAAAATTAAAACACAAAATTAATTTAATTATAGTATTAAATATTCTAATTGGATTATGATTTAAATTACAACACTTAATTAAAATAAGAAAAATAGATTTTCTAAATAAAAAGAGTTTTTTTTAAACTCCAAAAATTTTATCTAATTGATCTTAAAAAGTTAAGAATGTTAGTAAGAATTTTAATATGGTTATTTTATTATTAAAAGTCAAAAAAATATTTTTCAAAGAAAACAAAATAAATAAAATTTATTAGGAATTTATCAAATTGAGTTTGATTTAATATTTCTAAATGTTAGAAATATTACTTTAAAAATTACATATAAAAAGTTAATAATTAGAATTGAAGCATGCATTGTGTGTGTGTGTATGTGTGTTTTAATGTGGTTAATGCATGGTGTATGATTATGGATATTAAAAGACCAATATGATTATGTTTTGAATGGTCTCATACTAAAAAAGGACTAAATGCCCTGCTTTTTCTCTATTTTTTTTATTGGATGTAAAATTCTTTTCTTATCTAATTTTTCTCGAATTTAACTTGAGATTTATTATTCAATTATATAAACTTTATTTAATTTAAAAATGTGGGAATTCAAATAAAAAAAATTCATGCCAAATGATACACCTATGGTGCTTGCATGAACTTATAAAGATGTATCGTAACTATTTTAATTTTGACCACCTCACTTCTTTTTATGGTTCGAGAAAATTAGTTTAGATATGTCCACAATCATTCAGTTAGAATAACATGCCATATATGTATATTTATATATACTTTTTATATATGATATAATAATCATGCCAAAGTATTAGACCTAATTAATAAAACAAATCCCTCATTAATATATTTATATGTTAAGAACATGATTTATTGCCTTCTAATTTATAAGTATAAAATGAGAGTTAATTTATGATTAATTTGTTGAGTTAAACAACATTATTTTATATTAGATATGTTTAATGTTATATAAATTAGGTCATACTTTACTAAAATTATATGATTTGAATAAGACACTTATGATCATGTACGATTAGAGGTAGTAGTTAGGTACCAATTTACTTAAATAAAACATCAAATTATCATTTCTCTAAAGATCAAACCCCTTGGCAATTGTAAGTAATTCGAAATGAAATTGTTTTAAGTTTACATCAAGTAAATTTTTGTTTTTAAAATATAAGGAATTAATTCATTTAAGTCATAAATAGCCCAACTTTGAGTTAACATTTCTTTCTCAAACTTTACCTTGTCAATTCTTAGCTAGAAACACATAAAAGATGCATGACATATCTCAGGGTTACAATAAAAAAAACATTTTCAAAATTACATCTCATGATTTCTTTACAATAATTAGACTTGAATGGACATGATTCTTGAAATTTATAAAGTGATTCCAAAATAAGAAAGTGATTTTCAAACAAAAGAGGTTATTGACCGAGTTTGTATAGTCCTAGATATAAATGACATTGACATTTCTCGTGAGTCATCCTAAAAAATTTGGGCAGCCAAAGGGCAATGCAATGGATCCTAAAAGGGATAATAAACAATATCTAGATCATCTAGGGGGCAAAGAAACATATAGTCAAATGATGATTCAGTAAAATCCATCAAAGCTATGAATAACATCTAATAAATAACTATTGATGATAGTCATAAGAATAAGTAAAGCTAGATAAGATAAAAGCATTATGCTTAGAGACAAAGGGTTACTTGATGGATTCCATTAACAGTTGAGAGTAATGCTACACTTGGGAGGGCATCTTCATGTATAAAAATGGGGTTTACCTTTTAAAGGGTGGCTATGTGTAACACCTCACCTCACTAGCAAGATATTGTCCGCTTTGGCCAACGAGCCTCACGGATTACACTATGATACATGAAAAGTGTTACCACATGAATGCATCAGTTAAAGAAAATATGCAGCAATCATTGACAATAGATGATTTGATAAACTCCTTTAGAAAAGTGAGAATAATGGGACATTGCTTTTCCCTTAAAATAAAATGAGTGGGTAATGATGCAAGAATTTCACAAATTAGGGTGCATCATCTAACTAGGGGGCAACATTATGGCTAAGAAAGTTTGTCACTTCTCAAAGAATGGTTAACTAAGCAGAACTTCATTTATTGTCTTAAAGTCTATGCTATACAACAAAGAGGTAATCAAACACATTAATCAGATGGGTAAAACCCGAATAAGTTAATGCAACAAAAAAACAATCAAACACATTGATCACAAGGGCAAAACCCGAATAGGTTGAAAAGTTAAATTAAGCAACCAAGATGCCAGATCAATAATAACAAACCTTTCCACCAATCAAAAGATGATTTGCAAGAAGGAGAGCTTATATTTCAAAACTAGGTAAAGATGCATAGATAACATTTAAAAGCATTGTATAAATTTTTGCACAGGAATTACATAGGAAATAATCTTTAGTGAAGTCTAGCAAAACTCCAACAAACAGGAACCTAATAAGACTCGATTTGATTTTTAAAGCCCAACAAGGCTTCAGTAAAGAAGGAATCCAACAAAGTTATAAAGCCCAGCAATGCTCAAGATAATCCTAAACCCATTAAGGTTTAATGAGAAAATGTGCAGCAAGACTTTATAAAAAAAGAACCCAATAAGGTTTCCGTTGATCTAAAACATAACAAGGTTTTAATAAAGAAAGAGTTCAACAAGACTCCAACAAATTAGGACCTGACAAGGTTTTGAGCCCAGAAAGGCTCCATTTGATTAAAACCCAGCAAGGTTCAAGTAAAAAAAGATTTCAGCAAGACTCCAGAAAATTAAAACCGATAAGGTTCTAAGCCAATAAAGGCTCTATTTGATTAAAAACCTAGCAAGGTTCCAGTAAAAAAAAAAAAAACTTTAGCAAGACTGCAGCAAAGTAGAATCCAACAAGGTTTTGAGTCCAGCAAGGCTTTCACTGATTAAAAACCCAGAAAGGTTTTAAAGCAAGAGTCTTGCAAGACTCCAACAAATAAGGACCCTGTAAGGTCCTTAGCCCAGCAAGGCTCTAAAAAGGTTATTTGTTTCGTCTATCATCACAAATGGAAGAAAACGTGTAAATAAGAAGAGAGGGAAATTGCAATAAAAGAAATAAAAGGCACTAGAACAACAATAGATTAAAAAATAATAATAGATAAAAGCGATAAAAGCTAGAAAGAAATATAAGTTGAATTCAAATTGCATACATGCAACTAGCCATCATTTGCAATAGTTATATAGCCCTATTTATATTAGTATAGAATTTGAATCTTATCTAAACACATAGCTTTAATCATATACAGATATTGGTATCATATAAAAAAACTTTATCAATTTCTAACACAAACTAAACTCTCCTATATTGATATTCATATAAATCCTAAGTTAATTTATAAATTTTAATTAGTTATTTTGTTGAAAAATCCTATTCTAAATAGAATTAAGTCTTATAATTCTTCATACACGTTCAAACTCTTATGACTAATTGCTTTCTCTTGATCAATCGTGACTCTAATTAACTAGTCAATCATTATTTTATTTTCCTTATCTTTGATTTGATTGATCATATTACTCACAAACGATTTCACCTTATTTTTTTTCTGATATGACAATGGACAAGAATTGTTCTTATAAAAAAAAAAGATGAGAAAAGAAATATATATATAAAAAATCACATAAATCCCAATGTAAATCAATCTTGCTCCCTAGATCAGAACATTGTTCCCTGGTTATGGCTTATATTATATTATATGCAGATGACCTGGAAAGTGAAAAGCATAAAGAAAGAAAAGAATATATAGAGTGTGATTTTGTGTTTCCCTCGTGCAGCCGTGGAGACATCGAATTCACAAATTTCGTAGTCCAACGTGCAAGACACATGGGAGGGAGGAAGATGTATTTCATGGTCGGTTTGGCCGGCTGGCTGGTAGTTAAAATGGTGAATGAGTGGACGAGACAAGAAATCAACATGGAAAAGGATGAGCCACTCCGTAGTGTGTAATGCAAACTAGTAATACTATATACTAGATATTTCACCAGTGTTATCTTGGGTTACATTTTTTTTAATAAAAAATTTATATATAAATGTTTTTAACATGTTTATAGATTTTAAAAAATTCTAAGTAAAAATTAAAAAGTTTATATATATAGATATAATCAAATAAATCGAGAACTATATATTTTAATAAGTGGAAAAAAAACCATAAACAATGACTAAAAATAAAAATTAAAACAATCGAGAGATAAGTGTAAATCAAGAAATTTAATTTTAAAAAACATGATATTTACGGGGTTGTGTTTGCTAAATTTGTTAATTAAAATAATTTTTTTATTCAATCAAATAATAACAAAAATAGACACACATTAAATTGATTGAATAAAATAAAAGGAAAAAAATAATATGTAAGGTTGCAAATATTAGAAATATTATTTGAAAATAAATTTCTTTTTATTTTTAAAAATAAAGTTCATCTATACAAAAAATTAAAAAAATATAGATTAATCAAAAAACATCCTAAAAAATTAAATGTGTCATTAAAATATAATCATCATTTAATATAGAATTTCTAAATAACATAAAAAAGAGAAGGGATATTAATCTAAATATTAATAAAAATAAGATTTAGATTTAGATTGATTTTTAAAAAATAGAAACAAAAAAAATTCTTAAACAAAAAAAAAGTGAATAATGTTATTGATAATAAAACTTGTGAGGTGAATTTGGACCATGAACTCAAACGAGTTTAATATTGTTTTCCCCTTAAATTTATAGCAAACCTAAAAAAAAAATAAACAATGTGGTCTATGGTAAAACATGAGGAGATGAACAGTGCGGGTGCACAATGTTCACCTCACATATTTTCCTTTTAAATTTAAAGCAAAACCTTAAAACAAAATAGTGACCAACCAATATTGTCCACAGTAAAACGTGATGGGATGAACAATGGGAACGCAAAATATTGTCTATGATAAAACATGAGAAGATAAATAATACGACTGCATAATGTTCATCTCACATATTTTCCCCTTAAATTTATTACAAAACCTAAAAAAATATGAATAGTAAAACATGAGGATGAACAGTACAACTACATAATATTCACTCTACACACTTTAAATTATAAGTAGTTTATTTAATGTTTATTACAAGGATTAATTTAGACCACCAAAAGGTTAAAACTTAAAAGTAGAATGGTAAAATAATTGGCAATTGCAATAATTTGGAGTTAATTTTTAATGTAGAGATGTATTTTATTATATCATATTTTTTAATTAAGAAATACAAAAATGTTATTTAAATTTAATTAAATGAATTAGAAAAAAATATAAGTATCAATACATCATCAAAGAGTTATTAATGTTAATTAAATACTGAAATGAAAAGCTAGTATTTCTTCTAAAAATAAAATATTTAACATAAACTTTTCTCTTTTTATTATTATTTTTTATCTTAGAGATTGTTTTTTCTTACCAAGAATAAATTATTTCTATTTTTATAAATAAATCATGAAAAATAAATTTTATTTGTACCAGATATAAAAGAAGAAAATTAAAGATAGGTTATAATAGAAATATTATAAAAATACAAATAATTTTTTAAATAACTAATATTTATAAAAATAAACTAAAAAACTTTTTAAAAAAATCAGGCAAGAGATAGTATTAATTGAGATTTAAATAAAAAAATTAATGAAAAGTAAAAAAAAAAAAAAACACAAGAAACATGAAGGGTATTAATTAGAGTTTTTCAAACATTAATTAAAAAAAATATCATTCGCTGATGGGCCAACCCTACGCACTTATATTAGAAAAAATATTAATTAGATGACACGTCGCTTGTAGTGGCAAACAACCTTTCACCTAATGTAATGTTTTTAGCCATTAAAAAATCATTTTCAAAGTTTATAAACCCTAAAACTCTAATTTTCAAGTTTATTTTACCCGAAAACATCATAAAAACCTCCATTAACCATTAATCATCAACCATAAGAAACTCCAAAATCACTCAAAATATAAAAATAAACCAAATAAAAAAAACTAAATGGACCTTGATCTCCCTTTCATGTATGTTTATATGAAAAAACCATTATTATTAAATTCCTCTCGTCAAATGAAATTTATTAACGCCAAAATTAACCATTGTCTTTGGCATAATATGATTAACTAACAACTCTTTCTCATCTTGATTTTTTTTTGGTAACTTTATTTTTTTTATCTCAAATTAAAAAACTAAAAATGAATAAAATAAATTTTTATATAAAAATTAAGGTTTTAGAAACTTTAAGATTGACATTGTGGTTTTTTGTATTTTAATTTTATATTTTTATAATAATTATAGAAATAGATCACAAAAAGATTAAATAAAAAAGGAGGTGATTCATTATAGCTCAATGAGTGATTAATCTAGTGGGGACCCCTTTCCTTATTATTGTTGTCTTGTTTTGTGATGTCTGGTTCCTTTCTTTTCTGTAACTTAGGGTCCTCCTGCATCCTAACAAAAAGTTGATAGCTGACAAACATGATACTGTCACTCTTCCTTCCTTTTTTTAATCTTTATTTTTTCTAGGTTAAATGGAATTTATAATAGTGGTAATAATTTAAAATATATTTTATTTAAAAATATGTTAAAATAATATTTTTTTATTTTTTTAAAAATTATTTTTAATATTAAATTATTAAAATAATTTAAAAATATATAAAAAATTAATTTTTTAAGAAATATAATTTAAACCATATTTCCAAATAAACGAATATAAAACATTCAAGAAGGCAAGAATATTATTTGATAACTAGTTGATATATTGTGCTTATAAATATTTAAAAAAATTAAATAGTATTTTATTTAATTGTATTGTTGTGCTTTTTTTTTAGATATAAAATGACTAATGAGCCCTGTAATGTATAAAAGATGTATTTTATTTATATTAAATGATTTGGGAAAACACTCAACAATTACGCTCATGTTTGTGTCAAATTAGCAAATTAGTCCTTATAAAAAGGTTTTGGTCAAAATAGATCTTATTTTGGAAAATTTTAGTCAATTCGATCCAATTGGATTAAATTGCATTAAATTATAACACAAATACCATTTAAAATTTTCTAAAATGTTTGAGAAAAAAAGAAATTAAAATTTTTGAAGATGTTTAATGAATAAA
>Ga0325410_1003213_pt1 | contig 18392 bp, 6 predicted proteins | sample PopdelMetagenome_16_FD_206182 | JGI IMG/M metagenome (GOLD analysis project Ga0325410, IMG submission 206182) | Populus deltoides microbial communities from Bellville, Georgia, United States - Xylem-PdIQD-R3 | ecosystem: Host-associated > Plants > Phyllosphere > Stem > Wood/Secondary xylem... | reverse complement strand
TTTAATTCAAGTTAGCATTGGATTTGAAAGGAAGAAATCGTTTTGGATTGGATTGAAGGTGAAATGATCGCCTTCTTCCAATTGCTGTCTCCACGAGAAAGAGCTATACTGTCTGCGACTCTGCCGGCTTTTTTTTTTTTTTTTAGAAAAAAAGAACTCCTACATGCGTGTAATGTTTAGTGAATTACTGGATAGCGGCTGCAACGTTCCCAGCCCGCACAAATTTTTTTCAACGAGAAAAAAAAAAGCTACGAAAATGCAAGCGTTTCTAACTTTCTATAATAAAGCTAAAACAATTTTAGATTTATCTAATTTGTTTAATAAATTTATTAATTTAAATAATACAAATAAAAAAAATATAATAATAATAATAATAATAAATAAACTAGTAAAAAAATGGCTATAAAAAAGTAAAAAAAAATTACTCGAGCCGCTTGAGTTAACATGTCAAATATGAGAGATAGTTATGATATAAGGTAACCTCATAAAAAACATATTAATTAAAACTATAAAGCTAAATTGTCAAATACATCAATGTTGAAAAGAAAATTTTAAAAACATTTTTAAAAAAAGAAACGAAGAAAAAATATGAGTCAACCTGTCAACCTTATGATCATGGGCACATGATTGAGATAAACCTATAGAAAGAAAATTAAGAGAAAAAACATGAAGATCAATTTCTAATAAACCAAATATTAAATGATAGAATTAAAAAAAAAATAACAAAAAAGAACAAAGTCAACCTATGTTATTCTTCAAAACCAACAAACGTGATCATGAGCTCATGACTCACACCATAGAAGTCAAACCCTGAAAAATAACAAAACAAAATTTCAAATCATGAAATGATGAGGGATGAAATTAAAAAAAAAATACAATTAACAAAGGATCCAAAACAAAAAGAAATTAAAAAAATAAAGACTAAATATGATATAAACATCATTTGAAATCAAATGTTGAGAGATTAAATCAAAAATAAAATTCAATTATAAAAAAAAAATTAAAAAAATAAAGACCAAATTAAAAAGAAAAAAAAATAAATTACACTTATATATTTTGGCAAAAAAAAGAGAGAGAAAAGATGGAGTAGGAAAAAAAAAGAGTTTACTAGAGGCTAGCCGCCATGTACAGGAACGACACCAATAGAAAAAGTACAACGAGACGTTTCTAATGCTGCCTCATAAAAAGGTGTTTAGACATTGGATGACGTTGTATGCACTGTCTAAAGGTGTGAATTTTTAACGTTTGTCAATATATATTTATAATTTGTGAAATTTTATGTGCATTGATATTTTCTTTGAATTGTGAAACTTATATGTTGATGTTATTTTTAATTGAGAATTTTAATGCGTTGACATGGTTTTTAAAATCTTAGTTTTAACGTGTTATACATTTTTAAACTGTAAATTTTTTTATGTTTATTGTAAAAATGTTTTCACATATAAAAAATAAAAAAAAATATGTGAATATAAAAAATATCATGATCTTTTTGTTATTGTCTTTATTTGTGAACTCCTATAATTTTTGTGCACTATACTATTTCTTTTATTGTGAGAAGATCTAGGTTGGGTTAATATGACCTCACATGGGCCATTTTAGGACATGTTTGACAGGAGGCCAAAGCTTATTTTTCTCCATCCAATCTAATGCTCATTTCAAAATCCTTAAAAAATATTCTTTGCTTAAAATCATAGAAAAAAAATATTTTATTAGTCACTTATAATATTTGATATAATAAACTTATATTGAGTTCTTATTTTGAAGATTAACAAGGATTAATGCATCCTTTTGATTTGTTTAACAATATTTTTTTAGTATAATATTTATCGATAACAAAATTGAGAATATTAAATCTTTTAGTCTAATACTCATCGATAACAAAAATCAAGAGTGTTAACATCAATATCACTGGATCTTACTTTCAAATAGATCAATCCAATATTCATCGATAACAAAAATCAAAAGTGTTAACATCAATATCACTAGATTTTACTTTCAAATAGATCAATCCAAAATGAGTACTGCTTAAATATTTTAGGATTGGGGTTTGAAAACCTCATTCAACAAATATTGCAAGGGGAATTCATGTATCATAGGATAAGTAAATCTCATTGAGGCTCTATTTATGGAACTTTCCAATGATTTATGTTGGGCTCATTGAGTCATTAACTAATATGACTTAGGTTGTAATTTGAAGGGGCTTACTCTAGATTTGTCAATTTACCAAGGAATTAGGAGTGATAAAATTGACCAAACCTTAGAAGTGTTAGACTTGAAACAATAATTATGGTTTAACTCATTGCAGTAGACTCGTTATCATCTTGTAAATAAACCATTAGTAGATTAGACATAATAGATTATTAAGAATTTAAAAAAGAACTAGCAATTCAACTTACCTTGGGTATTATGCTTTAAGGTAATAGTATATTTTCTTTATCATAACTAGTCTCTTACCACAAATCTTTAAAGACCAATTACAATTTCTAATAACCATAATACTAGGTGACAAATATCATTTTTACAAGTATAGATCTTTTCCCAAAAGAACCATATACCCTATTCTTTTTTCTAAGGTCAGTGTAATACTAGCGACAAAATTAGTAAAAAATATTTAATTAAAAATAGAAGAAAAAATATTCAAGTGAACTCAGGTTAACATGTTATATCCGCAATTTAGGTCATGCACCTCTTTGGATTTAATAAGTTTTAATCAATAGAATTATTTTTCATTTAATTATATGACAATCATTAATGTACAACCTTTTTTTATCAAAACAAAATAAAAAAAATAAACATAAAAGATAGAATAGGCATTTAGGATTAAAATAACAAAAACAACTTAATTTTTTAAAGTTAAATAACAAAAAGATTCATTTTTTAAAAAGTTAAATAAGAAAAAAAAGACCTTTAAATAATAAAGGATGAATTTTTGAAAAAAAAGTTTAATAGACTAAAAATGCATTAAAAAAACAAACAAACATAACAAGGCACATGGACTCGAGTAACAAAAGTAGGCTGATTTAAAAAAAAAAGTTAAATAACAAAAAGATTTGTTTTTAAAGTTAAATAAGAAAAATAGACCTTTAAATAACAAATTATGAGATGTTTAATTTTTTTAGTTTAAAGAATAAAAAAACATTAAATAAGAAAAAGAAAAGGCAGGTTAGGTGCTTGGGCCTATTAGCCAAGGCTCGGCCCAACAAAAAAATGTCCAATCTTGTGCATCTTGGAATTCTTTCTTTCTTTTTTTTAAGAAAACTTGGTAGACAACACATCGTTCACCTAGTATTTGTTTTAAAAAAATAACAGGCAACGCGTTGCTTGCAACCAAGACTCAGACAACTAGATGTTCATCGAAAAATCAAGTCAGGGATCTTTTACACTTGAAAATCTATTTTCAATTATTTTTTAACCCAAAATATACCAAAGACCTAAGTGAACCTCTTCATGCCTTCAAATAACACAAGAATCAGTCCAAAAATAAAAAAATATCTTAAGACCCAAAAACTTCCTAATATCATACCTACTTTTCTAGACAATTTTAAAATAAAAGAACATTCAGATGAAAATGCTGATACCAAGATTGACCATATTGGTGCTCAAAATCGGCGTCAACCCAAATTTTCTCTTTATATCATCGGAATCTTGCAACTCTCTCTCTCTCTCTCTCTCTCTCTCTCTCTCTCTCTCTCTCTCTCTCTCTCTCTCATATATATAAAACCAGGAACTAGAAAATAAACTTTTGAACCAAGATTGAATTTAAAAAAATATAGGGATAAAAAATCTATCAAATGAAAAATTAGAAGGACCGAAGTTAACTTTCAATCTTGCTTTTCATTAACAAATTGAAAGCAATTGTCCTTCAATTTCCCCGTAAAAGGATCAAATCGCCCAAAAAAAGTTTTATGAATAAAATAAAAATAAAAATCATTATACGAATCCACAATGAAATGTGAGAGGAGTTAAAGTGCATTTTGCATGGTATAACCCGCTCATGACTTTGTCCATGTTAGCTAGATCATTGACTTGAACTATATCGTGGGTTAAATTAATATTTCTTTCATGTAAAAAAATATTTAGGTGTTGCTAATTTTTTTTGTATTAAAAAAGAATTTTTAAACCATATAGAAATTAACATGATATAACCTGATTAACTTGGTAAGGCCAAAAGCAACCTAAATGACCGGTAAAAATATAGTTTGACTCAAAATAAATAATCAATATGAGATTTTTTATAAATATTGAGATGATAACATATTGAATCGATTCGGGTCAACCCATGTCAATCCACCAATCCACATGTCGGGTTATAAAACCATGATAACCTCATAGAAAGAAAATCAAAACAAATTATGAAGCTTAGTTTCCAATAAAACTAATTTTGAATGATAAAAAAATTAAAAAAATCATTTTAAAAAAGATCGAAAAAAATAACTCGAGTTGATCCGGGTTAACTTGCCAAACATAGGACCCGGGTCATGAGACCGGGATAACCCAATGAAAAGCAAATTGAAATAAATTATAAAGCCTAATTCTTAATCAATTTAGTGTTGAAAGATGAAATTGAAAAAGTTTTGATTAAAAAAAAGACATAGAAAAAGACTCCAGTAAACCTGGGTTAACATATAAAACCAATGGTCGAGAACATGAAACGGAAATAACCTCATAGAAAGCAAAGTAAAATAAATAATAAAGTCTAATTTTCAATCAGTTCAATGTTGAAGGATAAAATTTAAAATAATAAATCAATTAAAAAAGAAAAAAGAACTCAAGTTAACCAAATTAACTCGTTAAACTCATGGTTTAGATCATAAAACTAGAATAATCTCATAAAAAATAAATTAAAATCAATTTTGAACCCAACTCCTCAATAAACCTAATATTGAAGAATGAAATTAAAATAAAAAATAAAAAATATATTATACTAAGTGAAGAGTTTTTTTTATAGGGAGAGATTTAGCAAAACCCCTCCTTTTTTCAGTTTTTTTTTTTTTATAATTAAAAAAGAATGCAGCTTTTCCCATATCATTTCTATCACCATGGCCATTCATTCATCCAAAAACGATTTTACTTTGATAAAATTCCCTTTTACTCGAACTTTCAACTGCTTTATGAAATTGAAAGTCTACAAAGATTTCAATTGCTTTCATAAATTTTTTTTTATAATCAATATTTTTAACTCAAATATTTCAAATGAATAATTTGGATTTCACAACTTTTTTGCAAATACGAAGAGCTTGGAAACTCATAAATCTTTTACACGAATCTTTTATTTTAAAAGAAACTCACAAATAAAATTGAGAATAAATTTATTACAAGTAACATGCCATTTAGCCGAGGTATTTTATTGTTTTTTTACTGCTCATTCACTGCTTGTCTTTTATTCTCGTCCTTTTAGTATTTTTTTTCTTGGTTTTTTTTCTCAATAAGGTCCTTTCACAATTAGGTGGATTGAGATTTAGGCTTTCCCCCCTTTTTTTCATTATCATATATTTTTTTTCTAATTAGATCCTTTTATTGATGGTAGATTGAGATTTGGGCTTTGATATTTTGATTTAATTAGCTTTGCATGGAGTTTTCATGGTGTCAATAAAGATTAAAGATTGGGTTAAGATTGAGTTAATGCTTGATATGGTGAAAAATAATTTGAATTTTTTGTTTTCTAAATATTTGCAAATAATAGGACTTGAATTGAAATTGATAAAAAAACATCCCTTTATATTTTAGAGAAGAAACCATGCATGTGAACCCAAGGGGGAGAGAAAGAAATGAGGAAGAGAAATAGAAGAAGAAATGATAATTAAAGTCACACCAAACCTACTTCTCAGACACACACTACTTTGGAATGAAATCCTCGTCAAGATACAGCTTAGTCCCTTATTTTATGACAACTCTTCAATTGAGTTTCAAATTTCATTCCACCCGAACCCAAGCCTTCTTTGTTCTTCATGATTTTCTAAATAACTCTTCGATTTAGTCCCACTTTCATCCTGCTCGAGCTGAATGAAGACCTAACATGGGGGAGATTAGTTGGGAAAAGGAAAAGAAAGAGACAGCTAGCCAACCAAGTTAGCATATTGTGATTGTGCACATGACTCGAGTTGTAAGTTTGACAATTAACCTGAATTAACTAAAGTTGATTTAATTTGTCGTCATTTCAATATTAAAAAAAAAGTATGTCACCCTGAGATTTTTTTAGAGCTAAACAACATTTTTATTAGTCGTTTGTGTTACATTTAGACCCGTCAATTCAACAGGTTCATTTTGTAGCAACTCCCACATTGTTTAATTTAAAGTAGAGGCTATGCAAGGAGTTGAGTTATGAGGTTTCAAGGTCGATTTGTTGGGTCGAGTTTAATAACACTATCAGAGCATCTCCAATGAGAAATGCTATATTAAAGAGCCAAATTGATAAAATAGCTTTTTAAATAATATAAATATAGTTTTTTTGAAAGCTATTTAGAAGAGTCAATTATATTTTAATATATTTTATGTTAAATTAATTTTAATATAATTATATAACTAATTTAGATATTTTTATATAATATAATTATGATGTTATTAATTATATAATTAATATGAGTAATTTATAAAAGTAAATATAAAATTAATGAAGTAATATGAAAGTTAAAAGATATAATTTTAAGTTAATTTTAAATTTTATTTATATGAATATTTTTAATTTTTAGTTTTATATGTTACTGTTAAAATTTTAATTTTTTAAATATAGAATTTTTATAGTTTCCATACATGTGAATTAATAATAAACATTGCCTCCTACTTGTTCTAACATTAATCTAATCATACAACCATTACAATTTGATCATTTTTGGGAATAGAAGATAATTGATATACTGGTTTAGTTGCATTTTCAACAAGATAAAATATAATTAACCTCAAATTAAAACAGATAATCAAAAATAAATTTAAGATATGTCACTCTATATTTTTATCAATATCAACTATCATCATTATTTCCTCTCAATTTTGTCAAAGATAACAGCATAAATAAAAATTATCTTCAGACCTATATAAAAAACATAAAATAACAAAGAAATAAAAAATCATCACAAATAACAAAATAACAACAAAATATCTCAAGAATCAAGAGATACAAAAGAAAAAATCTTTAAGCAAACATATCTTTTGATTTCAGCTAATAAACATAACCGATATTATTAATTAATCGAAGAACAATTGATTCTTGTTTTTCTAAATTAAAGAGAAGGGTAAGGCATAATGCAGGTTTTGAAATTTGCAGATAAGTTTTCTTCCTTTTGTTCTGCTTTTAAAGAAAAAAATAGACGTTGGCCAATGGATACAAAATAAGATATTGGCCAACGGATATAAAACAAATGAAAAAAACGTTGGCCAACAGAGAAAGCATATTTTCATTTACTTTTACCTTTTTAATAGAGAAATGTAAAAATGACACTTCAAAATAAGAATAGTTATTTTATCTATTTACATGTTGACCAGTTGGAATGATTAAAAACAAAAATAAAAGGTAAAAGTATAATTTTTTTCATTTTGCCTATTCTTTTAGCTGTTGCATTAGAGATGCTCTCACAGGGTTTCCCACAGGCTACCCATATTTTTGTGCTTAGAAAAACCTTGCTTATTTTTTAAAAAAAATTCGATCAACATCGTCTATTATATATATAGTTAGATCAGGTTTTCGCTATGTCAACTTGATATTTTTTTACTATTTTCATGGTAATATTATTGCAGCAACCTATTTATATAAACTTTGAGGGGTGTAGCTCAACTGATCAGATTCTAAGTTGGTTTTCTAAGGGTCACTAGTTCGAGTCCCATAAATCTCAGAGCCACTAGAGACTTACATGATCGTTAACTTCAGGGCCCGTGAAATTAGTCGAGGAACGCACAAGTGGCCTGAACTATCATGTAAATAAAAAAAAAAAACCTATTTATGTGATTATACTAAACTGTTATTTGAAAAACATATATCCTGACAGAGGGAATGTATAAGTAACAAATATGCACATTAATAAGATAGATGGGATGGGCTTTGAACAGAGAGATACCTTATTTATTCTTATTTCATATCTATCAATTTTTTTTATTGATTCTAATTGTCTTCTGTCTTAATTAAATTAAGGACATCGCTTAAAAGAATTACATGTTTTTATGTATACGATTCTCAGTTTATTTTAATAAACACATGAATTAAATTTTTTTTACACAATCTTATTTTTTTAATATTATAACAAGCACTAGCAATACCTCTATATATATATATATATATTTTTTTTTTTTGAGTTAAAAGAAAAAATTACTCCACGCAGCAACCACTTAGGCTCTGTTTATTTTCATGATTAGAAAGTGTTTATGTAAAAGTTTAATTTTTTATTTTTAATTAATTTTTTTATTTTTTTATATTACTTTAATATATTAATGTTAAAAATAAAATTTTTTTAAAAAAATTACTATTACATAAGCTCCTCCTAGTGGTGTGTGTGAAGGAAACGAAAATTCAAGTAGTAAAATACTTACCATCCTCGTTCCCAATCTTCTTCTCACCAATCCCTATGCGGCTAAGGTTGCTAACATGATTTATGTGCAAATTTATATGGCAGTGCAGGTCAAGTTATTAAAGTCGTCGCGAAGCTTGCAAGTGTGTCGGTTTAGTTTTTGTGTTTTTGGCAGGCTAGAGACAGGGCGCTACTCAGACCAGAGGGTTTCATTAATTAATTAATTAAAGGAGAAAAGGAAGTTACTGTACCTCAAATTCGGAGCAATATTTATTGAAATAATGTTATTTTCAAAGTTAGTCATAACAACTTGGGTCAAGATAATTTTTTTTTTATGATAATACAACGTTATTTTCAAATTGCTTGGAGGTGGATTCATTTTTTTTTAGGTTTTGAGAACAGTTAAATTACTTAGACGTCACAAAAAAAAAAAAAGCCTCATGTAACAGAGCTTTTATGTTATTTTTTTAATTTTTTTGTTAAAGTTAAATTACTTAATTGCCCCTTGGTGAAAAATTAACAAAACTATTATTCATTGTTTTGTTGGTATTTTCATCATGTTTTGTTTTTTTGTTAATTTCAACTTAGGGACATTTTTGTATTTTAATAATTGTTAGAAATTAAAAAAAAACTTGTTGGCGTATGCACAGGTGAGCGCCTCTCATGCCTTTCAAGCAGCACATATATGGTTATTCGGTCACTAAACGTTGCTTTTTGCGGCAGTGCTTGAAAAGTCTCGGTGTCTCATACGTGATGGGGCGCATGTGCGCCAAATGCACCTCTAATTTGGCTCCGAAGGCTATTTTTTCACCTTTTTATCTTTCTCCTTCTAGAATTTCGAGCTAGCCCCTTTAGTTTTTCTTTCCTTTATATTTGGTTGTTGTCTTTTTATTACTATTTTTTTATTTTGAATAATTTATAAAATTATTTTTTTAATTTCACTCCTCTTCCATTTTTTTTCTTTTAAATTTGATACCTCATTCTTCTTATTACTATTTATTTTGTATGACATAAATTTTAAATTTGCTATTTTTTTTATAATTTCATCATTCTTAGGTTTTTTTTCGTGTTATTTTTTATCTTCATTATTTTAATTGTTATTTTTTTTTTACTTTAACAGAGTTTAAAAATTGATATTTTAGATTGATTGAGAATGAATTTTCTTGATTGAACTCGAGTCCAGGGTTTCACAGGTTACGAGTTTCAAAGATTCGATCAAATTTAGATTGTTCGCTCGAGTTTACTTGGTTTTTTTATTTTTCTTTGTTTTCACCCTTTAACATTTATTCAATTGGAAACAAAGTTATGTTTTTTTTTACTTGCTTTCTGTATAATTTTTTATCTGTCTTGAAAATGACCCCTAATTATCCTAAGTCTTTTTATTTATCGTTCTTTACTGAGTCTTTTTTTGCTAATTATTTAAATTGATTTTTTTCTGATTTCATCACTCAATATTTGAAATGATTTTTTAAAAACATTTTACAAGACTAGAATTCTTTTTTTATTTCATCCCCCTTTAATTTTTTAATATTTTGAATTTAGTTCTCATTCTTTTTATTACTATTTATTTTAATTGAAATAATATATATCAAGTTTGCTTCATTCATTTTTTTTAAATTGATATTTTTTCAATTTTATCATTCAACATTTATATTATTAGAGATTAAGCTCTGTTTTTTCTTTATTTTCCTTCTATACATTATTTTTTGTGAATTTTCAAAATGACCTAGATTGTTTTTAGTTTTTTTATTTGTTAGATTTACTTTGAAAATTTTTTAAGTTGATTTTTTTATAATTTTGTCCTTCAACACTGTATTAGTAGGGAATTAATTATTTTTGGCTATCTTATTCATATGATTTGGATCATAGGGTTTGGTTTGTTGAATGTCTTTTTTTTTATTTTTTTAATTGATATTTTTTTTTCATCATTTGATGCTATATTTATTTGGGATTTAACTTTGTTTTTTTTTTTTTGTTTTGTTTTTGCTTTCTATTTACCTATTCCAATTTCATTACGTAGCTTGCATATGTACAGGTTAATTCAGGTTTTTTTTTAACTTTTGTTCTTCCAATTTAATTGGCCGAAATCTTAATTCCATCACCTTTATTTTTTAACCTTTCTTTTGTTGCAAGTTCCCATGTTTATTTATTTATTTTATGTTGGTCCATATATTAGCCTTTTATTTCCTTGTTAGATATATACCCCAAGTCATATTTTAAAAAAAAATTTTTAAATCATGCTTGTGTCGCTTATCTAGTTAATTCACTATATAGCTTTCCTGCTCTTAGTTGACATAACAAAAGAACATTAGATAATTTTTTAATATTATCATTAATTCTGGTTCAATGGGTTAAATTTAAAACCACATGACTTTGAATCCTTACTTAATTTAAGTTTTAAATTAAATCATGTAAGGAGTTTTCCTAACATAACTCAATCAACTTAATATGTTTAAAAGCAACCCTGATTATTAGTAAAAACATGTAATGACTTAAAAAAATCAAGTTGGCATATTTTTTATTAAATATTGAGATGATGACATATTAAATTAATCTAGACTTTATAGCTTAACTTGTCATTCCAATGACTCGAGTCATTAACTCCACTAAATTTAATACTTATTTTTTAAAATATTTTTATTTAATTATATGGTAATAAAAATAAACACGCACAAAATCAATCACCAATCTAATATTTAAATGTTTTTTTTGAGATATGATAACTTTATAGAAAATAAATTAAATCAAAATAAATTACAAAATTTAATTTAAAATTAATTAAATATGAAAGAAAAAAATTAAAAAAAAACAATAAATAAAATAAAAAATAAGACAAGGCGCGCGGGTCTCAGTGGCCGGGCCTTTTAAAAAAGCCCAAGTGCCTAGACCTATTAAATAATTGGGAGCTTCTTCTTCTCTACATGATGGTTTTTGGAAGGACGGAGAGGTTGGTGGGGCTAGCAGTGTTTAGAGCAATTGATTTTTTCTGCGTACATGGAAGAATTATAATTATGTAAAAGAATCAAATTGTGAATGCGTATAGATGGCTGAAGTGATAAGGAGTTGTCTCAGGATTTGCCAGGTCCTGAGTTTTACTCCTACCCTCGCAGTGCTTGAGAATTTACATCCATGAGACAAGGCGTGTGCCGCTGCCTCAAATAATCAGTTACGGCTCTCGGGGCAAATGGGTTTGGCTTGTCCTGGTGTGGCAAGTCCCAAATAGTGGGGACTAGGTTGTGGTGGATTCAAAGGATTCCATAGATACCACATTTCTTTTAGACATCCACAACTAAAGCTAAGCAAACTGTGGGAGCACCTACTGTTGTGGTTCACCAGAGAGCTCTCTAGGCTTATGCGGAACCTGGGCATTACGGTTCTGTATTTTTCTTATAATCTCTCTGTTTGCAGTCCTGTTGGGAGTCACTGCGTCTCCAGAGAAGATTATTGCTTGATCGAGAGGAAGGGATTGGCTGTCGTGGATTGCTCATGGGCATGTTTGGAGATGTACCATTTGTCAAGCTGCGATGTGCTTCTCCTTGCTTATGTCCGAAAATTCATTCCCTTAAAATCATGTCAGGTGGAAGAATCTGATTTCATGGGCACTATTATCAGTTGTATCACAAATGATTATACATCCATTTATTGTTTATATTTTATATATTCACTTCTTGACAATGGTGCATCTATTTATCTTGAATACATCATTCGTCCTTAACCATTTTTTTTTTCTTTCTAGGAACTTCTCTATGAAATTGAAGAAAAATTGTTTTAAATTGCAGTACCATGGCTGGTTGCAGCAAATCCAGTAAATTATGGTCGACCTTGTCAGCTATCCTGTGCAGAGGCATTATCTGCAGCTTTAATAATATGGTACAACTTTCCTCTGAAATTCTATATGGAATTAATTTCTATGCTACTATTTTTGTTCAACTCTTTTTGGTTCTTATATTTATGCATTACCCTTATAATCTGTTTTCACAAAATTTATTGAATGGGTATTGTTTGGTTATGAACAGTTTCAATTATTGGACTCCTGTAAATGCAATTTTACACGGGCTTTTGTTTGATAGTTCTTGTTGTTATTGCAAGATCAGACATTAAACTTACAATATCTCAACCATGATTTGAGTTTAGAATTGCTTGAGGAGGCTCAAATCTCAACCATGTGTCATCCACAATGCAAGTCACCCTTTTAATTTTTTTTGAACCTAATGTACTTCTCAATACGTGACTGGTCTATACTTATCTCATCTGTGCATATTACTGGTCAACCTCAAAACTCATTCATTGGTGAAACCTCCCCTTTCCTAGATAAATGCCCACTAATTCCTCAATTGGATGTATTATTAGTGCATTTCATCTAAAAGACAAATTTTCGAATAAATCCACTCAGACAATCATAAACTCTCAACGCAACCAGTAATAACAATCATTGATGCACTAGAAGAAAAAAAAGTCTCCATCAATATATTTGTCATTTTGTTTCTATATAGGAATTTTTATGTTATTGAAGAATTCAGTCTATTTCTATTTTGTATTAAAGTTTACAGTTTTTCTGTATACCTATGTAAGCACACATATCGTGTATTCTCCATTTTGCTGAATGAAATGTCTTTGCTCGTGGCTTCAAGAGCATAGTTTCTCGGGGATTGAAGAAGCGCCACTTGTGGTTTCAAAGGTTTAGCCTGGTGAATTCTAGGTCTCAATCCTTTTAATCTATTCTACATCAACTGGTCGAACATCTGTTGATATCACAGTTTGACTTGATTTAAATCCTAAACAACCATAAAAAAATAGCCCATAAAGCATAATTCCTTGTTCTAAGTTTATGGGTCAAGGTTTGAGATGTTGTTTAGTGTTTGAATTGAGGTTAAGCTATGATATTAATAGATGCAGCACCAATATCAATTGATGTAAAACCAGCAAAAGGAGTTAAGAGAAAGGATAGAGAACCTAGAATCTACTAGGCTTTGCCCTTGAAATCTTCATGGGCTGCTTCTTGAATCCACAAGAGCAAAGAAATTTCAAGACTTGAATTTCATTTATCAAAATGGCTGTTCAAAATTCATGATGTGCTTATATAGGCCTACCCAAAATCCTAAATTATAATTCGAAACAGGAATCCCTGATGATAAAGGAAGAAAACTCCTATCTGAATATTAAACTCTTAGTTATTACTAGCTACAAAGCAGAGAATAGACTAAATTCTAAAAGAACAAAAAACTCCTATTTAGTAACAAATTTATGAACTTCAATAAAATGACAGATAAATTGATTGCCTTTTCTTTTCACCATATTGCATAACATCACCGACAAGTATAAATCTGTTATCCTCACGGCTTGGTTAGTTTTCCATTCTACCCCATACACCACTTTTCATTCTTACTTGCACGAACTTTAAGCTCCCCAAGTATTCCCTAGTCCCTTTCTCTCTATTCCATTAATTGTACGTGACAGTATCTCCTCATTTTTACTATCCACAACATCAAATGGTAAAATGATTTGATTCTTGAGACTTACTTAAAGCATTTTGAGAGGAGGAAACAATTTAGTAAAGCTTATGATTTATTTTTGGGAGTTATGCATTGAATCTTTTGTTGTTAGCTATGATTGATGTTGGTGCATTGCACCACCCCAAATGCCTGTGCATGTATACTCATCTGCTGTAAGAATAGCACAAAACTTCTCCTCCAGAATGGCATTAATTCTTGATAAAATCTAAAGGCCTTGTTGATTTCTGTTTCCTGTTTTTCTCTCAAAATTTATGTTGGAAATTGAGAGCTGAAAACAATAGTTTTTTGATTTTTTACAGTGTTCACAAGAATGTATTGTTTTTTTTTTTATGATGGGGATATAATGGAATTATTTTGAAAACTAAATAATAATAATTAAAAAAATTCAAAACACAGCAACTGTTTTGGACAAAAAGTCAGCCGAACAGCAAACAGGTTTTCTAGTGCAGGGAACGTTTTGCTGTTTTCAAATCAGAAAACAGTTTCTTAAAACAGGAATCAAACAAATCCTTAACATTCAATTTGCTTGTTTGAAGTATGTTTTAACTTCCTGCCGCTCTACAGATAGCCTAAAGATTGTTAAACTCCATCAAGAACCGCAAGGGTAAAAAACATAATGTGTTTTAAACTGCAATATGCATTAGAATGATGAAGATTGATTGGAGCCTTTATGGTGGTTAATGTGGTTGTAGGTTCCAACTCCTTGAAGTACTGTTTAATTTTCTACCTGCTCTTTATAAAACATGGAAAACATATGTAGAATTCTTGTAATGGCTCTTAAATTTACTTCGTGTAATGGCTCTTAAATTTACTTCGGGAGAAAAGTTAGAATATCCTTCTGTTGAGTCTCAAATCCCTGCTAGGAATACCTGCTGATTCTGTAGTCAATTTGTTTTTGACAAAGAAAGGATTTTTTCTGGATGTCCAATTAAATAGTATAATTGTTGTTGTAAACTGCTGCGAAGACATGAACTTTTCCTTTTAGAGTGCAACCATTTCATACTTGAACTTAATGAAGATAATCCTACAAATGGCGTGGCATGTACACATTTTCGTTTAATGAAACACACGAAGGATGCAGTTACAGTGAAATGTTTGAACTGACGTTTTAATTGGTCATAGTCTTTACTGATATTTGTACTTCACATTGTTTCAACTTCCTGGTGCAGGGAACTTCTAAAAGCATACTCAGAATGTGGAAACAGTGCTGAAATCATTTCTGTCCAAAATGCTTGGCTTTCTCAACAAAACCAGGTTCCAAAGGCTGTGTCTGACGCTAAAGGTAATATATGTGTGTTGCCAGGAAAATCTCTTTTCACATTATAAAAGCTACTGCAATAGATTTTGTTTTTTTGAAATGAAGCAAACACATTTCTAATGTAGTTTTATTGTCACTAGTAAAAGCAGTGTGGTGTTTTTATCTGAAGTATATCCTGCAAAATTGGGATAATGGATCTACTGTTATGGACCTTGTGAGTCAGCCAGCAATTTAACAGTAATTCAGTTTTATTTATACTATCAATTTGTTCTTTCCATGCCAATAAAAGTTTTGTTTTAAATTTTCCTATGTTTGCTTGACTAGTAACTTAAATTATATAACTTTGTAGAGGCTGGGTTGTAACACTGACCTCTGATTACATTGCCGAAGCACCTGTCCACCCTAATTTAATCCCAGATACCTCCCCAATCAGTTGCTCTATTACTGTTTTGCTTCAATGCCATCAGCCATTGGCAACATAAGATCAAATATTTCTCTCTTTCAACTTATAATCAGCTTAAGTAGATCGCAAAACATTCATTCATTGATCTGAACCATTAACTAATCTAATTCATTACTTTCACTTAATGTTCAAGACATTTACTTCTGGTCTTGCATTTGGTGAAACCAGTTTAAATCCTTCTTTTGCTTCTTTGTGAATTCTCTTTGATTTACTTAGAAACAAATTATCATTATTTACTCAATGTTGGGCCCAATACACCACGTGACCATATATTTAGTGAAGTACCTTGCTGCTGGAACTCCTTTTTTAACATAGGCAAGGGATGGTTGCAAGTAATGCAAGCCTACCGTGTTCTTCTCAAAATATTCCAAATTTTAGAATACATTATGTGATCAAGTTTAATGTATGTGCTCCTTAGCTTCCATGAATCCATTTGCGTGTTTTCCAATGGACCCAGCTTGTGTTGTTATTTTTTACCAGGTAGGCGATATTACTGTGGTTGTTTTCATTAATGTGAATCTTGATGCTTGGAATCTGGCTGAGGAAACTATATTATTTTTCTCAGCATATTGAGTATAGCATGCAAATTATGATCTCACTCTGATCCTATAATATCTGTTTATGCTGCCACAGGTGGTGAAATAAGTGAAAATGAAGGCTCTTCTGATGATTCCCAAGATGGGCTTCCACCACTAGAAAGGAATATGAATCATTTGAACTTTCAGGAAAGTGAGGATGAAAGCGAGTAGAGTCAATAGAGCCATACTTAAAAATCGATGAGACAACAACAATATGAACTTGAACCATGGTGGCGAAAATGGAGCAATCTACAAGAAGGCCCGTGGTGTCTCGAAATTGCAGTTTCAAGATGGTCTCGTGTTTGGTTGATGGCATCCACTCCCAACATTTATCTATATTCTGTAGGATTATAAGATGACCTTTTGCCTTTGAGTGTCCTCTTTTCTGTCTTTGAGATGTAATGGTGAGTTACAGAAGAGAACTAATGGATAGGTTTTTGATTGTGGGAACTCATGTTTCATGACGAAATGCAGCTATTTTAATTGTTACCAGGTGCTAAAGGCATGCAACTGTGTTCCCAAGTATGCGGGGCAGCTCCACTTATAATGTCCTCTGTCTCTTTAGATACAGCACATCTCAGAAATTGCTATCCAGGAGACGGCTTAATATGATGGACATTCCCGGGATTCTTATTTGTGGCCAGACTCGCACAGACGTAAGATGGCTTAAGACTGAGTTTATTTGGATCTATTTTATTGTTTTATTTTATTTATTTGAGTTATTTATGTTAGATTGTTTTGATTAATGAGTTGAGCCTGATAATTGATTTGTTTTTCTATTTTGTGAGATAGTTTTTGATGAATTGAATACAAATTGTCCCATGTTTTTTTCAATCTCCATTCTTTTCTTTTCTGGTTTTTTTTCATTACTTTTAATTCTTAGCTTCTTTCTCTTAAGGTTTCTTTCTTTCCTATTTATTTTTTTTTTGTTCATTCCTCCTCATCACTTGCATGTATGGCTATTCTCGAGTTCTTACATGTTCTTCCACCACATATACACAAAGAAACCAGAAACAGTTGTCTTTGGTTGTGTTTTCTCAGGTTAGTTCGTACGGACGAGACTGAAAGAGAGTCAGAAGCCAAGACCTTTAAGAAGAGGGTGGCATCATCAAATTATTATCAAGTTTTGTTTTATTCTTTGGACCCTAATATTCAAGTCAAGCATCCTTCAAAATTGACTTTACAAAACACTATTTTTTAGGATCTGGGGCTCGTGGATGATCTTCGGCTTATACTTCTTTGGGTTTCTACCATAACTCATCGCTGAATTTTGTGAAAAATATCAGCAAGGAGAACTGGATTGCGTATATTCGCATCATTTTACAGTTTTTGTTAATGAAAAATTATCAAGAATATCATTAACAATCCAGGTATTAATTATTATTATTATTATTAATCTTGAAAGATGTAAATTAACTGGTTAGATTCTCGATTGCTTTTTAGAGATTATTAATTTGAGTCCCATAAATTTTAGGGCTTAGGGCTACTGAAGATTTATATGGTCGTGAATTTCAGGATCAGTGGAATTAGTTGAGGTATGCATAAGCTGGTCCGGACATCCACATTAATAAAATAAATTATTATTATTATTATTAAAATCTTTCACTTCTTGGATATACAATAATATTATTTTTTAAAATAATTTTTTATTTAAAAATATATTAAAATAATAATTTTATAGTTTTCGGTTAATTATTGGTTGATTGAATTCGGTAAATTTTTAGTTTCTGGCTTTGAAATTATGTTAAATTTACTGATATGATGGCATTTTATTTTTGAAAAATTGTAGTAAAGTTGTGAGATTTTGTTCAAGTTGCCAAATGTATGTTGACTTTTGTATTTTATTCAGGATTTTGAGGGCAATTCTAGTTGGAAATCATGTCTTCACCGTATCAGTTCTTGCTTAAAAAATTATTAAAATAATATTTTTTTATAGCAGATAAAATAATTTAAAAATTAAAAAAATTAATTTTTTTAAAAAATACTGGTTGAAGTCCATTCCGGGCAGATCTTTCTCACACTTTTAATAAGGGAAATGCCAATTCGCCAGCCACATCACAACCCCTCTTAGCACTTCCCGTAACT
>Ga0325410_1003210_pt1 | contig 18398 bp, 17 predicted proteins | sample PopdelMetagenome_16_FD_206182 | JGI IMG/M metagenome (GOLD analysis project Ga0325410, IMG submission 206182) | Populus deltoides microbial communities from Bellville, Georgia, United States - Xylem-PdIQD-R3 | ecosystem: Host-associated > Plants > Phyllosphere > Stem > Wood/Secondary xylem... | reverse complement strand
TTGGCAAAATGTGAAGCCCAGATGGTATAGGTCTAACTTTCTTCAAAGCCCAACACCATTGGGTTTAGTTATACACTAAGCCTAAGTACATGTGAGTCTGACAAGTTAAAAGACCCAACACCATTAAGTTTTGTTAAACCCAAGGGTGTGGAGAAATGTCAAACCCAACATTCATAGGTCAACTATACATTTAGCCTAAATATATATAGATTTGACAAGATACTAGACTCAACACTTTTGAGTTCAGTCATGCGCTAAGCCCAAATACATGTAGATTTGGCAATGTGCCATACCAAATATCCTTGGGTTTAGCTATTTCCTGAGCCAAAGTACATGCGAGTTAGACGAGATGCTAGACCCAAAACCCTTGGATTCAATTACGCGCTGAGCCCAAGTGCATATAGGTCCAACGAGATGTTGTGCCAACACCCGTAGGTTCAGCTACATGCTAAGCCCAAATATATATGGGTCTTACAAGATACCAGATTGGGTTTAGCTACACGATGAGCCAAGGTATATATAGATCTAGTAAGCTGCCATAACCATTACCCTTGAGCTTGGAATCATTCCATATCCAAAAACATATGGAGTTGATAATATTTTTAAGTTTTTTTGTCACAAAGATTTGTTTGTTTTTTCTTATGTCTTTTAACATAAAATATTAAAAGTCAAGAATGATCATCTCCCTACATCCTTAAGTGTACAAAAATCTCATAAAGGCCTACCATATTTCCATCACACATTAATATTGTGTAAGTGATATTTATTTATTGTTAATGTTGTGTTTGAGATATTTATCCCTCCTTAGCTATCAGGATGATATGACATTCCAACCCCTCTATTCAAGTAACATGACAAATTTTAGAAGCTATATATACCATTTGAACCACCTAAGTAAAGGATTTACACTTTTCTTATTCTTTAAATATTTGTACTCTTATTTTTAAAGCATTTATCATACATAACTAAGAACAAACATTCTTGTCTTATCAAATATCACTAACTGTATCATCAGAGGGTCATTTAAATCTCAGTCTCTCATTTATTGAAATGCCTTATCAAATATCACTAATTGTATCATCAGAGGGTCATTAAATCCCACCAAAAAGACTATTTTACAAATGTCAAGTCTTCTATCATCAATCATGTATTTTTTAAATTCCTGAGAAAGGAATATTTATGTAAAAGTGTGATCATCATCTATCCAAACACTTAAAAAAACTCTCATTCATGATGATATTGGATTTTCAAACATCATCAATTAGTGTTGTCTGGGAGAAATTGATCAAAAAGTCATCAACTATTCTTTCTGAACTTGTTTTTGGCATCCCTAATCGTTATTAATGGTAGATAATTAAGATACCCATAGGATGAGATGTGTCACAGACCTCATTACAGTTGCTAGCATGCTTGTTGCATTAGAGTTTCAACAACTCATTAATCAGGTGCAAGCCCTTAGCCAAGCTGTGTTGGTATTCTAAGAGCAATATCAAGCATTATCACCCCAACAAGTTTTAGCATATGAGATAGCTCTCTTAGTCCCAACCTCTGAACCACAAGTAACCTCCTTTTCTATAAGACAATTGTATTATCCAAAAGAGGTCATTCTAAACGTGATCCTTTTAGTTACCATAGGATTGAAGTTAGCTATCAATCCTATTGTTCTATGATATAACCATCCAGCTCCTTAAAACCTATTCAATAAAAATCAAGAAGAAGTATGAAAGGTAGATACATCTAAAATAAAGTCTACAGTCCTCTTAAGCTAAAATGATCACATTTATTTATGCAAGTCTTGCTCACCCTCATCCCTAAGAAGTATAACTCCACCAACATGATTTTTGAACAACTATGATAGTCTTGTGGATCCATGAGAACATGTGCAAAATATGAGTAAAAACCTTCAGTTGGTCAGCCAAGATGATGATGTCATGTGCAAAATTAGGATCGACATGAGCTTGGAAAAACAACTTGAAGCCACACTTTATCATGAGTTTTTATAACCTTTATGTTAAACTTGTGTGAAGATTTAGCATTGTTAAACCCTCCAAGAGAAGCTTCATAGAACTCTTTGGCGTTACTCAATTAGGAGAGGACTAAGGTATATTTGAAGAGGTTCAATGAAGAAATGCTTAAGATAGAGAAATTGATTCAACTAGTAGCTTTAGAGGCTTTGATAAATGGAGTGAATGAACATTTTCTATGGAATAATTTGTATGCTCTATCAAACAGAATCTTATTGAAGGTGAAATAAGTCATAAAAAGTCATATATGGGTGAAATAAGCCAGTAAATTAAAGTATGGACTTTTCCGTTTCTACCAAAAGATTGAGGATAAAAAAAACCTTTCAAACATAATTACTCTCCCAACAGAGATAATAATTCTAAGAAATGTCAGAAAAGGCCAGTAAATGATCACATATGATTCCCTTGAATGTAACCCTACATAAATCTTTATAACCATAAAGAGAAAATGACTTTGTTTGTTATCCATCTTTTATGGTGTTGCCTTCACACACACGTGCCTTCAAGAAGTTTGAGTTATTCCATAAGGATAAAAAAAACATGATAAAGAAGATCACTTCATACTAAAGAAATTGAGAGGCTAATAGACAAGGGCTATCTAAAACAATTTGTTAAAGGGCATGTCTATATAAAATATGGTAGGAAAGAACCCAACTTGCCTAGCCAGCCATTCCAGGTCCTACATGAGACCAATATAATTCTAGGGTGCACTTCAGATGAGGGAAATATTTCTAATGGCAAGAGAAAGTATGAAAAACATGTCCTCACAATGACTCATAACAAAACCCATAACTTTTACTCTATAAGATGATGTTGGTAGATGATAATAGCTAAGTTAACATCCTATCCAGAAATGTGATGTCCTAGATAAGGATAGATCCCTCAATGATGACTTTTGTAAAAACCTTTTTAATTAGGATTAAAGGGTTATGACTAATGAAGGGTGTCTTGGAGATCTCAATCACAATAAGCACTTACCTTAGATGTCTTACCATTCATCAAAAATTTATGGATAAACATGGTTTTGACCTCTAACACCATAATAGAAAGACCTCTCTTGCATATAATAAATAATTTTATAATCATACAATATTTGATTTTGAAATTACCTATACATAAGAGGGTGGTTATCATGAGAGAAAACCAAGGGGCCTCAAGGCATTGTGCCTTTGTATATCTGAAAGGTAAGAGGACTTTGGTCTTAGACCACCAAGGGTTTTTAAAGGAGAGGGTAGAGGTTAGAATTGAGACCACATAATAGTTGATAAAAGTATCTTTAAGGCAAAATGAAGGGGTTATCACCAAGATAAGTTTCACCTTGGAACCACCTCAATAAAAACTATTAATAGACTTTCTTCTTACCTGTCAGGCTAATTTTTCTTTCAACACTTCATATATACCATGGATCAGCCCAAGATAGCTTCTCATAAACTTCAAGTTAATCTGACTTTCCCTTTTATCCTACAGAAAAAAAAAAGAAACTTTAGGGGGAAGATAACAAACAATAATTGTAGAAATGGATAAATTGTTGACTACTACATTTATTCACAAGGTCATGTATCTAGATTGGTTGGCTAATATGATCATAATAAAGAAAAGCTCTAAAACATAAAGGATATGTGTGGACTTCACTGACCTAAACAAAGTCTGTCCAAATGATAGTTTTTTTCTCCCAAAGATTGATAAATTTATGGACTTTAAAGCTGGCTTTGAGTTCTTAAGATTTTTGAATGTTAATTCAGGGTACCATCAAATCCCTATGTATCTAGAAGATGAAGAGGGACTTTTTGCTACAGGGCAATGCTCTTTGGCTTGAAAAATATAGGAGCTACTTACTAGCATATGGTCAATAAAGTGTTCAAACACAAAATTAGAAGGAATATAAAAGCTTATGTGGATGATATGTTGATGAAAAACATGACTTTTAAACAATATTTGAAGGATCTAGAATAGGTTTTTTATATTTTAGGCAAATGTAAGATGAAGCTTAATCTTTCCAAGTGTGTTTGCTGTTAGAAAAGAAAGATTTTTAGGTTTTCTAGTAAGCAGCAAAGGAATAAAACCCATTCTAAGAAGATTCAAGCAATATAAGACATGACTCCTCCTTAAAAGGTCAAAGATGTTCAACACCTCACTGGAGACTAGCCACCCTAACATATTCATATCCAAACTAGGAGAATACAACCTACCATTTTGCAAGATCTTGAAAAATATTACCAATTTTAAATGGACATCAAAGTGCCAGAAAGCTTTTGAAGAGTTTAAAGCTTATATCTTCTCTTCTATGATCTTGTCACAACCAAGAGAAACTGAGAGCATATTTCTCTATTTTGGGGTTTCTAACCAGACAGTTAATTTTATATTGGTAAAGGAAAAGGAAGGCATGCAATGCCCAATCTACTATTCTTACTGAACTCTTAATGATGTTAAAACAATGTACTTAAAAGTGGAAAAGATGACCCTAACTTTAGTGAGAACCTCTAGAAAACTAAAATTATAATTCCAAGCTTATCAAGTTATAGTATTAACATAGTAGCGTCTATGATAAACTCTCCACAAACTATACATGTTTGGACAGTTAGTGATATGATCGATTGAGTTATAGGAATATGGACTCTTATATCAACCAAGACTAGTTATTAAAGAGCAAGCCTTAACAGACCTCACAATAGAATACTCTTTTAAGAATGATATCCAAGATAAACATTTTCAATATCTGAACAATCGATCCCCTCAAGAGAAACTATAACCCCCTATAGTCCATATAATTGATTAAAAATGCCAAAAGCAAGGTAATAACCCAACATACATAAGCTTGATAAAATGCCAAACCTATATGACATGAGTCTAACTTGCTTCTTAGGCCTAACACTTTTAAGTTCAATAACGCATTAAGCCCAAATATATATGGGTCTAGCAAGATGCCAGATCCAACAATCTTGGGTTCAACTACCTATTAAGCTCGAGAAGATATAGGTCTGAAGAGGTGCACACCCAACATCATTGGGTTCAGCTACATGTTGAGCCCAAATACATGTGAATCTTGCGAGATGTCAGACCCAATACCCTTGGGTTTAGCTACACGCTGAGCCCAAGTACAGTTGGTCTACGAGATACTAGACTAAGTATATGTGGGTCTAGAGAGATACCAGACTCAACATTCTTGGGTTTAGCTATATGCTCAGCACAAGTACATATGAGTTTGGCAAGCTATCAAATCCATCACCCTTAATTTAAGAATCATTCCAAGTCTAAATATATATGGGGTTGATAATCTTTTTGGGTTATGAGGATTTATTTATTTATTATTATATCTTTTAACATAGAATGTTAAAAGTCAAGAACGATTATCTCCTTGTATTTCTAGGTGCATAAAAGTCTTATAAAAGCCTACCATATTTCCATCAACATTAATATTATATAAAAGATATCTATCCCTCATTAATGTTATCTGGAGGAGATGATGTTCTAACCCATTTATTCAAGCAATATGACAAAATTCAGAGGCTATATATACCATCTGAACCACCTAGGTAAATGCATTATATTTTTTTTATTCTCTAAGTATTCATACTTATATTTTTAGAGTATTTATCATACACAACTAATAACAAACACTCTTGTTCTTATAATTTAAAGCTGATTCTTTTATTTATGACAATCCTTTATCAAAAGTCACTGAATTTATCAACAAAGGGTCTCTAAATCCTATAAAAAAATAATTGTTTTGCAGGTATTAAGTCTTTTATCACCAATCATCAATTTCATGAATTACGGAGAAAGAAATATTGAAGTGAACATGTAATCACCCTTTATCTAAACACTAAAAAAAACCCTCATTCTCGAGCATAGTAAATTTTAAAACATAATCAAATTACTACTTACAAGACATAGAGATGAATTCCATGGTTTCTGTATATATATTCGAATGCCTAAATCCCACCAAAAAGGATTGTTTTGAAGGTGTCAGGTTTTCTATCACTAATCATCAATTTCATGAATTATAGAGAAGAAAATATTGATGTAAACGTGTGATTGCTCTCTATCCAAACACTAAAAAAAATCTCATTTTTGAACATACTGAATTTTAAAACATAATCAAATTACAACTTAAAAGGAAATAGAGATGAATTTCATGGTTTGCGTGCGCGCGTGTGTTCAAATGCCCAGGTATAATAAAAGGATTTTTTTTAAGATACAAGATAAAAAAGTAGTCTATAATACAAAAAAAAAAAAACCTAAGGTTTTAGGTTTTTTAAAATTAACAGAAAAGGAAATTTAAGAACATAAAAAACCAAAACAGTCGAGTATTGAAGGCAATCAAGCAATATTTTCCGATTGTTAATAATTATTTATCCTTTTTGGTTTTAAAAATTCGATTTTTTATTTTTTCATCCTCTGTTTAGTTTCTGGAAATGAAGATGAGGTGGGTTTTATTCAACTTGCTCAAGCTCCAAACATCCGGCTGATCATCTTCAAATCTTTGCAAACAACTTTTTGGATGGAGGATTCTAATTGCAAGCAAAAAAGATAGCAGAGGGACGTAAAAGATTTAATTAACAGTAGGGGGACTCGATTGATGAAATCTACATAGTATAGGGACGGTACTTATAATTTACTTTGGCCCTGTATACTTGGCATTTAAAAGTTCACTTTCCAATGGGAAAAACATGACTCCGCAGAGCAGCTCAATTATTAACAAATTTGTCTACGGTGTGAAGACAAATTTGAAGGATCTAGTGACCGTTTGAATTTCGAATTCAAAACTTTAAACCTTAGTCGACAGACAGCCTGTGACTTTCCATCCAAAACCATCTACTCAAATCGGCCAAGCCCCATTAAAATAAAAAATCTCTATCCCCGTGGCAGAATCTCGTTTGTCAGTGACACTCCAAAAACAAGACCCAAAAACACGATACACATACAGTGGTCCCTACAAAACTACGCTCCCAACGAATACCGAGCCCGAATCAACGGTCAGGATCTCTCTACAATTCAAATCAAGCCCTTCCCCGCCTCAATAGTAAGAAACAAATATTAAACAGTAAAAGTAAAACCTCTCCTTCTGCGCGAATAAGAGAAGCAGAGCCCTTTTGCTTTCTTTCAAAAAATCCAAGATTGTTTTGTTTCCTTTTAAAACTCTCGCCTTTACCTTAAATCCCCTCTCTGTTTCTTCTTTACTAAAATTGAAGAGAAAGAGAGAGAGGGGGTTGAAAATGTCGACGCAGACACGCCGTTCGTCGTTTTCCTCTTCAACGTCGTCGTCTCTTGCAAAAAGACACGCGTCTTCTTCATCGACAGAGAATGTAGGCAAGGCCACGGCGGTTGCGCCTCATTTGGCCAAGAAACGAGCCCCTCTTGGTGACATTACGAATCAAAAGAATGTGACTCAAAAAGGGTCAAGAACCTTAATTCCATCATCTACTTTGGTGGGTTGTTTTTTTTTTTTTTTAATTTCTTGTTTTCGTTTCTTTTCTCTTTCTAAATTATGAGAAACATTTAATGGGTTTTCTGTATCATTTTCTTCTGGGTATTTCTTGTTGCATGCGGACTTTCTTGGGTCTTTTGTTAGTTATTCTTGTTAGCCCAGCAAGGTTTAGATTATTTTTAGGGTTTGTTTATTGCAATTTATTAAAAAAAAGATAGTAAATGCTAAAAGAATGCATAATTATTTGTTAACAAGAAAAGGAGAGAATAATTTGCTTACTTGTAGGTGCATTAAAGATATCCAATTAAGTCACTGTTTGGATACTTGGTAACATAAGATTCTAGTGATCAGAATCTTGACAAAAACTGCTTCTGTGTTATGATCTGTATAGAATGCAGTGTTATCGTCAGTGTTGAAATTAATGCTTTCTTTGCATACTTAGAAACTGCATTATAATCTGATTTTGTTAATGTTATCCTCAAAGTGGCATGATCAAAGCATTACCAACTATGAAAGTTTTGATCCCTTGATGGCTCTGATTTTCCTGATAAAGCAGCATTTCGTTGAGTCACCATGGACACTGGATTTATGATTAACTTCTCAAGTTCTAATTAACTCCCTCTATTGTGATGTTCAGATTAAGCTTGTGAGTTTGTTCTAGTATTCAGAGAATTAGTTGATACTAACTGAATTTCATAAATGCAGGCACCATTCTCAAATAAAATTGCCAGGGTGAAGAAGGGACCTCCTGCTTCTAATAGCAGTACTTTACCTGCATCCTTAAATGCGAAATCGAGTGCTGTTGGTGTTTGTAAGGTGATCTCTATCTCAAGAAGAGACGAAAGTGTCCCTCCTGTTGCTGCTGTTTCTGTTCCATGCAGCATTGATGTTTCTCCAAGTAAATCTGATGATCTTTCAATTTCTTTGGATGAATCGATGTCCACCTGTGATTCTTTTAAGAGCCCCGAGGTTGAATATATAGATAACAATGAAATAATAGCAATTGATTCTATCAATAAGAAGACCTTGAGCAATCTGTACATCTCAGATCATTTGGAAACTGCAGGTTTTAAACTTTTTTCACTCTCATTTCTGTTGTCTTTATTATATCTTAATAAGTGTTGTTTTATTTTCTAGACTTCCTAATTTAGTTTGTATATGCGCGCAGAAAATGTATGCATCAGAGATACTCGAACTGATATGGAAACAGATGATAAAATTGTTAATGTTGATGACAATTACCAGGATCCGCAGCTTTGTGCAACCATTGCCTGTGATATTTACATGCATTTGCGTGCATCTGAGGTAGAGTATTCAAGCTTATGTGCCAATTATGAGTCTCTTTTGTAGTACACAGTTGTACCTGCTTGTGGCATTGTTAAATGAGTTACTTTCTTCCATGTATAATCTGTCATCCTCTTCAAGTTTTGTTTTGATCTTGGTATGCGCAATGCATTTCCAGAGTGCTACCTGTACGTGTCTGGACTTATCGTTATTCTTTTCTTTATTGAATTTCATGGGATTTTAGATGAAGAAAAGACCCTCCACAGACTTCATGGAAAGAATTCAGAAAGACATAAATGCCAGCATGCGTGCAATACTGGTTGACTGGCTTGTGGAGGTAACATCATTGAATTGCATTACATATTTGTAAACTTGCAACGTGATTTGAAGAATGATCAATTTTTGTAACCACTCTTTAGATTGATAGATGGGTTATGGGAACACAAATATTTCTTCAGATGGACTATGAGTAATCAAATGCTGAACTTGTAATTCAAAATGTAGGTAGCTGAAGAGTACAGGCTTGTACCAGATACCCTGTATTTGACCGTGAACTACATTGATCGATATCTGTCTGGAAATGTGATGAACAGGCAACGACTGCAGCTGCTTGGTATTGCCTGCATGATGGTTGCTGCGTAAGAAAGAGTTTTCTGCGATGTCTTTGTTTGTTCTATAAATGGCACCTCTTTTTTCTTATAAAATTTTAACTATCTCATGTATTAACAAGGAAGATGATATTGCCAGGAAATACGAGGAAATATGTGCACCCCAGGTGGAAGAGTTTTGCTACATTACCGATAACACATATTTCAGGGATGAGGTATTGTTCTTGTTGTCCATATGCCCAAGTGCATTTGACAGATAATTCTGCCACTGTACTTTTTTTTCCTAACCTGCACGAGCATTAAGTATTTTTAATGGCTGCAGGTTCTGGAAATGGAATCAACTGTTTTGAACTACTTGAAGTTTGAAATGACAGCCCCAACAGCTAAATGTTTTTTGAGGTAATGACCAACTTATGGTTATCAACTCCTATCTATTATTCCTGTATGCTAGACTGTTTTCATGACTGTCATCCATGCGTGTAGGCGATTTGTTCGTGCTGCTCAAGGAATCAATGAGGTATCTATTTTTGTTCTGCTGGCCATGGAATTGTTGATTTTTATAATATCTATCACCTCCATCCCTAAAATCTTTGGTTTATTCATTTGCTAGGTTCCATCAATGCAGTTGGAATGCTTGGCCAACTACATTGCAGAATTATCTCTCCTGGAATATACTATGCTTTGCTATGCTCCGTCGCTGGTAGCTGCCTCTGCCATTTTCCTGGCCAAATATATACTTCTTCCTTCAAAGAGACCGTGGGTACGTGTTAAAAAATAATGAAACTTCTAGTTTATGGGGTTTTTAAACTCGCAATCATACCTGATACTCCATTTCTTCTGGAACAGAATTCCACATTGCAACATTACACACTTTACGAGCCTGTTGATTTGTGTCACTGTGTAAAGGATCTCTATCGCCTGTGTTGTGGAAGCCATAATTCTACTTTACCCGCAATCAGGGAGAAATACAGTCAGCATAAGGTGAGCAAGATTCTCATTCTGTCCCTGTTTCTATCTCTCTGCATAGCATGAACACTAGTACAGAGGAATGGTCTGAAGTGCACGCGTCCTAATCTAATCTTTGTTTATTACTTTTGTCGCAGTACAAATTTGTAGCAAAGAAGTACTGCCCACCTTCCATACCCGAGGAATTCTTCCAAAACCTAAGCTGCTAGACTGTTGTATTACTCTTCCAATGCTCTGTTGGATTAGCTTCAAGTGAATCAACTGCTTTTAGAGGCTCTTCCGATTCCATGCAATGCAATCCCATAGGCAACACTTTATCATTATTAACTGTAAAATGTAGAGGTCAGTAGTTTTTTAGCTTGTCTAGAGGTTTTGCTGAGTCTACTCTTTCGGCAAAGATCAACTTTCATATAATCATAGCCAGATTTTAGCCAGATATCTTTAGTTCTTGTTAATGAATTCATAGCCAGATTTTAGCACAACTATTTACCGTTAGAAAATTTGTTTAAAACCGGTAGACTCCATTTAAGATTAAAATTAAATTAAAAGTGGGGTTTAGTCATCTTTATGATTGGAAATTATTTCTAATAAAAATTTTTTTAACATGAAACATTATCATAATTAAAATAAATTGTGAGTGAATGAGAAATTAATATTGAAAAATCATTAGGTGGTATGGTTTTGTGAAATCCAAAACTTTTTATTCTATATTAAAAAAAAAAGATTGTCTTTTACTTTATATATGGTAGGAAGTTGAAGAGTTAAAAATAAGTCTTAAGTAAAGTTTTTTAAGGCTTACGTTTTATATTTGCTTTCTTGGCTAGAATTTAATTTGCTTTGTTGCCAATTTATTACTTACCTGAATTTGAGTTTGTTATAAAATAATTTTTTAGCCTATAAAATTTATTTTTTACTTGCTTGTTTAGTATATAAATTAACGATTTGAAAAGATAATCTTTTAAATACCGTTAAATTTACAAATATCAATATGTATATGTATCCATAATTATGCTCAACATTTTTAAAAGGTTTTCTTGAGATTTTATCCATGCTACAAGATTTACATTTTTCATATTCATTTTCAAGTTTTGGGATTAAGCCAAGATTACTTGAATTTTTCACATTTTGAATTTATATGACATGATCTACCATACTAAACATTCATACAAGACACATTATATGTAGAAGTAGGAATTTCATTTTTTTAAATATCAAGCTTAAACATTTCATCACATGCATATTGATTAAACTTAATAATTGGTTTAAAATGAGCCTTGTTAAAAAAAATAACCATAAATCAAATTCTTATGAATTTCAGGAGCATGCAACATATAATTGAGAGTGACTTCTCTTCCAAATATAAATCTAATAAGAACATCTCCAACCCCCAATATATTAGAAGAGTATGAATCATCAAACATGATCTTCTTTCTTTTTTTCATTCAAGATGGTATAAGTTTTGAACAAGGTTTTGTTATAAAAAACAGGGCTAGTAGCTTTAAAACCAATTCACCTTCCACCTAAGCCTTTAAGAATATTAATCTCGGGAATCATAGCCATAAATGGCTTTAACATTAACTTGTGCAACATGCCCATGTTTTTGGAAATGACAAGTCCTAGCATTATGCCTAAGTTTACCATAAAAAAAACAAGCAAAATTATTTTTATCTTAGTTGTGGTTGCCCATTATTTGATGTTGGTTTAAGATATGGTCTCTTATTTCTTGTTTGGTTAGAATGAAAATGGTTTTTATAAGGTTTTTTCTTGTAATACTTTTTCTCTGGCCTAAAATTTCCATGAGTTTTTTTGACATGTGAGAGGGGTTCTTATAAGATGTGATTAAACTTACCTTGATACCAATTGATTCATTAAGTTAAATGACTTTGTCCTGATTCTTACTTTTTCTTCTACTCTTAAACTAGGTGATAAGAGTTTCAATTGAGAGCTTTTTATTTATTTATACTTCAAAGCTTTCCAAGATTCAATAAACTTGTCAATGATGGCTACTACTTGCATTTGTTCATCTATTTGGATGTCTTCGTTACGGATATCATGAGCAATCATTTAGAGTTCATAGGTTTTTTTTTTCATTTATTTTAAACATAAAAAACTAGTTACAAGCTTAATTTTTGAAGCCAGCTTTTTCAGTATTATATTTTTATAGAGCATCTTTTAAATCGTTTTGATATAAGTAAAACCTTGATCATAATAATCTTAAAGCTCACTAGAAAGACAATTTAGTAAATAATTGCAACAATGATTGTTATCCTTCTCCCATTTCTTAACTTTTCTCTTATATTGAGCTAATTTTCTTTACTCATATTTTCATTCTTTTTTTTTTCTAGAATTCCTTTTCTAATTAAGACATAGCTAACATTCAATAAAGTAAGATAAAACAAATTATATTCCTTTATCTTTTGAAGTTTTCTCCGTAAAAGCAGAATGGTTTATTAAGGTCAACCACTCTAGCAGAGCTTTGCCTATTGATAATATTAGTATTCTCCATAATCGATATCGTGTCAAATTGTCAGATATAAAATGATATTACTTGATAATATGAGTGGAAAACATTAAAAAATAACTTACCAGATTATATAGGTAATTGACTTGAGGCACAACCAGATTGCTTTCTTGAGATGATACATGTTGTCTGCAGAAATTCTAATTTAATAAATCAAGAAAGTGTTGCATGCCATATGAGAAATACAATAAGTTTAGCCACCTTGTCTAGTCTCACAACTCTACATTACTTATAATAATTAAAACTCTAGAAAGAATAACACCACTTTTGCCCAAATAGAACAACAAAATAAAATTTTTTTATATGGCTTTTGTTTATTGGGATAAAAAAATTATAGCTAATAAAATGATAGATATTTAAGATGTTGTTTTACATTTATATATAGTCAGAAGAGTATAAGTATTTAAATTTTAAATCATTAAAGATTTAATGACTATTATTAAAAGAAAATGGTTGTTATGCATATAATGTTTTATAATTTGCAATTAAAGGCATATAATGTTTTGTAACATGTAAATAAAAGCATATAATGCACGCCTCTAAGGCCCGAGTTGCTTCTGTTAAGTACCTCATTATCTTAAATTGCAGAGTTATCAACCCATGTTTCAGTTTCTGTCTAAATTCATCTCTGAATTTCTTTATCATGTGTTGCTCAGTGGGCACATAAAGTTGAGCAAACATTGAGAGGTGGTTAAACCTCCTTTTATACTCCAACACAAACATATAACTTTGCCTCAATGTGAAGAACTTCTTCTCTTTCATTTTGCGGTGATACCATGGGTAGAACTAATTCGCAAATTCAACTCTAAAATCTCCTCACGTCCATAACCCCATGGCTTTCCTTGACTGCATCATCTCCTACCATGATTAGGCTTTGTCGGTCAACACTTTAGTGGCACAGTCTACCCTCAGTTCATTTGGTGCTTTTATTTGTATCATGATCTTCTCTATCTTCCCGATCCATCAACTTGTAACTTCCGCATCTTGATCTCCAATAAAAGGTTCATAACCATCTCTTTCATGCTCTTCATAATCCGTACCAAGGCAACTACACTATCTGTAGGTGTCATAACCACTAAAGTTGGTGGCACTGCTGAGGCCACATGGTCTTCATCACTTCCATCACTATCTTTGCTATAAAAATAGGATCATCATACGGGGTATAAGTCCCATCAGTGTCGGTGGTGTAGGCGCAACCATCTGTTCTTGCCAAGCTATCCTCTGTTTGCAATGCCCCAGCATGTCTCGAAATAGTATAGTCATAAAGCCTAGTTGGCTCATCTCGTCCCTTCGAGGTAGAAGCTGGTGGCATATGAGATGCAATGTCAACTAGGGGATCCTCAACCTAGTTCCCACCCGAGTCCACATCTCGATCGTCTATTCTTGTCAAGCTATTCTCTATTTGCGATGCCTTAGCACATCCCGAAATAGTGTCATCATGAAGTCTAGCTAGCTCATCTTGTCCCTTCTGAGTATAAGCTGGTGGCATATAAGATGCAATGTCAGCCAGGGGATCCTCCCCTTGACTCCCACCCGAGTCCATATCCCGATCCCTTATTCTCACTGGAGAGAGAATTGTACTCGTGCCATATCTCGTACGAGCCATCTTGCAACAATTTAGCATCTATCAATTTCCATCAAACTTCCTGAACCTAAGCCAGGATTCTGATACCAACTGTAACACCCTTATATTTTTATGCACTTTAAGCTTTATTTTTTATAAATAATTACCATTTTCGAGGTGACTTTTTTATATAGCTTTACAATAATCTACCAAAATTTCAGCAAAGTCTCCTATGTATTGAGAGATCCCAAATTATCAACATACCTGTAACACTTTAATGTACCCATCAAACAAACCCCATTATTGTTCAATAATCCTGGACTCATCATTTCACAACACATCTCATCACAATTATTATAATTTATTTTAATGTCACATCATGTATGTAGTTATAATATTCAAGATTCAAATCAAAATCTATAATCATAAATTATTTGATACTATTAATGTAAATTACAAAAAAAAGCATAAGTATAACATCATGCACTAGCATAATTAAGTTAAATTTATAATTACATAATTTAAGGTAGATTGACATTCAGTATGTAACAATAATTTACCTAAACAATCTACTTTTAACTTACACGATTTATTTTCTATGTTAGTATTTCTTATTTATCATTATTTCTAATATATATTCTCTTTCTTAAACTATAATATTCATATTAAGCTCTTTTTAACCTATATCCAATACTAGATAATTCTTGTTTCGCCTAGGTGCATATGTTATTTCCACTTACAAATAATCTAAATTCTCTACCCATTATCGGGTAAAACTCCTACATCTTGAAATCAAATTTCCATTTCTTAGTACTAAACATTAATCTTAATACCGGGAAAGATTAATTCTTCATGTCCACTGCCGAACCTTATTTCCATCTGTAAAACTAATTTATTTTGCCTTTTATCGGGCATTAATCCCTTCATTGGGACTAATTTCTTCTGTCATTTACCGGGCACTAATCTCATCACCAAAATTAATTCCATTGCTGCTTTCTGGGCATTAATCCCATCACCAGGAATAATTTCCACTGCCCCTTATCGGACATTAACTCCATCACCAAAATTAATTGCAATGCCCCTTATCGGACATTAATCTTCCACTACCCCTTACTGGGCATTAATCCCACCATAAGGAAATTTCTTTCTTCCATTATATGTTTTACAAATTAAAAATAAAATAGCATAACATATCCAAAATTTTATAACAAAAATCTTACAAAAGAAAATGTTAAGGAGTGGAACACTTACCCGCGATCAAAGATTTCAGGTGTCTCCTTGCTGCAACATAGCTTCCGAAGCCTCTCCTGTATCAATATGCATATCAATTTTCCTTTTTATATTTGTCACCAAATAAATTCTCATTTTCATTTTTTTAATATATACATATATTGAAATATCATTAATTCCAATTCTCTAAAACCCTTCATGCTTATTTAAATCTTTATTCAAGCATCTAAAGTTAATTTACGTAACATTCATTTTAACAAAATCTTCGACTACACAATGACATTTCAATCAAAATTTCAAATAATTCAATTCTTTCAAAAGTCATTTCCCCCCACATAAATATATATTATTTCACTTGATTACATGCAATGCAATTATGATTAGATGCTCTTTATTCTCTTTGTTTAGCTTCTCCCCACTACTGGTTTTGCAGTATATGCCTGCCTGAAGGTCATTTTTATGTGATGGATGACAACTGTAATAAAAACTATGATTCCCATGTTTGGTAGTATTCTCAAGCCTGTTCTTGCTATATATCTGTATTTTTTTTTTCAATAAGACATTAAGAATAAATTTTCTTTAGGTTCTTCATATTTATACATAGCTTCCCTTCTAAAGGACATCAATGACTTGTGCAATATTCAAATTTATCGGTGTGTCCCTCCTAGGACTTCCTTGCATGCCGGAGATAATAAATTGGACGACAGTAGTACTTTTGTTTCTTACTTATGAGAACTTAGAGTAGGGCTTTATTTTTAAATTCTGAGATGTATTTTCAGAATTGTTTTCTCAACATCATTGATGCTAACACTTTCTTGTGTGTTTAACATTGTTTATAGCAGGGGACCTGTTGGAGGAAGAAACACTAGAACAAGGAAAACAAAGAGACTCACACATTGTCCGACTCACACACACGCACGCACGCGATATGAAGGTTTACAAGAAACTGTAATTGCTATTCAACATTCTCCACTCTTAAACTAAAACAACTGGTATACCATATCAATCACATGTTCTTCATTCATTCATCGTTGTTGACATGTTTGTAAGTGGTATACCAGAGGACGGGTCATCAATTTATAGTTCTTGTTGATGCTCTATAGTGGAATGAGTGTATTGCTAACAAACTCGCTAGATCTATTGAACTATGAACAGTCTTATTTCCAGCAACAAGCTTCTAGCTGCTTTCAACACATCAAGCAAACAAAGCAGAGTAAATAGGAAATGCATGATTTCTCTGCTCCATTCAAGTTCCTATGACCGAGTCTTTCTATCCTGTCAAATAACCATCTCAACCAAAAAACTTAAGCTGTTAGGTAAGGTTGCAAGATATGATTTATATTATTCTCTAACACACCCCCTCTGTCCTTTGAGCTTGAAACTTGTATAGGCTCACATTACCTTGTGCTTAATTTTTATCAAATAAATGATGATGATGAGATTTGAACTCGTGACCGCTTGGCTATCAAGGTTCTAATACCATATTAAAGAACCAATTCAACCTAAAAATTTAAACTATTAGATGATATCTCAAGATATTATTTATATTATTCTCTGACATGTTCTTTATGAACAGACATGCTAAGACCTAGTCAAGATTCGATCAAAAACTTGCACTCAGCTCATAATCTAGTCTAGTAATTGATTTTTTCTATAAGCTGCGATGCTTGTTCCGAACAAACTGTTCTTACTCATGACATTAGTTTTGTGTCAGCTATAAAATACCTACTTTCGGGGCTTTCTACATAAAAAAAAGCCTATCCGGAATGGCTTCGGAAAGGGTAACTCAGCATCCACTCAAAGCAGATGGCAATCTTTCAAATCGTTTCTTGTTTTGTTTGAATATACTGCATGTTTTAATTGTTTTGTTCCTTGTGGGCAACTTGTAATAATAAATCTGGCTCCTCGAATGACAAGTAGGGTAACCTATCTTTAGCCCCTATAGATTTAGAAATGTTCCACTTGCGCCCTCATAGTTTGAAAACTTTTTAGTATAAACTTTAATGTTTTAATAAAGATCGAATATGGTTCCTGGCTGCTGAATACCTTGCATTTTCCCATATTCTTCGTTCACTTTTTCCCTGTTTTTCTCTTGCCTTTCCTCCCGAATTCGTATGCATGTGGTAACATCCAACAAAAACCATAATTCAAAAGGCACGGAAGCCCACGGTGTTATCTATTTAATGATCTTGGAAATCTCTGAAAACATCAGGATAGACATTTTATGCTATAGGGGGCAAAGTGGATCATTTCTAATTAAGCTAGAGAGGGTCAAGTTATAGTTTACCCTATCAAATATTTGCATCTCCCACGGGTAGCATAAGTGAAATTAGTGCGTTGATTAACTAATTAGACGTAAATAGAGATGATGCAAGCTATGGTGACAGATTCACTTGCATGGACGATAAGCTTACCAGCTGGATGGCAACTGAGCGATACATTTTTTTAGGTTTTTGAAAGGGTGGCATTGCAATCAGATTAGTTACCACAGCTCCCTTTTGCAACTTTTTGGAAGGCATGCAGGGGGGCAAGTGTGCTTCTTGTTTTGATTTTAATTCTAACGATAGAATTCATAGATATCTTCACCCACCAGTCCACGCCTAACTTTCCTGGTCCAAAAGTTGGCATGCATGTGAAAAAATTGCGCGAGTTCTAGAAAGCTAATTATTAAGTATCTTATAAAGTGGCATGCTGAATTCAAGATTCGTTATATGTCGATCATCAGTAGGTTCCAAGACGAGGGAATTCGAATTTGCTATGGATGTTTTTCGTG
>Ga0325410_1003208_pt1 | contig 18400 bp, 12 predicted proteins | sample PopdelMetagenome_16_FD_206182 | JGI IMG/M metagenome (GOLD analysis project Ga0325410, IMG submission 206182) | Populus deltoides microbial communities from Bellville, Georgia, United States - Xylem-PdIQD-R3 | ecosystem: Host-associated > Plants > Phyllosphere > Stem > Wood/Secondary xylem... | reverse complement strand
TTTTCTATTTATATTTATCAACTCTTTATTCAATTACTACAATACCCCTTATTCATTTATACTCATTTTTAGCCTTCAAGGGCTTTATTGCCTTTTACCTACTCATTTACTTTCAAAACATCACAGATACATTCGAAAGGGAGAGGAGCAGAAGGTATATCAACTGAAGAAGGCATTATATGGACTGAAACAAGCTCCTAGAGCTTGGTACAGCCGGCTAGAGGACTACTTTGCTGGTGAAGGTTTCGAAAAATGCAGCTATGAACACACTTTGTTCGTGAAAAAGGAAGGAGGAAGATTTTTGGTGGTAAGCCTTTATATGGATGATTTAATATTTACCGGTAATGACTTGAAGTTGTGTGCAGAATTTAAGGCTTCCATGCAATCCGAATTTGATATGACTGATCTAGGGAGAATGAAGTATTTTTTGGATGTTGAGATACATCAAACAGAGGCTGGGATCTTCTTATGTCAAAGGAAATATGCAAGTGAAATACTTGCAAGGTTCAGAATGGGTAGCTGCAATGCAGTTAATAATCCAATGGTTCCAGGAACTAAGCTATCATCTCAAGAGAAAAGAGAAGAAATTGACAGCTCCGAATACAAACAATTGATTGGCAGCCTTATATACATCACAATAACTCGACCTGATATAATGTATGCGGTAAGTTTTTTAAGCAGATTCATGGTTGCACCGAAGGAAGGACACTTACTAGCCGCAAAAAGAATACTCAGGTATTTGAAGGGGACAAAGAATTTTGGTATTTTCTACAAAAGAAGCTCGGATAACACTCTTAAAGGATATACGGATAGTGACTTTGCGGGTGACCTAGATGGAGGAAAAAGTACATCCGGATATGTATTCATGATGGGAGATGGTGCGGTGGCATGGAGCTCTAAAAAGCAACCGATAGTTACTCTATCAACTACCGAGGCAGAATATGTAGCAGCCATAGCTTGTGCATGCCAAAGTATCTGGATGAGGGAAGTTTTAAACAGCATTGAAGAAGATCTTTGCAAATGTGTTACGGTGTTCTGCGATAATAGTTCATCCATCAAATTATCCAAGAATCCAGTATCTAGCATATCAACATAAAACTTCATTTCATTCGCGATCTTATCAAGAAGGGAGATGTAGAGCTCATTTACTGTGGAACTAAGGAGCAGCTAGCAGACATCATGACAAAACCACTCAAACTCGAAGATTTTGTAAAACTTCGAATGCTCTTAGGAGTACAAGAGAAGAAGAATTTAAACTGAGCATACACACAGCATGCTCAGTTTAGGGAGGATATGTTAGGAAATGTTTGAAGGAGTCTTGCAGAATAAAAGTTATCCCTATCTGTTAGGGATTGTGGCAGTCAAAGAAGACCACTTCTCCAGCCACAATATGTGTGATGTAATCCACGTATTAACAGTAGCTAGTTTTTCTCAATTTCTATTTGTAAGAAGCTGTATTTAAGCAGCATTGATTTCCTAAATAAATATCAAGCATTTTCATCAATCTTGTGAGCTATATTAATTGTTATTAAGGTTCCAACATGTCTGGCGTGGACTTTGAATTTTGAAACGCTGTGGCCATGTGAGTTGATCGTTACCGTATGGAGAAATCTTTGAACTAATTTCCGGCTCCACCACAATCATAGGACTATGCTTAGAACTTGATGCTTTCATCACGACTGTACGCAGTGACTATATTTGATATGGTTCTTATGATTTTAAGAGAAATCAGTGATCAAAATGGCAATAACTAGGAGCTAGCAGTCTTCAATGTTTTTGTCTGTCATTTTCATTAATCGCCTAATCGAAATGTTTTTGTCTGTAATCAAAATGCAGTCCACTGCATTTCATGTTGTCAAATTATTTTGTATTCTATTAAACTATATTTAATTTCTCATCATGGAAAATATAAAAGATTCTTCAGGATAAAGCCTGGAGCGTATAGAATTTTAAATTTATAAATATGCAAAATAAAATTCAAAACAAACATAAATTCAACATTAAAATAAAAAAATAGCACTTATTTTCTTGAAGCATTTTAAAGGAATGAAATTTTTATTGTTGTCAATAATGAATTATATATCTTTAAGAGTTTATTGTTTCTTATTTGTGTAATTAGAATGTTTGTAACATGTCTCGCAGGATTCCAACACCATTTTTTTAGTTTGGATGCACTTTTAAATAAAACCTTTGAATAAAAATAAAAAAACTTCAATATTTCTCGACAAAATATAAATCTAAAGTATAAATTATAGCACAGTCCTCCAAATCTTGAAATCTCCATTGCCCCCTTCTAGAATTTCAACATAGAACATATATAATAGAAATAACTAAGTTATAACCACTTGGACTTCTATTTATTGACTAAAAACTAAATCATTGCTTATATTACGTTGAGAGTTGGATAAATTTTTTTAAGTAATTTAATGTTATTTTTAAATATTAGATTGATTGATAATTAAGATTTATAATTTGTTTTGATTTGTTATCTATGAGGTTATCCTGGACACATGATATGTGTCATGGATTTGATAGGTGAACACAAGTTGACAAGGGTTGTTTTTTATTATTATTATTTATTTTCAATTTCATCTTTCAACATTGAGTTGATTAGAAATTAAGCTTTATATTTTATTTTGATTTTCTTTCTAAAAAGTTATCAAGGTCTCATGATCCGGATCATGAATTTAATAGATTAACCTGAATTGATTTAATATATTATCGTCTCAATATTTTTTCTAAAAAAAAATGTCATCTTAAGAATTTCTCGAGTTAAAATATGTTTTTATTGATTATTCAATTTATTTTTAAACTCATCAAGTTAACTGGATCACGCTAAATAAACCTTAGATACAAGTTTTTTTTATTAAAGAAATAGGTTAACAATGCCTTTAAAATTTTTTTATGTTAAAAAAATAATAATAATCGGACTTGCAGCTAAGACAGAACGAATATACAGTGTTCTATAATTACTGTGGCATCCAGGCATCGAGTCCACAATCCAGCTAAGAAGACAGATCATTCTTGCTGAATATATGAAATTCGGAAAAGTTCAAATTCTTCCATGGCATCTTCCTCCTTCCACTTTCATTCATGTTTCCGATATGGTTTAGCCAACAGTAGCAGTCATTCATAATCAATGGGTCTTTGCTTTTATTTCGTCCAGTCGTCTAATTTGAAAGACGAGTGTCTTTTGAACTTGGATCTTGCCTGGCTTCTATGAACGATGATTGTCTTCTAATCCACGGTTCATGTATTATTGTAATGTTCTTAAACCGGAACCGAGTTGTTAACCCGGCCGATTCTGCCGTGTATTTGAGTTAACTGCGGGTCTTTTAATTTACTAGTACACCTTATTATTTTTTATCAGATCGGCTTTGATCCATCGGCCAATTAAGTTTCGTTCGGTATAATGATAGATTTTATTTTTAAAAAAAATTTTAAAATTTTTTTTATTTAAAAAATATCATATTAATGTTTTTAGATTTTTTTTAATAATTTTGATATACTAATATAATTTTAAAAAAATCTGATTTTTTTTATTTTAATATATTTTTAATTAAAAAACACCTTAAATTTTATTACTAAACACACTAATTTTGGTTAGATTAATGACTTATCTTACAAATCCTATAAGCTTAGAGAGTGTAATCATTATAACTCTAATTGTCTGTTTAGAAGTGCGGTGTATATTTTTTTCAAAGTATTTTTAGTTAGAAATACATCAAAATAATATATATATTTTTTATTTTTAAAATTTATTTTTAATATCAGCACATCAAAACGATCAATAAAACACAAAAAACTAAAAATTTAAAGCTAGGAAAATTAAAAAAATTTAAAGGTATAATTGAACCACAATACCAAACACTACCTCAACTCTATATATTAAGAGCCTATTTGTTTTTGCATTTTAAAAGTGTTTTTTAGAACATTTGATTTTTTTTACTTTTTTTTACTTAAATTTATTTTTTTATTTTAAATTATTTTGATGTAGTGATGTCAAAAAAAATTAAAAATATATTATTTTAATATATTTACAATTAAAAAAAATTAAAAGCCATACACCATCAAATGTCTAATATTTGACAATTATCACTAAACACAACCTACTTTATCTAAAGAAAAAACCTCATTACACGGAAGGCAACCGAAAGCGCGCATTATTAGTTTGGCACTAGGGAGTAGGGACCACCACAACTTGCAATAATATGTTATAATTATTTTTGTTATTACAGCTAGCCGAGAATCATTTAAGCCTAATAGTCTTGGTTCCAATGTGTAAAAATGCATTCGTGTCATTTAGCTTTTATTGCTTTTTGACGAAAACATAGTGCATAAGTATTTGCCCAGAAATTCAAGATTAAAGTCATTTGAAAAATAAAAAAATAAACGCCAAGAAAATTGGCATTTTTTTAATGATGTCATCCACCGCTCACAATGATCAATTCACATAGAAATATATATATATATATATATATATATAAGTATGACTTTGTTAAAATCTCGAGTTAAAAGGATTTTTAAATATTTTATTTGTGAGTCAAATTTAATAACGAGAACACAAAGGGTTCATGGAGGATTACCTATGTTGGTATGCACACGGAGAACTATTTGTTCGTAACGAGAGCATGGTAGAAAGGATGGTTGGGTCAACTACTTCTAATGCTAGCAACATGCATAGAGTTGTAAATGACAACAGTAATTCTTACAAGAATATGATTATAAATGCAATGAGAATGAATCAAGGTAATGACAGTTAATGTTCAATTATAGAAGAAGAACCTAATGTAGCCGCAACCTGGTTTTTTTATCTGTTGAAAGATTATGATGAACCATTATGGGATGACTGTACAAATCACAGTAAATTATCGGTCGTTGCACAGGTGTTCACCATCAAGTCGGATTATGGGATGAGTGAGGTCGGTTATGATAAAATTATCGAATGGACGATAAGCATTTTACCTAAAGGGAACAGGCTGAAAGAGAACTTCTATGCTGCTAAGTCCATGATGAAACCCCTCGGTTTAGGATACCAAAAAATTGGCATGTGCTCTAACTTCTGTATGTTGTACTACTTTGAAAATGTTGAGCTGACCGAGTAAATAACATGTGGGCATTCCCGTTACAGACCCAAAATTAACATGGGAAAGACTCTCATGGCATATAAAAACTTAGATACTTCTCAATCACATCTAGACTGCAGAGGTTGTTCATGTCACCAAAGACTATTGAGCACATGACATGGCATTAATCATATGATGCGGTTGATGGTGTGATGGTGCATCCTTCTGACGGCGAAACATGAAAACACTTTAACAGTGTGCATACTCACTTTTCAGTTGAATCAAGGAACGTTCATCTTAGGTTGTGTACAGATGGATTCAATCTCAATAAGGAATTTGAATCTGGAAGGGTTAGCAAGAATTAATGTGATAACGAGGTTGAGCAATAGCGAGCGCTGCCTCCTTGTCCTGGAGGCTTTCCGGCCGGGGAGGCATATTCAGGTCATTTTTTGCTCCTTATTCTTATTAGTCGGTTATATTCACGGTTTACAACTTACCAATGAGGATGTGTATGAGATTGAAGTACATATTTTTATCTATATTGATACCCGGTCCGAATAGTCCAGGTTGGAATATAGATGTTTGTCTTTGACCGTTGATTGATGAGTTGACGCAGTTGTGGTCCTCTAGGACTTTAACTTCCAATATATTGAGAAAACAAAATTTTCTTATGAGGGAAGCTTTGATGTGGACTATCAATGATTTTCCAGTTTATGGAATGGTTTCCGGTTGAAGCACGCATGGAAAACTAGCATGTCCATAGTGCATGGAAAATAACAAGGCATTCACGCTAACAAATGGAGTTAAAACTTCTTTTTTTTACCGCCACTGGCGTTTCTTGCCAACAAATCATGAGTACAAAAGGAACAAAAAAGATTTCTTTGTTAGCAGAGTTAAAAAGGATGTTGCACCCCCGTGTCTTTCTAGTGAAGAATTGTATAACATTGTATCAAAGTATGGTGACATTATGTTTGGTTTCCAATCTGGTAAACAGAAGTTTCCTGGTTTTGGTTTGACCCACAACTGGGTAAAGCAAAGTATTTTCTAAGGCTTCCTTATTGAAAGACCAATCTCCTCCGCCAAAACCTTGACGTCATGCACATAAAAAAGAATGTGTTTGAAAACATTTTCAACATTGGCATGGATGTGAAGGGAAAGACAAATGACAATATCAAGGCTACAATGGATATATCATTGTTCTGTAACCGTAAAAATATGGAGTAGGTTTTTTATGGGTCACGGGTCGCAAAACCCAAAGCAAGCTTCATGTTAGAGAAAAATGCACAATTAATACTCTACTAATAGCTTAAGAGTCTGTGTTTTCCCAATGGACATGCCTCGAACATATCAAGGTTGGTTAATTTGGAGGAATGCATATTGTATTGAATGAAGAGTTATGACTGCCACGTGTTTATGCAAACACTCATTCCATTAACTTATCGTGATTTTTTGTCAAAAGGAATATAGGATGCACTCACGGAGATCAGTCATTTCTTTAGAGATATATGCTCCACCAAGTTGCAGACACATCACATTGAGAGGCTTGAAATGAATATCGTCTAGATAATATGCAAACTTGAGATGACATTCCCTCCATTATTTTTTGACTCGATGAAGCATCTACCCATGCATTTACCGTATGAGGTAAAAGTTGGAGGACCAGTCCAGAATAGATTGATGTATCCATTTGAGAGGTTAGATATTACATATGCAATGTAATTTGTAAAGCATTTTCATTGTTTTTTTTAATTAAAAATATTTGTTTAATTCCATGCATGTACTTGTTCAATCTTAAGAAAAATGTTAAAAACAAGGCGCGCATGTTGAGGCTTTGATATGTGAGGCTTATATTGTTGAGGAGATCTCAATATTTATCTCATACTATTTTGAATCTCATTTGAGAACAAGAATCAACCGCATTCCACGATATGATGATGGTGGTGACGTACCTTCCAGCGGGAACTTGTCAATATTCTCCAATCATGTATGACCCACGCTAAAAAAATGTTGCAAGGGGAAGATATTTGTCTGAAATAGAGTTCAAACAAGCACACAATTATGTTTAATTTAACTATGATGAGTTGATATATTTTATTCAGTAAATATATGTACTATTTAAACTTTGTTATAAATGTACTATTTATATATTGTAATATCATAAACTCATAATTTTAAAAACCTTGTAGGCAACATTGATAATATTTACTGTCTAATAACTTACAGCTGATCAAATTCCAAATCTTTCTATTACAAGATGAATAATTTGCCACGTGATTCAAAACACATGTAAGTACAACATTGACAATATTTACTGTTTAATAACTCACAGCTGATCAAATTCCAAATCTTTTTATTACAAGATGAATAATTTGCCACGTGGTTCAAAACACATGTAAGTACTATAACAAACTTATTATCTCTTGCAAGTTACTGTATTTCATTATAGAATTCTTGTTCACTGTTCATTGTTGTACTTGATATACAAGGTTTATCAAATGGGAAAGAGTACTAGTATTTCATTGTCTTTACTAAGTTTAAGTCCTAAAAGAAAAGTTAAGTGCTACAACGGGTATTTTATCAATGGATATGTGTTTCATACTCAAGAATATGGGAACAAAAGAAAGACATATAACAACGGTGTTTGTGTTAAGGGATCAACTTGTAATGAGTTTGAAGTTGACTATTATGGTAAATTAAAAGAGGTCATTGAATTGTAATATCATAGCGAGCATAATAGAGTGTTTTTATTCAAATGCAATTGCTATGACACTACTGACAGAGAAATCAGATTAGATCTCCACTTTGGTCTAATGGAAATTAACTCAAAAGCTAGACTCCATAACATAAACGATGTCTTTATTTTCGTAAAGCAATGCCAACAAGTTTATTACACATGCACCTCTTTCTTTAGAAAGGACCGATCAATAGTTGATTGGTTATCCATTTAAAAAAATGAAACTCAGGGGTCGTATCGAGGTTGTTCAGGATGAGAACGAAGACACAAGTGTGTGAGTTAGTTGAACCATATTGAGTTATGTCCATCGATTGACTTAGAAGAAAATTCAAATTATCACGTCTTCGATGATAGTCTTATTGATGTTGATGTAGAGGAGTTGAATGTTGTTCTGAGCTCCAGCAAACAAGCACAAGTCGATGAAAATGATGATGATATCAACATTGAAGATTGCGATGAAGCTGATGACAATTTAATTGAAGAAGAAGAAGAAGAAAATTCTGACTAAGTATCAGAACACGAAAGTGCAAAAGAATTTTTTTATAATGAAATATTATGATGAAATTTTGTACCAAGAAATATTTATTTTATAATTGTTATGTTCACTGTTATTATTGTGTTGTGCGGACAGTTTTTAATTTAAGTGTTTGCAGGGAGGATAGATAGGCAATACAGACACAATATGTTATACACTGTGCACAACATCGATGGAACTACCGATGAATTGTGTTCATCAGTATTTTACAGAGGCGATGGGAACTATTCACATCCACATCGCAGATGGAACGATTGACGGCTTATGCCCGTCGGTATTTTAAAGAGGCGATGGGAACTACCGATGGATTGTGTTCATCTATATTTTTTGTATTAATTTGTTGCCTATTTTATTATTTTTATTGAAATAATAATTAATTGTTTTGTTAAATTTTAATTGTTATTATTGAATTTTCCATATAAATGTTAATTGAATATATACAATTATATTTAATTATTTTATCTTAATTTTATTGTATATACTGCATAATAGAGTGTTTGATTGTTTCCATGAATTTTAATTGTTATTGTTAAATTTGTATAGATGTTAGTTGAATATATAGAATTAAATTTTATTTTTTTCTTTATTTTATTGTTAAATTTGTATAGATGTTAGGCTATGTATAAGATTTTTTTTCTTTATTTTACAGTTAGAAACATTTTATTATCATTTTGAAAATGAGATGAAATTGAAAAATATAAAATTTCTGGTATAAATAAAAAAAAAATCAATTAATATGTGGCATATATATTGTCAATTTTTGCATATTTGAAAATTTGGATAGTCTCCAGTATAGGAGAGATGTTGCCAATTTTTTTTTACAATAATCAAATTTGATTATGTAATTATTCATTAAATTTGTATAGATGCGTATAACAAAATCAATAGCATGTCGTAAGCATATGATCGCAACTAGGTCTTCTAGCAGCGAGGATGACGTGTCCTTAAGTGCTGACCAAGAAAAGGCACCTCCGGCGACTCACGACGCTGCCTCTTCCAGCACGGTTCCACAGCGCAGAGGTAGTGTGCCTTCACAGCGGGATCAATTCACCTGCAAGTATGAGGCATATTGAAAGGAGGTCCTTTCAATGTAAGTTTGTTTTGGTTTTAGTTTTTTTTTTTTTTACTTAAAACATAATTTGGGAACAACTAATTAATATTTCATTAATTTTATTTATTTTCATCTTCACAAACATTAAGGTCACCCGATTAATAACGTCAGTGTTTAAATTATTGATGGAGATTCTATTATTTCAATGGAGTCAGGTTTCTAAACATCTTGATTGAAAACCTTATATCGATGCATAGTTTCGAAGATATGAGGTTAGTGTTAACTTCAAATTTTATTATTTTATTATGTTATATTGAAATTATTGATTTATTTTTAATAAATTATTTATACACGGAACAAATTCGAGTGGGATAACACTCATTACAATGTTGCGATGAAGGTGTGGGAGAATCACGTGGCAACTAGGCAACATCGAAAATGTTATGATATTTTTTAAAATATATATATATTTTTTAAAAAATCTAATTTGTCATTAACTCATATAAAATTCATTAATGGAAGTAGGTTGCATGACTTTTGGTATGAAGCGCAGAAAAAAGCCAAAAATATACTAGAGATAACAGTCTATAAAGCTGGAATGACATGGCAATTTGGAGGGATTTCAAGCTACCATACATCTTGGAGGATGTATGGGCGCAATATATCTAGCACATGACGTCTGGGCAGTTTACACGACACTCACAGTCAAGTGCCAACAACCGGAACTGGCAAATTCATGGTTTGGTGATCACGCATACCGGCGGCTCCATTTCATTCATTGCACATGCGAAGTGGATAGTAAGATTAATTTTAATGAAATCTATCATTAATTAATTTGTTGTTATTTATAAATATATTTAACTAGCAACATTTTTTTCTTACAGGCTACGTCTCATGGACGTGACCCGAGCCTCATGGAACTGTTTGTAGAGACACACATGCGGAGTGAAAACCGTTAAAGGAGGGTGCAACAGTTCGTAGACAACTGTACTCAACATTTCATGGTATGTTCGTTCAACCATTTTATTTATTAAGTTATTATTTTCTTGAATTGAATATGATGATTTCTTTTTTAATTTTCAGGAGACATATAATAGTCGGTTGAGGGAGAGATATAGGGATGATCCTTCGACCCATTCAGATTTCGATCCGGATTTATGGATGAAGGCAGGATCGCTTGGTGGACCCGATAAAAATCAGGTGTACAGACTCTCCAACACTACGGTCAAGAACTTGTGGGCGGCCTGTAGTGTCTCAACCGTTAAGAGCTTCTAATCAGTATCGAGCACCCAATCTGAGGAAATCGTAACCTTGAAACAACCTTGAAACAACACACGGCTCATCTCACCGATCAATATCAGCAACTCTTGGTAGATTATGAACAACTCCGCTTAATGGTTATGGACATGAAATCACATATGGGTGGTACGTGTGCACCCCCTTTGATACAATCAAAAGAGTTGATGTCTTATCCTAAGTGCAGGAGTGTCAAGGTAATAAATAACCCAGCAAGACCGGGGTCGAACCACAGGGAGGTGAATTATATAAATTATAAACAACAACAACAACAACAACAATGATGATGATGATGATGATGATAATGATGGTGATGAGTTAAAGAGAACTTTGAGATGTAAGATTAATGTAAAGATTAAACAATGATAAAAACAGTTGTCAAGGTTAGAGGATCTACTAATGGTATTAAAGATAAGTAAAGTATAAACTCTTTATAAATTATCAACATGATCATATTAATCATCTTATTTACGTAACACTATACTTTTAAATTTTAGCAGATATTCATGATGTTAACTTATGTTAACAACTAATCAAGTTCATCTCATAACAATGATGTCGGCCGAAGACTATGAAGGATCAAGCATTTGATGTAGCAAGTGTTATACAACACAAATCTAGATTAACCATTTAACAAGAAAGGTATTAAGAATTAATAAGATAGATAAGATATGTTTGATATAAGCATTAAAGTCCATGTTGAGTTTATATTATACATATTCTAACACTATTAGTGAAACCTTTTCACCTTGACATGATAAACTTAGCTAGACATCATGAAGAAAAAGAACATAAATAAACAAAATAAGAACATAATTATATAAGTATAGTAAAGGAAATGAAAAGCATAAATAAGAGATTAAGAAAAATATAACATGAAATAAAACTTGAACATTAAAAAATATAAAGAAAGCAAGAGCATGATCTTGATCTAAGAACTAAGATGCCTAAATGAATAGCAAATGCCTCCTTTTATAGGCTAAAATTCAGAACTATTCATTTGGTAATTGATTATTGATGTAATGGCCAACTATTGATTTAGTGGACTTGGTGGACAACAACACTTAAGCATTTTGGCTGGATGAAATGACATTGATTCAATCAGAATTTGGCAAAGTGTTCTTCATTGAATTTGTTGGAAATCATCTTCTCTTTCTACCCATAGAATTTCAAAGTATTTGGATAACTAGAGTTCGAGATATGGCTAAAATACTAAGTGGTGCTTCTGGTGGACGTGGTGGACAGCCCTCAAGCTCTTGTCTGGATGAAATGTCATTGCTACTATCAGAATTGGAGTAGGTCATCTTCATGAAAGTTATTGGAAATTGTCTTATCCTTCCACCCACCAAATTAGACATCATTTTGCCTTCTTTAACTCTATATATGGGTAAAATTCTGAGCAATGTTTGGGTTGGATTGCAAGACAAATTCCGACTTCTCTTTTGTGGCCAAACTTTGAATTTGAAAACGGCAGATTTGGGTCTTCCATTCTTCATGAACATTGTAGCCTATTTCTTAGCTTTCTATTCATATAAACCAAACTGAAATCCAAGATGTACAGCTCCAGATATGATTCGATGACTGAATAATGTTTCAATTTGAATTGAATCAGCATCTCCTTTCTAAACGTAGTCTTTTCTTTGTCCTTTTACTTTCAATAGTTAATCACAACAATCAATCCTTTAAATTGTGAGATATGTATGCATGTAAAATGAGCATTTACCATAAATTAAAGTTATCTTATATTATCAGACTTGTTATTATAAAACATACTATAGTTAAGAAGTTATTGATACTTCAAGTGCAAAATGATGATATAAAACCTTGATAAAAATACACTTTTAAATACTAATCACCCTTCTTCGTTTTATGGTCCCGGGAACGACCAATTTCCTCCTCCTCTAGCGCCGCCATTTTTGTAGTTTAATTTTTTTTTGTACAATTAAAATTGTAATGAATATTTGGATTTTATATTATTTTATTTTATTTTTAAAATTTTCAATTTTATACAATTTTATTTGCTTAATTAATTTTTTTACTATTATTCTATACAATTTTATATTATTTATTCTACACAATTTTATTTGTTAAAATATTTTTAAATTATTACCGACGGATTTACAAACGGAATTATATCGTTGGTATTTTCCATAAAGTTGTAAAATATTTACTGCATATGCCACAATCACTGACATCATTATTTCGTTGGTGATTTACCGATGGCAATACAGACGGAATCATTCCGTCGGTATATTCCAGAGAGTTTGGAAAAAATTACCGTTTATACCACAATCACCGATGGAAATATACCAATGAAATGATTCATCGGCATATTTCCAGCGGGATTTTTTTTTTGCGCGCATTTTCCGTATGCAAAACCATTGATTTTAAAATTATTTTTTTTACCGATAAAATTAGCGACAGAATATCAAATTACCGACAAACATTATTCTGACAGACGTATTCTATTGGTAAAATTTACACCAACAGAATGGTAATCTTATCCCGACAAAAAAATTATATCGGTAAAACTGTTAGATATTGTAGTGCAATGCACTAAAAAAATATTTGAATTCAAAACTTTAGATAAATATGAATATCAGTAAAAATATAAATCAAGAGTTTCATTTTTATATACATGTACACGCCACTAAATACTTTTTGATAGCAACTGAACTCTTGCTATAAAAAAAAAAAATTTCTACATTCGAAATGTTTATACAAATTAAATGTAATTTATCGTTTCTTTCTCTTGTAACTCCTCAAAAACTTCAGCCTGGGAAAGGTGATGGATACATTTGCCTGCAAACCATGATCCTGATTTCACTCTTGAAAAATTCATTTAGTTCATTTTACCTAGCATCAATCAATGTGATAGTAACTTCATTGACAGAACACGATTCTGGCTTGCTTGAGGAAGAACTTGCATCAATCAACTTTCTTTCAGTGAAAAAGCCAGGCTCTGTCGGTTGAGGCAACGTCCCTTCACCGCTTAACATTAGAACCACTGTTGACATGCTTGGCCTATCTTCTGGGGAGTGTTGCACACATAACAGACCCACATGGATTGACCTCATCACTTCAGTTAGATCGCTGGTTTCCACTATTAAATTATCTATCAGCTCCAAGGGTCTTCCCTCTTTGAACAGTTTCCATGCCTGAAAATCTCAAGACACATTTTGTTACTACATGCACTCGCTTTAACATAACTAAAAGGAAAAAGATCACTTAGCCCTTACATGACCAAGAAGGTTGAGTTGATGTCCTGGATGATTAAACCCTCTGTTTCTCTTCCCACTTACAAGCTCTAACACCAAGACACCAAAGCTAAATACGTCGGATTTTATCGAGAATAGACCATCAATGGCATACTCCGGTGACATGTATCCACTGCAAAAGATATGAAGGTACTTGTAAGTTGTAAGCATTTTTTTTTTCATCTTGAAATAAATAGGTGAAAAAGAAAAGAGCATTAGTTTCTTACTATGTTCCCACTACTCTTTTTGTATTTGCTCCTGTTTCATTTCCTCCGAAACTTCTAGCCATGCCAAAGTCTGAGATTTTTGGATTCATCTCGTCATCTAATAAGATGTTGCTAGGTTTAAGGTCTCTATGAATAATTCTTAATCTTGAGTCTTGATGAAGATAAAGTAGTCCTCTCGAAATGCCATTGATGATATGTAACCTCTTAGGCCAGTCCAGTAACTTGCTTTGCTTTTGATCTGTCCACCATACATTTATGACCATGTTAATCCATGTTGACACTCAATCAATTCACTTAAGTTCATGCTATAAACAAACATATCAATTTGGTAGGTTGATACCATTTATGTAGAAGTCTAAGCTTTTCTTGGGCATGTATTCATAGATCAAAATCTTTTCATCTCGTTGAATGCAATATCCTAGAAGCTTTACAAGGTTTCGGTGCTGAAGTTGCGCAATGCATTTAACTTCATTCATGAACTCATCAAGCCCTTGTCTGGATTCCTTGGAAAGCCTCTTCACAGCTATTTCTTGTCCATCGTTGAACACTCCCTGCAAAATATGCAATAGAATTGGATATTACAATGATTTTTCGATGCTAATATGTCATTTAGATGCACGTGGATCTCAAATTTCAAGTAAAGCTGAATGTGTTACCTTATAGACAGGTCCAAACCCACCCTCCCCAAGAAAATTGGTGAATGAGAAGTCATTGGTAGCTTTAGCTAATGTAGTGAAGTCATAGTGTGGTAGATCAAGATCTTCCTCCTGGTAAGTTATGGAGAAGCTATTTTCTGGAACCTGTTCCATCCCTGTGAAATGGTAAAGAGGGGTATAAACAAAAAAAAATTAAAAATGGTTGTAATCTTCTTACTAATCCTACAATTTATAACCTCATTCATCGCATTCATAACTACAAAAATACTAAAAAGGATCAAATATGAACTGATATTTGAAGGTAACGTTGCTTACTTGACCTACCATGACTGGTAGCATCTCTCTTTCGCTGCTTCTTTTTCTTCCGTATGAACAAGCATATGCCCAAGCATACGACGACCAGTGATGCCAATATTGAGCCCACTATAACACCAACTTTGTTATTTCCTTCGGAGCCCCCTTGATCTTGATTTGCAGCGGCTACAAGAAAATTGCCATCATGAGTCCGTAATCAATTTCGAGAAATGTCTCCATATGAATGCAGAGACAGTGACATACAACGAATTTTTAATTTCCTTTTCAAGATTACATTTTAACATAGTTGATTGCGCATTTGGGTGATAAACTCTTGCTTTCAGCATTGTGTGTTAGCACTTTGATCTCGGCAATATGACCAGATTAACATGACTTTAGTAACTTCTGGGACCAGTTTGACCAGAAAACTCATTGCGTTCTAAGATTTTCTATTGACAAGATTGCAATGCTGTGTCAGCTACCACTTAACTAGACGTGTGCGGAGGAAAGCAAACTGGAGAGGTGTGAATTTAGATGGACAGTTCAGCCGCAATATCTTTAACTAAATCTCTAGTTTGACAAAGTTAGAAGTAGATGTTTGTTTTTCTGCTGTCTTGAAAAGGACATGGTGATATTCATATTGGATTCAAAGACTTCCTCTAACATTTCACATGTTAGGCAGCTACTTATTAAAAAAAAAAAAAAAACAGAAATCATGAACATGATAATAAACTGATATTTCTAGATTTTTGCTTCAAAATAATTATGAAATGCAGCAAGTTTTTAATTACCTGCTTCAGAAGCGGCCATCCTAATGTAAAGATCCTGTCCATCATCTGTATACTGTCTGATATCAATCAGGTCTTGATCAAACCAGAGAAAGCATCCACTTCCTTTCCCTCTTAAATCTGAATTGGCATAAGCCATGCAAGAACAATTCTTCAAGCATTCTGCCCTGCATTCCTCCGTGGTCATGCTTATATTAACCATCCAATTATTCCCTTGAGGCAGTTTAACGTTGGAATACTTGATGAATCCATCTCCAATCTTGCAATCCAATGGCGTCCTTCGAATGCATCCACCAGACCAGTCTGCCATTTGCCATTGTGCTTGGTTTTTCGGCACGAATCTGTTCAAACAACTGCAGGCAGGAGAGGTGCCGATGTTGCACCTTCCATAAGCACCACATAAATTATAATTATCGCAGTTGTCTGCCGGTGCGCTGGCGTACACAATCCAATTATTAATTCGATCTATCCAAGTAAGCCGATTCATGACACCATCTTCATACAAAACCAACGTTGTAATAACAGAAATATTAAACAGATCATAGGTGAAGTATGCTATCTCGTCATTGAACACAAAGGTATAGTTATAAATGGGATCTGGTTTCAAATAAGGCAGACCGCTAAACCCGATGCCATTCCATGGCCCTGAACGAGACCTCAAATCTGAATTATCATTGACAACCAACTCTAAACGCTTGGGGTCAACCTCAAAAACATACTTGCCTGGAGAAGGATCATCGGCGCTCTTCCACGATGATATGATCACGTCCAAGCCTGGAGCTATACGCCCAACTTTCATTCCTGGAAGAAACGTATTGCCAGGATGATGGAAACTTTGCCAGAAGATGTTTTCCAGGCTATTATCATCTACGTTTCTGACAACAAGATTTCCTGTTTCCAGAAGCTGCGCAACCGGGTTTCGCGCTTGCCTTGATGAGTTGGAAGACCAAATGACACTGTTGTTCTGATTGTAAAGCATGAGAATTCCCCTTTCATCGACCTTGAAAACTCCAGATTTATTAGCGATTGGTGTTTCTCTGTTGGCAACCCAAACGACTCTTCCCTTAGATATCTTGTTGTACCATATTCCAAAGTATCTTCTGGTGGAATTTCCAGGGCTGAAAAACCCCATTTCGTAGTTTCCACCACTTGATACAATGGTCTTCCCATCAGTGATGTTCTGGTTTGCAGCTATGGTATCTGCTGCCGAGGATGTTGTGAAGGAAGAAGTGAAACAGGAGAAGAAAAGAAGAATGGGAAGGGCAATTAGGCGTTTCATCTCTGTTTTCAACCAAAATTTATTTCAGGATTGAAAACCAGGCAATGGCATTAAATGAGTGCTGAGGACTGGGTCAGTTCTCATGACCTCCTTCATCGTGTTTACTATTTGACTCCAATCCTATAAAGAATCAGGTAATCAAGTGCTTTGAGCAAATATTTTTTTATTATTATTATTTAAATATTTGGATGAATACGACAAATGTGAGAAACTGAGAATGCTTTTCTTCAATAATTTTTCATATCAAGTTCACGAACAGGTATAAAAAAGATTGTGAGATTTATGCCATTGATTTTTAGAAACTCTTTCAAGAAATAAGATGATTACCATAAAAAAAAAATTAACTTATTCAATTCATGAAAAACTAAATAGGTCCTTACACTCAATAGACAGACAGTAGACAATGCAGCACCAATAAGTAGAAATTATATAAGATAATCAGGTTTAGGTTTAGGTTTTGGTTTTGTTTTTTAATAATTACAGGTTTGAGTTTTTTTAACAGAAATCTTGCATTAACTTTAAATTTTATAAAATTAAATTAGTTAAAATATATATAAATTAACTTGATATTTTATAAAAAAAATTACAGAAAGTCGTAATTATCAGCAGAATTTATTTATTTTTATTCTTTAGTTTAACATAGGTATTCGGATCAGTTTGCGCATACCTCAACTAATTTTATAAGTCCTTGAATTAATAAACTTATAAATTTTCAGTGTCTACCGTATAAATAATTATAGAACTCAAATTTAAAATAAAAAAAATTAATTTTTTAATCCTAAATTTTTTCCACAAATTTTTCTTTAGACTTTTGCAAGGTATCAGCCAATCCACTTGCAAGGTGGCGTTGATCTCTATCGGTAGACCGGACCCGCAACGAATATCGTGGCAACTAGCCGCACCAGCAGCCATCCACAACACGCACTGAATTGTTGACAAAGCTAACCAATGACTCTGTGTGTGGAGTTAATGGGCGTCAACCCTTAAAGTTGACTGCCATTGTCAGCCAGTCATCTTTGAATTCTTTAAGCATAAGGTATAATTGATAGCTCTGGTTCGTGAAATCTAATCTTTCTCCTCTACTGTTGCATGATGACCCCATAATTGTTTAGATTTTCTGCTTTGAAAATGTGACCTCTGCTTTTGGAAATTCACACCTCAATGTAGAAACTAAGGGTCTCAAGTCAAAGTAATTTTATTTCCAAGAGTTTATCCAT
>Ga0325410_1003207_pt1 | contig 18406 bp, 6 predicted proteins | sample PopdelMetagenome_16_FD_206182 | JGI IMG/M metagenome (GOLD analysis project Ga0325410, IMG submission 206182) | Populus deltoides microbial communities from Bellville, Georgia, United States - Xylem-PdIQD-R3 | ecosystem: Host-associated > Plants > Phyllosphere > Stem > Wood/Secondary xylem... | reverse complement strand
TAAAAAAATATATAGATAAATATTATAAAAAATAAAAACATATATATATATATATATATATATATATATATATATATATATATATATATATATATATATATATATATCGTATCATACTTGTTTGTAAACGAAAACTCATCAATTGTAAATTTATTAGTTTTAAAACTACAAGTACCTTCCCAAACAAGTTTTTCTAAAATCAACAATGATTGTGATTGTGATGCAAAGCTTGAATATGAAGTTCTTTTAAGTGACAACGTCAAGCTTCAATTCCAATTTTTAATAATACTGTGACTGAAGTGGTGATAACTTTTACTTTTCTTCCTATCATCATAAAAAAATTGTTGAGTAGTTAAGATTTTTATTTTTTTTAGTGTACCCCATATATATAATTTCATTTCAAACTTTAATTTTATAAAAACTAAAATATATATTTTTTTTCATTTATAAAGAGTTATTTTTTATTTATTTTGCATGTAAATATTCATCTCACAATAATTTTAATCAATCATATATTTTTTAAAATCACTTAAAAATATTTTTCTTAGACCTATTTATTAAATTATAACCACAATATCAAATACTCATTCATTATCTGTGAAAGTATTGGTGTGAAGCTACAACTACTAATCAACTACACTATGATGGGTGGTTTCGAGCCTTTTCACAAGAATCTTTCAAGGTAACATGAGGTGACGCCAGATAGGTCTTCTTGGCGATCTTCCGATCCAAGACAAAACCCAAGTCAAGTTTTATGTTGAACTAGGATGAATCAATCTAGTCAAATTCAATCAAACTTAATCGCTAGGTCAACCTATGAAACTACGACACAGTTAAAACCAAGATGAGACTCAATTTGACTTTAAGAAATCAAAATAATGTTGTTTAAAGTTTTTTTTTTAAAAAAATCTTTAAACGACTCGTTTTCCATTGATTCACCCAACCTGTAACCCTGAATCTTGGATTGAGCCAGGTTTTATATCTATGTCTCGGTGAGGATGTTAGCTTATTCAGCTGAAAGATAATTTCCGAATTTCATGGAATGCCCAAAGTGAATTCCAGTTGGAAATCCCAATCAAAGATTAATGTCCCTATTATCAAACATTGCATTTCCATCGTACTCTTGTTAGAATAATAGGGAAAACTCTTTCCGGTTCACTTTCTTCTGGTCATTGAGCCATATGGTGAGGAACGTACAATTTATAAAAGATGCAAGATACTAAATCAATCATGCATTCTCCAAAATATTAAAAAAAAAAAAAATCATGCACGGTGGTTACCAAATAGTCTTGCAGGAAAGTGGGCAAAAGGAATGTTATGCAGGCAGCAACATCAATTTTAGAGTTTTTTGTTTTTGGACCAAGAGCAATAAACCCACTGAGCTTCCACCAGGTAGTAACATTGACACTAAGATATTCTTCCACTCAATATTTTTTTTTTATTCACGTTTAAATAATGAATCAAAGAAGAAGCCAAATTGTTCTCTCAATCATACAATCAATATAATCAAAATCAAAATCAATAGGGAAAAAACCAGGAAATAATAAGATACCTGGTGGGATCAAGAGGCAAGCCTGACAAGAATCGTGCATTGTTAAACCAAACATATCATTTCTTTCTTTCTAATTTGTCCTCTAGCTCTCTCAACCATCAAATTATAAGACAGCGTAGGCACGGATAACCTCAATTACAGGTGCTCTACACATTGGACACTTCTCCCCACTTAGGACCAACTCATTAGCACATTTAGAGCATGTGCACATGTGCCCACACCTGTAACATGAAGATAGCCAAAAGAAAGGGAAAATGATGCAGCATTAGATAAACAATAAGTTCCATTCTTATCTGGCCCATCCATACCTCAAATCAATGTCAGAGATTTGTATGGTTCTGCAGTAATTTACCTGTACAGTAGGGAATCAATACTTCCATCACAACATATACAGCAAATCCCTTTCCTCACATGATCCCATTTAGTTCTATCCTCAGGAGCACTGTCCTCACAAATCCCTACAATAAAGTAATGGTGTTTTTTTTATGGTCACCTCTGAAAAAAACAAATAAAATGATGCGTACAATTTTAATGTTATAGTCCCATTCGTACAATTGCCAAGAAACATATCCAATAAAAAATTACGTGCATATACTAAAAATAATATTTTCCCCTCAGCATTGGTAGTTAAACAAGTCCAAATAGGACATTTTCATTGAGAAAGTAATGGAATGCAGAAACTATTTTCTTCCTGAAGCTAACTTAACAGGAATGATTTGTGTGGACCACACTAGAAGGAAAAATATCTATACAGACTGGACCGCAAACTGAAGCTATTTCCTAAAGAATTTGCTTCTAACGAATACCATGATTGACAAAAAGAAAAAGGGGCAGAAATAGAAGAATTCAAATAAAGGGAGCACACCTGGTGAACCGGCAGAGCGATTCAAAGCAGCTGAAACTTCTTGTTGTATTGATCGTTGCAGCTCAAGTTGCATGTCCATGCAGGCTTCCAGCATCCTCTGCATGTTATTCATTCTTTGTTGTAGTCTAGCCATGTCAATCCTTAGATCACTAACAATGTCCCATTCCTGTATGATATCAAATCAATGTTTCAGTTGAAAAGGATATCGTTCTATGATTTTTTTTTTCAATAAAACATGTCAATTTGAACCGCATTAATTAGTAGTAGCTAGCACTAGACATTTGCCTTCCTCAAATAAGCTGTATAAAAAATTTCACCGAGAATTTAGTGCATTTTGTAAACAGAAGTCCAGTTCCAAGAATCACTTGGTATAAGTGAACTCACGATTCCAAAGCGTGGATGCATGTCATGTTGTGGCCAAGTATAATGGCGTGACTCTTGATCCCAGAGCTGCTCAGCAGGGCGTATAGGCCGGGAAGGTAGATCAAGCGAAGGACTTTGAACAATATTCCCCTCACTCTCATTCTGATCCACAGTCTGCTGCTCCAGATCTTGTTCTGTTGATGCAGGAGTGGGTGCTGTTTGCAGTTCCCATTCAAGGGGAGCATGGCTTTGCCTTTCAACATATGAGCGTATCAATTGGTCAAGGCTCTCACGGAAACCACTGCGAAGAAGTGTAGAGACGCTTCTCCTACCACATGAATAAAAAAAACTTCTATAAATAATTTGATGACTCAAAATGGCAAAAACAATAGGCAATTCAGTGTCGAGCTTCATACCTGCTCAAGAGTTCCCTGAGCTCCATGCTGTATACATTATCATCATCAGGAAAATAAAATGGATCCATCCTACCAACTGGAGCAGCTTCCTGATCAGAAGGCTCTGTTAGCCAACTATGCACAGCCTCTTGAAAACCATCATCCTCATGCCACACTTCAGAGGCCCCTTCTCTATCTTCAATTTCCGACCATTCATTAGCAGGAGTTTCATGTTGATGACCATCAATGTTATCTTGAATCCCATCTCCCCATTCTCCAGATGTTAGACTAGCTTCAAATGAGTGCTGCCCTTCATTTTCCAGGAGTTGGTTCTGCCACTGTTCCAGTGGTGCAGCAGATTCTTGCCAATTTACACTTTCATTTGCAGTGGCTTCCAAATCAATCAAATGATTGGATAACAAGGGGATGGCACTATCCCCCCTATCTGCCTCAGATTGTTGAGAAAATACTTCCGTCGTTGATAGAAGCTGCATGTCTTCCTCAGCTTCACTTCCCACAGTTTCTTGGGATGATTCGTTACTAGTACCTCCCCACCTGTGGTCACTAGCCTCTTCTCTGGTACCATCCCTCCTTTCAACAGATGCAACGTTGGCTAACTGTTGCCTGCCTCCCACATCAGAGTCTAAAACTTGCCTTGGCCCCTCTACTGAATGAGCAGTAAAGTTTTGCCCACTTGTTTCATCAATTATGTTATCTTCTATATCAGCTCTACCATCCAACAACCCAAGGCTACCAATTTCCTCAGTATTTGACTCGGTTTGTACATAAAATTCATCTATGACCTGTTGTGAGTTATTTGCTTCAATTTGTTCACTTCTATTACCATTCATGTCAGTGTTAGATGAGGTATCAGACACATTGCTGCTTACTTGTCCATAAACAGAATGGTCCAATCTTGAGAAAAATCCTTCCCTGAATGGAAACAAGAGTTTACACGGCATTGTTAACAAATGTACAAATTTACTAGATTATAATCTGTCCAGAATTATACAGTAGAAATAACAAATGCAATAACATGATGACATTCACAATCAGCACTTAGAATGGTCAAACCCAAAATAATCTGGAGAAAACCCAATTTAATGAAAAACATGAAAGAGCCCCAGTAACCGTCAACAGTGAGTTCACAGCCACATTATTGAAGAAAAATCCAGAAACATATAAATGCCTGTTTTCCTTTTTATTCTTGGGTGGGTGGGGGGGGGGGGGGATAAGCTATGGCATACAGATCCAATACCTCAGATCAGAAACGGTATGTCTTTGCCTCAATAAACCCAATTCACTTGCTGCTGGGGATGTGGGCCTCTCATCTTCAATGATCCTGTCATTTCGCAAGAACCTACCTCGAAGCAATGACTGCAAGACAAAAAGTTCACAGCAACCATATTAGAAACACAAGAAAATGTCTCAAATAACTCATAAGCAGACATATCAATGATTACATGTCCATATATTTACCATAAGTAATTGACTTTACCAAGAAAAACTTATCAAAAGTGGAGAAAAAATAAATCATAAATGCAAGCATTCAATCAGCCTCTGTTAAAAAACTCTTCAAAACCCAGAATCTCCTACGATCAATCCTTATGTGGAACCATTAAATACTTAAACCTCAAATCTCTATCATCCCAGTGCATTCAGCACCATTACGGATTAGAGATCAATTATTGTTTACATTAATGGATAGTATGCAATCAAATAAAAAACAAACAAGATTCATGCATATTGAAAATATCAACATTTAATAGCAGCTAACCTGAATGCGGTTTCGATGAGCGAATTGTGTTACAACCTGATGCTCCGACAGACCTTGCAGCTCACTTTGCCTTTCTCTCTCATGCTTTTTAAGCATATCAAGCAAAGCTTGTCTGCCACACAATCGACGAATACCCCTCCGAGTATTCTCAGCTTGGCCATCATTGTGGTTAACAGCCAATCCATCAAGAACTTGTTCAATTTGACCAGCAACTTCAGAACCTTGTTCTTCTCTACGATCGACACAAGCACCTCTCTGCTGGGTGTTCATTTGCACCCACTCCCTTATAATCCTTACTCTTTCCTGCTCAGTTTCACCAAGCCATTCAGCTCTAGAACCATTGTTCCTTCGGGAAATACTGGATGCGCATTCCCTTGCACCACTGTTCATCCATTCCCGAAAAATCTGCCTTACCCTCTCCCTTCCAACCTCTCCTAGATCAGAAGAATCCTCTTGTCCATTCTCTGATCCAATTGGACCAGGGGACCATTGTCCATACTCACTCACCCCAGCACTCCCACCCTCCGAAGAACCACTTTGACCATTACTGTGGCTATCAGAAGCATCCACCCTCAATAGATCAGTACTCGATCCATCACTCTGATGTTGGACCAATCTATCACTAACCCTCCCTTGGACATGACTCACCACATGCTCATCCTCAAGCTCCTGCTGTATTTGCAGGTGGGACGATGTCCGGGTGCTTCTCCCATCATCACCCCGTCTTCTCACTACTTCTGATTGAGATTCCCTGAGGAAGGAAGAATCAAGCACAGAAACATTGTGTAGACTAGCAATGGCCATTAATTCAAACTCGAAACTAAAAAAACAAAACCGCTCAAGCCATCCGCTTAAAATGCTGGGAAACAAAATTCCATCTATTTACAATGAAATCAGATCACCACACAAATTAAAATTTTATCAACAACCCTCAAATTCATCCTCTCCCTCGTCACCATCATCAATCTTCACTATGAAACCAAATGAAAACAATGTAATTAATGTAAACATCAAGTGACCTCCACATTAAACCACCCAATTTTCTCCCCTCAACTCATCACAGGCGCACGCAACCCTTCCTCTGCATCAAAATTGAATTAAAAAAAAAAAGAGTAAAGTATGTCAGTCACAATATTCTCATAAATACGTAAATCAAATTTAATACCTCAAAAAAAATCAAAATCCATAAGAAAATGATTTTAGTAATCCTCAGCCAGCTGAATCCAACAAGAACAGATTCCTATAAATCTATTCGCTTTCTAATTCGTTTGGTCGCCGAGAAAACGCAGGAAAATACAAGGAATTGAAAATCCACATCTTCACATTTTTCATTCTTTGAAAAATAAAATACAAAACACAACAAATTCAAAAATAAAATACTCTTCTTTTTCATTCTTTTGATAAAACACCGTTACCATTTCAAAATCAAACTAATCAGAAACCGATAAATCTAGAAAAAAACGCCGGAGATGGCCGAAACGACGCACCGTTTATAGACAAGGCCGATTCCAGCAAGCGTCATAAGGAAGTTCTGTTAATTTCGAGGTAGAGGAAACAAAACTCTAGAGAAAGACTGACTCGGACTGCGAGAGGGCTGTGGAGAGAGAGAAACGACAGTAATTGTTTTGTTTCTTAGACAGGGGGGAGGAAGGAAGGAAGGAAGGTTCATTTTAATTGTAGACAACAAGTCGTAATTATAAATGGGTAAATTGCATTTTCATCCTTATAAATACATCACAGTTTCACTTCTACTCCTACATTCAAAGTTTCTAAATATCACCACCTTTCTTTATAGTTTCTTGAAAGGTAGCACGCTTTATTATTAATTTCGTGGTCTGCTCAACTCTAGATGTTAGTTTAGTGATTATAGAAATATGCTTTGTGACATAATAATCTGGCAAGATCCAGTTAAAAACTCAGTTGTAATTTGTTAATTTTTGTTTTTTTACTAAAATAAAGTCGTTTTAATTAAAAAAAATTAACCTAGGCGACCCGATAACCCTATCAAAACCCAGAATCCGGGCCTTGAACCGGACCGGGTCTAAAAACTATACATGCAATACATACCTTGTTGATTATGATTTTTCCCACTATTTTTCTATTATTTTTTTATGAAATTTTATTATTAACATTTTTTTGATAAATAATTTTTCTTTTTTAACTTTGATTATAGAGTTATGTTTCCTGTTTCAAGTGTTTTTGTGAGAATTTTTAAGGTATTTTATGATCGAGGAGGAAAAAAATAAAGGAAGATGAGAAAAATAAATTAAAAAGATGGAATTCTAAAAAAAGGTTTTTTTAGAATTATTGTTTGTTAGTTGTTTATTAGTGAAGAAAAAAATTGAAATTTATAAAAGCAACAAGGGATACATGGTGGATATTAATTTATGGGAGGCTAAATGGAGCCAATAATAAAACTACAAGCACAAACATATAGTTTACCCTAATAATGGGAAGGTGGACACGTCATGGGTTTCACATATTGTGCCCAATGCCCATAATTCTTGCCGTAACATTAACGTCTTTAAATATCTGAGCAATCACGACGCGACACGTTGCAAATACAACTCTCTCGCGAGGGTGTTGGCGGAAAATTCCAAATCTTAAATGTAACGGGAAGTGAGGAGAAAACATGGACACGGGAAATAAACGACACCGGATTCAGGGTTCGCTTTTTACCTACCCCATTAACGGCGCCGTTCCATGTTTTCCCGTTTGGTAGTTGTGGAAGGGTGAGAGTGGGATTTGAAGAAACGGGAGGGATTTTTCTGGTCCTGTCGAGTTACACGTGCCGCCAAATAACCGTTTGAACGGCAATTCAAAAGAGTGACGTCATATTGGCTTTTTTTTTTATTATTTTTCAAAGAAAAGTGAGGATGGAGCCTGAGTGGTGTATATATTCTGTCTCCATTAGGAGAATTTTAGATAATTTCTGTGGGAGATTTGATTGCACGTGTTTTTTGTCAAAAAAAAAAAGCAAGAAGATAATTAACCACATCATTATGTCCATCAAATTTGTACTTTCTTGTTAACGCTCTATTAAACTCAAATTTTATCAAATCACGATTCAAATATATACATTATACACATACAATATTAAGAAAATAGGCTACAACGGTCCATGCTTTTTTTTTAATGTGGGTATTTGAGCTAATTTGCGTGTACCTCGACTAATCTCATGGACCTTAAAGTTAATGATCATGTAAACCTTCACTGATCTTAAGAGAACTCAAACTCGTGATGATTGGAGAGCAAACCCAAAACCTGACCAGTTAACCTACATCTCATGTTCACGCTGTCTTTTTTTAAAAAAATATAGGCTATGAATTTAAATATTTTTTTATTGGATAAATTGGAGATTTGATGCAGAGTTATTTTTTTTTTATCTAATCATGTTATCTATATGAGCTACCATAAATTAAAAAAAAATTGACTGACGAATTTTTTAATATAATATTTACATAAATTTTTGTAGCAATTATCATTATTCAAAAGAAACAGTTACAATTTTTAAGGGTTTGTTGGGTAATGTGGTGAGAAGGGATTGAAAATGTGTTTTATTTTAATTATAGTTTTAAAAGAAACAGTTATAATGTATTTGACCAATAATTTTTTTTCTTTTACACGAAAAAAAGAAGAAGAAGAATTATACAAATAAAATAAAATAACATAACATAACATGCATCAAACATTCCATTACATATGAATATTTAGGAGAACGCTAGTATGTATAATTCTTCAAATAGCTTATAAAATAACATAACCTACGGGTTTGTTTGGTAGTGTGGTTGCGATTGCTTTTTAAATAGCTTTTCGTGTCAAAATACATGCCAATAATATTTTTTTTATTTTTTAAAAATTATTTTTGATATCAGAACATTAAAATAATTTGAAAACACTATAAACATATTAATTTAAAGTTAATAAAAAATAAAAAAAATTAAATTTTACAAAAAATACTTTTGAAATATAAAAACAAACACGTCATAATAATCTCTTAAACAGCCGCTAGCAACAGACACATTTGTTACTGTTCCACGTCGCCGGGAAACTCATTAAAGGAGGTTTAATAACAAGTCGGCCGATCATACAAGGACATGGCCCTGAAAAAAGATAAAACCGAAAAGGAAAAGGAAAAGAAAAGGGCATCGGCCCTAGACTATCACTCCTGTCTAAACCCCACATTATGCTTGTAAACAGACAATAGCTCCTTGGCTATATAAAACTTAAACATGTAGCCGACCGATTATATATCCAACTTTTTGGATAGATTAGCAAGTTGATCTGTGAAACATAATGGATCAGATAAAATAAATGTGCTAGTATTGTTAATTTGTTTTTTTATATCAATAAAAATATATAATTATGAATCAAAAAGCCAATACATGTATATATTTTCACAACACCTTTTAGTTTTTATTAATTATGCATGAGTACTGATATAGAATAGGTAGTCACTAGATTTTTTTCCTCGCGCTACACCACGGGGTAGGTCATTTTTTAAAAAATATTTGAAATCAGCAACTTTGGTTACGAGACTGAGATAATTATACAGAAAACAAAAAAAAATCTTAAGCAAAATTCTTAACCATCAAAAAAGAAAAAAGAAAAAAATTGTAATCAAAACTATAAGGACCAAATTTAGTATAAAAAATAATAAAAGAGAATAATGAGGGAATTAATAAAAAAATATGATAAAAAAAGAAAAAGAATAAAAAAGAGTAATTAAAAGAATGAAAATTAAATCTAAAAAGAAAGAAATGAGAGAAAATGTTGAAACACAAAATTGAAAGAAAAAAAAAACGAAAGCAAGAAAAGGATAAAAAAACAACAATCAAGAGAATGAGTACCATATTTGATATAAAAACAAAACAAAATCAAATGAAAATGAAAAATATAAAAAAAAATCCAAAATAAAGAAAAAACAATCAAAAGAAAGAGGATCATAATTGAATTTTTTTCCATCATCTTTAATCAAAATAATACAATTTTTATTTTTTAGCTGAATAAAAAATCAAGGGATTATCGAAGGAAAAATCATGTTAACACCTATTGAAATTATTTTTTTGCCATTATTTTTTTTTCAAAATAATATCATTTTTACTTCTTGTACAGGAAAAAAACCTGATTGATCCTAGTAACCCCGATCACTCGACCCAACCTGTGATACTTCTTGCACAACACAAAAGCATGATAAAAAAAAATAAGCACCAAATATGAAATGAAAATCCAATGAAATTAAACAATAACTAATTAAATTGCTGAAAAAGCAATTAATCAAGAAGAGAACTGAAAATAAAAGGAAATGCAATCATGAGAATGAGGATCAAATTATATATATATAAAAGAATTAAAACCAAATGATTAGGGATTAAATTGAAAAATAAATTCCAATTAGAAAAATATTAAAAGTAAAATAAATAGAAATTAAAAGAATGAGGATCAAATTTGATTAAAAAAACATAAAAAATTAAATGTCAATGGATGAAATTGAAAAACAAATAAATCAAATTTGATACAATTAAAAGATTGAGGACCCCTTTGCAACTTTGTAAGGCCACCATATCTTTTGAGGTGGAGGAGAGAGAAAATAGGAGGGAGGAGAAAACTTTTCATCGAAGCTCCATCGTGTTGGGAATATTGCTAACACGCGTCAGCCCACCGTGTGAAGGGCGGCTTGACGCTTCAAATGACATGGAGACTCCTCACCCGCCGCTTAAAAGGTACGAGAGCGCCTCCCACTTGCTGGCGCGTGCCTTGCACCAACCAAACACGTTTTTTAACAAATTAGAGAAAGACCAGAACACCTCTGACCCCAAGTGACGATTCCAAAAAAACCAAGGTTAAAAAACTAAAAATGTCCCTTAACCTTAGGCAAGAAAAAGTTGATTCCAAAGGTTATTCGGTAATTACACTATATAAATATGTTACAAAGACTAGAAACCCAGACCCCATGTAATAATTTCAAAAAAAATTGAGGTTTGAAAAACCAAAAAACCTCATGCTCTTAGAAAACAAATTGACCCAAAGGCTATTTGGTAATTACATTGTGAAAACAAATATGAAAATTCAAAAACACCCCTTCAACATAAGCCTTTTTTATTTTTTTTCTAAGGTCATTGGCTTAATTACACTATGCAACAAAATGTAAAAATACTATTTCACCCCATGTATGCTTTATCTTTTGATAACTTTGAAAAACAAATCAATTGTTTTATTATGAATTATATGTGGACAATGTACATTTAAACATTGATGCCTTTTAGTTGTGTGTTAAATATGAACCATCTTATTGAGGTTCATTTTTCATAAAGAACATATAATGTTTGCAAGTTCATCCATAATAGAGAATGAGAAGAAGAAAAAAGCCTTTTTTTCAAAGATAAAAAAAGAAGAAATTGCCAAGAAATAAAGTATTATAAAGAAATTAAACAAAACCGTTATCTTACCATTTTTTTAATTAAATTGTGGATTGTTACAATATAATTGTTTTGACCCCTCCTTTTATATTCCTTGAAAAATTATACAGTAATAGTTATTAAAATTTAATTTTTTTTTAATTTTATTATTTCATATTATGTTGGCATGGCTTTAAGTTTTATGATTTGTTTTGATTTATATGCTCTAGCATATTTAAGATATCGTGGAATATCCTGACATTAAATTAAAAATTGATATTACAAAATAGAATTCCAAATTATATTTTAAAAAACTGAAACAATATGGACCAAAGCTAACACTAGATATATGTCCATCTTTGTTTTTTATTGGCCATTGGGTGCTTAAATCTTTAGTTTAGTAGCTGGAGTTTTTATTTTTTTAAAATTTGATCATTGTTATTTTAATATTATAAGTTTTAGTCATAAACTTCTTTTTTAAACATTTTAGTCCTAAAATATTGAGGGATGAGAGAGAATGTGTTTGGTCAACTACATTATGACCATAAAAAAACACAGATCTTAGTGTTAATGAGTTCGTTTTGGAGAGGAAAGTGTAATGAAAGTGATTTTTCCTTGAAGCATGACAAAAAAAAAAGTAGATCAAGACCATAAAGTTATTTTTTATTTAGTTAGATCTTGGGTTTTAATGTGATTAGAAGGTTTTCTAGTTTGAAAATTGTTTTATTAAGGTTTCTATTTTTATTTAAGTGTTTTCGTGTGAAAATAAATTTTAAAAAATAAATTGTTGAGATTTAAAAACTCATGTTAAAGGCGGCTAAAATTTAACATAGAAGATAATGTATTGTCTATTATATTAACTAGGTTGTCTGCTCATTGAGAAGAAGAAGAAGATATACAGATCTCTAGGCATATGCACCCAAACTTTTTTTTTAATATCCCTTAGTTTTTTTTTAATTTTGTAATATAATTATCTTTAAATCAATTTATTAATATAATATTTAGAAATTATGCCATTGTTTTTAAGAAGTTTAAAGCATTTCATGATAATATTAGCAATTTTTTTGATGAAGATATACGCGTTGATCTAATATGCAAAACATTTTAAGAAAATTTACTCAATAATATTGAATAAAAATAAAATATTTATTTTTAATTTTTTATTATAAATTTTTTATGTGATTTTCTTAGATTTTGTATTCTTATATTTTTCATATAAGTGAGTAAATAAGTTTTTACTTAAAAATCAATGCTTCTCATAAAAAGAAAAGGAACATGTTTTCGTAGAAAGAAGAATAAAAAGGAAATACATGAATATATGGGAAATTAAGTTTTTTTATTAAACAATGAATTATGTTGCTAATAAAAAAGACAGTTTATCTTCAAAACAAATAAAAAACCGCAAGCAATATCATATGCGCTGGGGAAAAGGACAAACGAAAGAAATAAAAAGAAAGAGCTGGATGCTTACATTGCGGTAAATTGTTTTGTCATAATTGGGTCATGATGGGTCTTCATCATATAATTAAAAAGGTAAAGATGCCAATATATATATATATATATATATATATATATATATTGTGGTGGTGATAGAGAGAAAATGTTGATTGAGGTAGGTTGCCCGTCTTTCAGCTCACACTCTTGTCCATGAATTTGCACTTCCCTCCTCCGCAGCATATTCTCCATTGCTTCCTCATCTCTCTGCAACACTCAGAGCATACATGCATGATGAAGATGGAGGGGTCCTTCCTAGTAATGAAAAGGCCAATCAGAAATGGTGGCTTTTAAGGGCATGCGAGGGCTCATCATGTTTTAGGGTTAATTAGGACCCCATGCAATCTAGGGCCACAAAACATGGGTGTGGCTAAGGTCATATATATATTAAAACTTCATGGCAAAGTGATGGCTTGCATGTCTCTTTTTAGGCAAGCTAAACACATGATTAAGCACATCTTGTTCCTTGTAGGATGGTTTTTTGTCTAAAGGGGGAGCATCTCTTATCTGCTTACATCCTTTTCCTGTTCACCTGATATTTTTCTCTTCCTTGTCTAATTAATTGGAACCTTGAGATACAAGTTACAAATCTCATGTTTCTTTCTTTTTTTACTAGGTATTTTTTAAAAATATATTTAACTTCAAAATGTATCAAATTCATATATTAATAATTTAGATATATTGATATCAAAAATAAATATATATATATATATATATATATTCAAGTAGAAAAACATATTGATAAGCACTTTATACCACAATATCGATCAGACACACAAGTTGTTTGAAATGGTTGTAATTTTATTTCAATTGTTATGTAAATTTGATTTTTGCAAGTGTCAATATTATCTAATTTCTTATATAAATTATAGCAAAATTTATTGAATCAAGATGTAATTTAAAATTCTTTGTATAATCTAGATTATTTTTTTTTTTACTAATGTCGTATCTCCAAGTGTTTTTTACTTGCCATATGAAACATGATCCTAATTGAACTATGAATTCCATTATGGCCCCATAAAGCATATTTTATTACTAAAATTTGTGTACTTGAATGCCATGCATCATGAACCAATTCTTTTAAGTCTCGAAATAATATGATGGCATTTGCCAGCCTCATGATCCTTTCTCTTTCTTCTTCTTTTTGCGAGTTATATCTCTCATCTCCATGCCGCTTGGAAGCGAGAACTAGCTATGTTGAGTCAAGTCGCCATTAATATGAATGGTTGGGATCAGAACCCATGATGATTTTCAGGGAAGAAGCCCCACGTTTATTAGTCATTAAGATCCGGAAACTTTTGAGTTATGTATTCAAAATTAAAACTTGAATCTATAATTTTGTAGCTCGTTGAGCAAAACTAGAATCCTAAACAAACAGATGTCAATATAGAAAAAATAGAATGGACATGAAATAAGATAATAAAGGGAATTCGTGGATGTATCACGTGCTTTGTGGTTCAACATATGTGTTTTTTAACCGGTAATCGTCACTTGAAGGGTATGATTTAAATGGTTTCTATGACTAAAACATGAAATATTTCAAAGCTTGGGATTCCATGGCCACCCCCAACTCTTTACATAGTTTTAGACATGTTTGCTAAACTCAATTGTAACAAATTGACTTGACAAATTGATCTGAAAAATCTATATAATACGGAGTTTGATTTTGTTCAGGTTTTAAGTTGAGCTAGTAAAGATATTAACCCAGCTAAGTTAATAAGATTAATCCGGCGAACCAAACCAAATTTAGTCCAAACACGACTAAAATAATTTCAAGGGATTTTTTAAAAGAAATTAAAAATATTATTTTAATAAAAATAATTGACCCAGATTTACATAATGACATTTGTATTGACATGATGTTGTTAATGTATTTCTTAACAGAAAAATAAAAACTTAAACTGTACAGGGATTGATATAATGTGACCTGATTGATTTGACAAGTTCAAAGACAATCTGAAAGACAGGTAAAAAAGTAGTTTAACTAATAAAAATCAAGTCGGTATCTTTTTAAAAATATTGAAACGATAAAATATTATATCACCTCGGATCAACTCTAGTTAACATGTCAAATTCATTACCCAAGTCATGAGGCTTTGATAACCTTATAGAAAGAAAATAAAAAAAATTATTAAATCAAATTCTCAATCAACTCAATGTTGAAAAAAAAAATTGAAAGCAAAATTTAACTAAAAAAATAAACTGAGTTAACCTTTCAAAACTAGATCATAAGAGTGAGATAGCCTCGTAAAAAACAAATCAAAATAAATTATAAAACTTAATTGTCAATTAATCTAATATTAAAAGATAAAATTAGAAAAATCAAACTCTTGACCCAGGTCATAATATTGGGATAACCTCATATAATGCAAATTGAATCAAATTGTGAAGTCTAATTCACAATCAATATAATATTAAAGGATAAAGTTGGAAAAAATCCAACTAAAAAAGGACAAAAAAACCTAAGTCAACCAACCTAACCCGCAACCCATATCATGAAACCATGATAACCCTATAAAAAGAAAATAAAAAATAAATTATGAAGTCCAATTTTTAATCAATCCAATGTTAAAGGATTAATTTGAAAAAAAAATAAAAAAAGACAAAAAAATGACTTGAGTCAACTCGGGTTAACCTCTCAAACCTAGGTCAGAAGACCAAGAAAATTTCATAGAAAGCAAATAAAAATAAATAAGTTCTAATTCTCAATCAACTCAATGTTTAAGGATGAAGTTGAAAAAAAAATATTCAATTAAAATATAACAAAAAAAACCGAGTCAACCTGACTAACCCGCAAAACTCGTGATCTGTGTCATGAGACTGTGATAATTCTATAGAAAGTAAATAAAAAAATAATTATAAAACTTGATTTTCAATCAACCCAATATTAAAGGAAGAAGTTGGGAAAAGAAATCTAATTAAAAAAGAACAAAAAAAATTACCAAGTCAATATAACTAACCCACAAAACTGGTGACTTGGATCATAAAACTGGAATAACTCTATGAAAAAAAAATCAAAATAAATTATAAAATTTAATATTCAATTTAAAATGTAAAATTAAAAAAAAAACAAAAGTAAAAAGCTTCCAACAACCAAAGTAAAAAAAGTCCTTAACATTTCAATTTTCTTAGCTACCGTAAAATGTCAAGTAATCAATGAGTCACAAAGCGTCGGCCCTTTTTGAATCTTGTGAACTATATTACTTAAATTTCCACCACAAGCAACATTATCACCACCAAAGCTCCTTTCCTTTGCAATTTGCTCGAAAGAAATACCCTAACATATACGTTCTTTACACTCATTTCCAGCTCGAGCATATAATATGTTCAAGAATTAGGTGCAACAACACATCAACTGTCATATATATGTTAGTCTAAGTCATGAGTTTTGTGAATTAATGAATGTATATCAATAACGTGTTGATCTAGCAATTAAGGTATTGGTATATTCTTGTAAGGGTGAGAATACAAGTTTGATCTTAAGGAAGCGTATTTATTGAAAGGGGCAGCCACGAACCCCGAACGAAACTAGTCTCATCCTTCAAAAAGAATATGAGGATATCCGGATAAGAAAAAAATAAATAAGTAAGTAAATGTATAAATTAATGGGGTCTTCTATACTTAAGGTCCACACTATTAATTATTAGGTGCACATTAACTTACTTGCAGTTATTCATATTTCAAGTAATTGTTTCACTTGGCGTGAAAGTCATCACTCATCAGCATGGCAAGTCAATGTCAGTATCCCCTTTCCTTTCTTTTTACACCATGCTTCTTCCTTTTTTCCCTTGGAGTTAATTACATTTCAATCTTTACATCCTATCTACCTTTTAAAATAAAAATAAAATAAATTGAAAACAAACGTAAAATAGAGATTTAAATATATAATTTTATAACCATAAACACTAATTAGTTATAAGCAAGTCTTTTTCTTTGTTGCCTTTCTGGGTACCTTTCTTACCAGCCCGCAGCATTTTTCTAAGAAACAAATTCAAGACAAAATACACTTGTGCTCAATCGTGAATAAAAGGCCTCTCTCCAGTCTCCATTGCTGGCCATGGCCCGTTTAAATACAGGCCTCGACCTGTTATATATTCAGGGTACAGGCCCAGGTTTCAGTAGTTGTAATTTTGTGGCCCAAATCTTAGTTGCAATTTTTGTTTTGTTAAAAAAAAAAGCTAAGTTGTGTATGTATTGTTTTTACGGTAGACATGCCTTTATTTACCGTGGATTGTAATAAAAAAAATAATTTTTTTTTTTGAAAAAACTCTAAGAATGTTGCCTTTTCAAGGGTATTTGTTATAGGGGTATATTTGCATTATTTTTTTGCAATTGCTGGGTCTATAGGAAGTGATAACATAGCTCACCGTCTTCAAGTGGCGTTGCGTAATGGCAAAGGGTTTGAGATTTACACAGCAGGTTTCGAGTTCGAATCAGGGCATGCACCTCTTGTAAGAGCCTGGGACAGTCGGGGTTTTACTCCCTCATCTGGGCCCATAAAATGCGCTTTCCGGGAGGTGAGATTTCCTCGAATCCAAAAAAAAAAAAGATAACATAGCTTACCATTTAACTTTTTTTTTTTGTTGGAAAAGTTGTTGGCACTTATTATACACGCGTCAGCAAGTGAAAGGTACCATGCATTTTAGACGGTGGGTGCAACATCTTCTAGTAGTAAAAAATATGCTCCCGTCGTGTTATTTTGTTCCTTGTCATGTCTTTTTTTTTCATATATGATATTTTTGATTTAACAATCCAAATTACGAGTTTGAAAAGTTTACTTGACTTGTTATTCTCTTTTAATTTCCATCTTTTTTTTATTATTATTCAATATTAATTTTTAAAATAAAAAACAATCATTTAAGTTTTCTTTAAACCTATTAAATAAATCAATTTATAAATTTTTATATAATTTAATTGGAAGCTTACGCTAGATAAAGATACCTTAACAATTTATCTTCTTATCTGAATTTAATAGCATTGTAAAAAAAATCATCATGCTTTTAATATTTTTTTAAAAAATATCCAGCTCACAAGCAAACCAGATAAATAAACTAGATTTTGACTATACATGGTTCGCGTCTATTGACGTTGACAAATAAAAGTGGGAAATAAGTTCTACTTCGGCTCGGCTTGACTAATTAGAGGGGGGGATTTTGCTTTGTGAAAGTTAAATTCAACAGTGAAAGCAAGGAAAAAAGAGAAGAAAAGGTGTAAAAGGATGTTCTAATTCCCTCCTGAATACTATATATATTAATATATAAAAAAAGTCACATTCTTATATCCTTTTTAGTTTATTTTATAATATATATAAAAAAGAAATGCAAGCAACTATTATATTATTCTCTAAAACACATTAAATGACAGCCATTAAATTTAAAACTTGTGAATAATCCTATGTTTAATTTTATGAATTTAATATTTACACCTCTCACTTGCAACATTCCTCGACTTTCCTCTTGTTTTTCTAACGCAAGAACAATTTTTATATCAATTTCTTTACATTCTATTTTTTATTTGATAAATAAAATTAATGAGAATTTATGCAAATAAATAAATTAGAAC
>Ga0325410_1003206_pt1 | contig 18408 bp, 12 predicted proteins | sample PopdelMetagenome_16_FD_206182 | JGI IMG/M metagenome (GOLD analysis project Ga0325410, IMG submission 206182) | Populus deltoides microbial communities from Bellville, Georgia, United States - Xylem-PdIQD-R3 | ecosystem: Host-associated > Plants > Phyllosphere > Stem > Wood/Secondary xylem... | reverse complement strand
TTAGTTTTTATTTTCTCACTTACCACTTTCAAAATAAAAATTTATTTAAATATATGATAAATTTTATAAAATATTTAAAAGAGTTTCAATTAATTAAATTATGAAGTAAAACACATTTTTTTAGTTAGAATTTGTTTTTTATTATATATTTTTTTATTTAATAAATTCTTGGTTTTTTTATCAACATGATCAGTTCTTTTAAAGAAAAATCTAAAATAGTAAAAATAAAAACTCAAAATAATTTAAATGATTTAAATTTAAAAGAAAAAAACATATTTTTTAGCCAAAACTTTTTATTCATTATTCATTTAATTTTTATTTTGATAAAAAAATATTTTTTTAATAAAAAAACAAAGTTTTTTTTATATAAAATGTTATCATGATCTATGAAACAAAAAAAAACTATATCTTAATAAAAGAGTAATTAATTCGAGATAACATATATAGAAATAATAATAAAATATATATTTTTTTATTCTCATTAAATATTCATAAGATCTGTTAAAAAAATATTGATCATATTAGTTTCATATATAATATTAAACAATTACAAATATAACCATAAAAATTTGAGTTTTATTTATAAAAACAAACATAACATTGAATGATTTTGAAAAATTAATAAAGAAAACTTTATTTTAAAATACGGGAAAAAAAAACAAGAAAAAAAGGAGGGCCAAGAAAGGCTAGGTGCTCATAGCCCTAGATTGCTAGGCCCGGACACCTAGTTTCTCAAAAAACTCAAGTCGATGACATCTCATTCGCTTGATTTTTTTATAAATAAACGGATAAATTGTTGATGTGGATCAGCCCAACACCAAGCGTAATCATGCCAACGATCCATTGGAGGTGCCAATTGGGTCAATCACAAGAGCTAGGGCAAAGAAGCTTAAAGAAGCATTGAATGAGCTTGTTCAGAACATATGGAGCAAAATGGACCTACAGGGGCTTGGGACATTTAAGGAGCATGAAGGGCAGCCTTTAATTCATTTAGTTCAGGTCCAAAAAAAGCTCAATTTGTGTGGAACAAGGGGTTGATGTGTCCGGCCCAATACCAGCCTTGTTAGGCTTGTTTTCCTAATGCTACAAGGATAAAAAGTCAGCAATTTATTCTCCTAATTAAGTAAGGAAGTTGACCATATCTTATTCTTAAAGAGAGGAGGACTATTTAATGCTTTTCCTAACTTAGGAAGGAAAGTAATTAAATCAGCAACAAATGAGAAAATTTGTTTTCTTATTTGTCCAAGTTAAACAAGGAAATCCAAGCTAATCAAGGACATCAAGGGGGGCAGCAACACAAATTTTTCAAATCAGATTTCTCCTAGTTTATTTGGGACTTTTTAAGGGTGACAAATCTGATTCTAGCATATTTAACATGATAATTTTTGGAATTTTATTATTTTTATTATTTTCTTCTTAGTTTTTGGGTTATTATTACTTATTTGGGTCAATTGTAAGTGGGCTTCACATAAGTCCACCTAAGGGGGGTCCATTAGGGTTTTCTTAAGTCTAGAGTCAGTATAAATAAAGGCATAACCAAACATGTAAGGTTACGCAATTTTCAGATCAATAAACTTCTTGTTGCACTTATTGTGTGTTGGTGGAATAATCTCCCTTTCTCGGTTCTCTAAAGAACTGAAAACGACTTATCGAAGAACAACTGTCTTCGTGGCGTTATCCTTATACTTCTCGTTCGCGAATCAATATTCGATGGGTGGGGGTCTCCGTTCTCAATAGTGTTGGTGCCTAGGTACAAGTTATCTTTGTGTCACACTCCTATCAAATTTAAGTTACTTGGCTTTCCGGGAATTGGTGTCTTTGCGTGTGGGTTGCGTGACCATGTGATCACTAGGTTCGCATCAATTGTCGTCCACTAAAATAAATTATGGTCACTTTTGGTGGTTGGAAAATTAGACGCCAAGATATTTGGACCTAGAAACCCTAGTTTTCAACTTATTTTCATATAAAAATATTTTAAAGACACTTTATAAACCTCAATTGCCCCTGTTGCAATCCCAAAACATCCTCTATTTAGTATATAAACTAACAATCAAATTGCATAAAAAAAGCTTTCTAAACTCTTCTTTTCTAGCATAATTAGAGAATCAGAACAACTTTATTAAATATCTCTTTTTAAGATGAACTCATCAATACTAATATTGATGTCTTTCTATCATTGGAACATAGCCAATGAAAACTTTTATTTTTTTAAAGAAAATTTTATTTTAAGAAAAAAAACAAGAAGAGGAGGGCTAAAAAAGGGTAGGCGCTCATGGACCTAGACTGTTAGGCCTGAACATATAGTTTCTTAAAAAAACTATAAGGATCTTTGATGTGCTGCAACATAGTTTTTAAGTGTGGCAATAATTCATTAATGTTTTAGAATACTTTTCTTAGAAGGATTCCTTATTCATTCTAGCTACACAATGAAATAAGGGCTGATGATATTTAATGATATATTGGTTTCTAGGATCATTGGGCAAATAAAAACTTCAGACTCATGGGCTTTATCTTTATATTTTTTTTAGCTACAACCCAAGGCTTGTTTGAACTTAATTAATACTTTAGTCAGGGGTGTTTGGGAGTGTGGTGACAGTTGCTTTTTAAAGTGCTTTTCGCTGGAAAATGCATCAAAATAAAGTTTTTTTATTTTTTAAAAATTATTTTTGATATCAGCACATCAAAATAATCTGAAAACACCAAAATTTTAATTTAAAATAAAGAAAAAATAAAAAAATTTCAATTTTTTTGAAAAGCGCTTTTAAAATATAAAAACAAACATGGTCAAGCTAGGATCCAATACTTGTTTGGATAAGAGTTTGAGCTTACTAATAAAGGTTTTTGAGTCAGTTTTGTAAGTGGACCAAGTCAGTCCATTATGGTTATTTTTTCAAGAACTATTTAAACTCATATAACCTAAATTTCAACAGTCGTCGATGAATATTACTTTTGAATTTTTTAGCTTTAATGTGTGAGAGTGATTCTTGCATTCTTCAATTCTTGAACAAATTGAATCTGATTTATCAAAGATTAAAGGCTTTGTGGCGTCATCCTACTTCATTCCAATAGTATTGGTGTCTTGGGTAGGTTTTCATTATGTCACACTCATATCAAACCTATTTTGGCTTCTCGGGATTGGATCTCAATCTTAATTGTGGATTGCATTACCGTGATCACGAGGTTCGCATTAGTTGGTATCAAAGTTAGTGACACGATCTAGGTAATGATAAAACAATTAAATTCTGATTCTCACATAAACTGCACAACTGTCTAGTTTCATAGCAATAACAATAATAATTCTTAATTCGACCGTTGGATCAAACTGAAATTTTACGTGGGTATCCAGACAAGGTTTCCTACCTTGGGTTAAAATTTCAGGTCAATTAAAGTTCAGAAAGGCATCATAATACTAGTTAACAGAGGTTGTATGAATTTTGTAATGATACAATCCGGGCAACGAAAAAACAATTAAATTCGGATTCTGACGTAAACTACACAACTGTCCAGTTTCACGGTAATAGTTATAATTATCAATCCGACCATTGGATCGGGCTGCAATTTTACATGGAGTCTCCATACATGTTTTCCTATCTTGGGTTAAACTTTCAGATCAATCAAAGTATGGGAAGGCATCACAATACTGATCAACAGAGGCTGTATGAATTTTTTCATTTACTTCCTTTTAACTTGTGGACTTCCTATTTGGTTAGGATTCTTTTCCTACAAGGATGTGACATCTTGTTTTTGGAATCTCCTAATTCTACATGCTATAATGATCTTTAATCGGCTGCAATATAGTTTTCAAGTGGGGCAATGATTCATAAATGCTTCAGAATCCTTTTCTTATAAGGATTCCTTATTCATCCTAGCTACAACAAGGAAAAAATACTTCAGAATTAATTCTACCTTCATATCAGATTTCCTAGTCTATTTGGAACTTCTTAAGGGTGACAAATCTGATTCTAGTATATTCAGGATAGTAATTTTTGGATTTTTTTAATTTTCTTTTTAGTCTTTGGGTTATTATTACTTATTTGAATCGATTGTAAGTGAGACTCATATAAGTCCACCCAAGGGGGGTCCATTAGGGTTTATTTTAGTTTGGAGTCAGAATAAATAAGGGCATAACCAGACATGTAAGGTGATGCAATTTTCAGATCAATAAACTTCTTTTGCCGCACTTGTTGTGTGTTGGTGGGATAATCTTCCTTCCTTGGTTCTCTAAAGAACTGAAAATGACTTATTGAAGAACAACTGGCTTTGTGGCGTCATCCTTATACTTCTCGTTCGCGACTCAATATTCGTTGGGTGGGGGTTTTTCATTTTCAATAGTGCTGGTGCCTAAGTACAAGTTATCTTTGTGTCACTCTCCTATCAAACTTGATTTACTTGGCTTTTCGGGAATTAGTGTCTTTGCGTGTGGGTTGCATGACCACGTGATCATGATGTTTGCATCATTTAGTATTAGAGCTTTGCTTTATTAATTAGGTTATATCCTTCTTAAATTTTCATACCATATAATAATTTTAGGGTCAATTGGATATCGTTTTCAATTTTGGGTCTAATTAGGTCTGATTCATAATGTTTTTGCGTCAGTATATCAAACCTTATTGTAAATTGCTTAAATTTTATATTCTGTCTATTTGGGTTGAAATCGCACTATAAATGAAATGTTAGCTCAATTGGACATCATTTACTTTAGGTTCCAGATTCAAACTTATGTCATCGCAAACGAGTCTATTTTGCGTCAACTATTGAAATTCATTTTCTTTATATTTTTTTCGTTTCTTTCAGTATATTCTCAACATATCTAACATTTATAGGTGTTGTTTCATCATTTTGCATATTTCATTTCTGTTTTTATTCGAGTCTTCAGTTTCATTCATATTTCGGATAGATTCGCTTGTTATTCGCGAGACTATCATCACAGTTTTGTTTTGCTTGTTTTCTTGTTTTTATTGCTTCTTGATATATATATTACGCTGGTAAGTTGGTTCTATTTGGTATTGGCTTTAGTTTCACAAGAATCGCAAGAAGGTGAGACAAGAGGTGTGAGAATATTAAGAATGTTTGAGTGAAACACGAGCAACGTGATGATATTTTTTTTACCACCAACCCATTTTTGCAGGTACTATCATGTTAGATCAAAATAACACACCACCCCTTCCCAAGAGAGAACTTAAGTTCCAAATGCATGTCATGATGCAGATGATGGAGAGGATGAATTTTGTGATGGGGAACATGTGTGATAGACTTGATAGGGTGGAGAGACATGGCAACGAGGCTGGTACAAGCACCTAAGACGTGAGGAAGGTTGGGACTGGACCGAAAGCAAAAGGTAGTAGTAGGGCTGAAAGGCCAAGGTGGGTTGATTATAAGGATTTTGAGGAGAACATTGGTGATATTGGTGATGGTGGTTTTGAGGATGAGACTATAGGCTATCGAGAAAGTTTTCGGCAGCCCAGAAACCGAAGGGATTTTGGGATAACTAGGGGTCAATTCAGCCAAAGGAGAAATTTGCATAGTTTTGGGGGACATGATGATAGGTATTGGAAGGCAAAGAAGATGGAAGATGATATAGATTCAATAAGGCAACATATTAGTGGGGCTGATCGGAGGAGATTCACTATGAGTAAGGAGGACAAAAAAGAGGTTTCGAGTTTCAAATATTTATGTTCATAATGCGTTTATGATGTTAGATAAAGAGCGCGTGGTTGGACAACTTGCAAAGGTTTATAAAGAAACAAATAAAAAATGTGAAGAATGGAGAGCTTCAGTTCAGCGTCAAAGGAATAAAAAATAAAAGAGGGTAACAATGGTTATCATTCAAAAATATACACACAAGTGGATGACAAGACGTGTTTATTTGAAATTATTATCTACTACTATATTTATACAATGTTGTTGCAGGCAATTGCGTGCAAGAAAAGAGCTCCAACGGCTGAAACAAGAGGCTAAGGTATTATGCATCAAACCTATTGGTGATTTTAGGATGAATCTTATTGAAGAGAGAGGGAATGATACAATCTGGACAATGAAAAAACAATTAAATTCGGATTCTGACGTAAACTACACAACTATCCAATTTCACAGCAATAGGTATAATTCCCAATCCGATCGTTGGATTGCGCTGAAATTTTAAGGGGAGTCTCCAGACAAGTTTTCCTACCTTGGGTAAACATTTAGGTCAATCGGTGATCGGGAAGGTATCACAATACTTGTTAACAGAGGCTGTATAAATTTTGTTATTTGCTTCTTTTTGACTTGTGAACTTTCTATTTTGCTAGGATTCTTTTTGTACAAGGATGTAACATCTTGTTTTGAGAATCTCCTAATTTTACAGACTACAAGGATCTTTAATGGGCTGCAATATAGTTTCCAAGTGGGGTTAGGATTCATAAATGTTTCAGAATCCTTTTCTTACAAGGATTCCTTATTCATCCTAGCTACAACAATGAAAGAAGACTTCAGAATTAATTCTATCTTCAAATCAGATTTCCTAGTCTATTTGGAATTTTTTAAGGGTGACAAATCTGATTCTAGCATATTTAGGATAGGAATTTTTGGATTTTTATTATTTTCTTTTTAGTCTTTGAGTTATTATTACTTATTTGGGTCAATTGTAAGTGGACCTCATATAAGTCCACCTAAGGGAGGTCCTTTAGGGTTTATTTTAGTTTGGAGTCTGTATAAATAAGGGCATAACCAGATATTTAAGGTGACATAATTTTCAGATCAATAAACTTCTTTTGCCACACTTGTTGTGTGTTGGTGGGATAATCTCCCTTCCTTGGTTCTCTAAATAACTAAAAACGACTTCTCGAAGAACAACTGGCTTCCTAGAGTCATCCTTATACTTATTGTTCGCAAATCAATATTCGTTAGGTGAGGGTTTTCCATTTTAAATAGTGTTAGTGTCTAGGTACAAGTTATCTTTGTGTCACACTCCTCTCAAATCTGATTTACTTGGCTATCCGGGAATTGGTGTCTTTGCGTGTGGGTTGCGTGATCACATGATCATGAGATTCGCATCAGCTATTTTCCTAAACAAGGTCACATCTTTCTGTTTTTTTTTCTTTTTTAATTTTCCTTTAAGTTTTTTAGTGTTTGCGTCATTCATCTTCTTATTCTTTGTATTTATGGCATCTAAGAAAAAAAAAGTTATATTTCATCTTGCTACTATCTATAATCATATCGGTAGCATAAAAAAAAGAGAGATTAGATGAAATTTGAAGGTTGATTCAATTCTACCACAGAAACACAATTCTTAGTGAACCATAAGCAAACCACCTCAGAATCATTTGAAACATCATATTCTTTTTACCGGGGGTAAGATTGCACTTATATTAAATATGAGCTTATTTTGATATCGTTTGTTTGAGATTTTAATTCGAGGTTCTGCCGTAGAAACACAACTCTTAGTGAAGCATAAGCAAACCATCTCAGAAGCAATTGAAACTTCATATTCTATCTAACAAGAGTGAGATCCCACCATACATGAAATTTGGCTTATATTGATATAGTTTGCTCCAATTCGAGGTTCAATTATACCGCAAACTGATCATACAAGGGGTTTGGGCACCTAGACAAAAAAGAATGACCTATAAGCTGAAATTTGTTATTTGTTTGGTATTAGAATACTAAATATTGAATTTGAGGTTATTCTGATATCGTTTAGTCTAGGTTTCAATTCTATTATGTAAAAATTACGTCCTAGGTCAGATTTACGATTTTGATTAGGAAAAATGATCATTGGCAAATAGAAAGTTCACAAATCAAAAGGAAGTAAATAACAAAATTTATACAGCCTATTCTAAACTATATTGCAAGTCCTTTCTAAACTCCAATTTAACTGAAATTTTATCCCAACGTAGCAAAATACTTCTGCAATCTTTTGGTAAAGTTTTAGTGCAATCTAATGGTTGGATTTGGAGTTATGTTTAATAGTGTAAAACTGAGCGATAAAAAAAATTACGCCAAAATCCAAATTTGCCTTGCTTAGAAGTACATGAAGTCTCGATGTGGTTATTAGTTTTAAACAAGTGCTGTGTGCATAAAGTTGGCCATATAAGTGGGACTTAGATTGATAAGTTGTTATTTATATGATGTTTAAGTTGTTGTATGAAAAGCCAATCATATGTGTGGGGCTTAGACTGGGTATCTTGAATTGGGAAAACAATAACACATGATTTGTGTGCATAATAGTCAACCACATATGTGGGGCTAGGGTCAAGGTTTATTTGGAGGGCATGTTGGATGCTTTTTTTATGCAAAGGAATTGACCAAAAAAGTGGGGTTCCAAATTTGTTAACATCAAGTCGGTCATTAGAAAATAGAGACTTGACATAAAATTAATGTACCAGCCACAAGTGTGGTGGTGATGGATAATTTATAGTTAGTTGCATGAGCGGAGACTAGAGAGGTGTTGAACATATATCTTTAGCATGAAAGCTAAGAGAAACAAATGATTGGTTGTTGTTTATATTAATGAACCTCTAAAACTAGTTTATGAAAGATTGGAAATTATGACCTCTATTATTAAGTCTACCTTTTTGTATTCTTATGTAGAAATCATCATTTTAGGTCTGATATTATACAAAAGAGTTATCCTAGAGATTATGGGCTTATGTGTTAATTGTTGAAGTAAAAGGGTTTTGATTGGTGCAATACCACTATTAATTATTAATTATTAATTATTGGTAGAGGAAATGTTTATGATAAATGATGTAATAATGAAATTTGTGGAATTTGTGAAATTAAATTTAATATATGCATGATATGTTAATGTCATGATGTAATGTTATAATTTTTATTCTAAATTCTTAGTATGCTTATTATTTTACAGGTTTTTCATATGCTCCTCAAAACTAGAATCGCATGATAAACTTTTTACCTGTAGGATTTTTTATCAGTTTCCATTTAGCGGTAGAACTTTTACCAATTTCCATTTAGCTGTAGGATTTCTATATTTTATGATATTCATTTTAGTTCTTGAGAGGATGTAATAAACATAATTATTGAATTTTTAAGGATTATTATTTTATTATGGTAAAGTTGTAATAATGACAATAAATTTATTCTTTTCATTATAAATATAAGATTGTGTGATGTTTTACTATTTCACGTATTGTATTGAAAAAATTGTTCGTGTTTTGTTTGGAAATATAAGTGGATGGTTATGGATAGTATTGCCAGGTAGGTATGAGTATATCCAAAGTTGTGAAAAAACAACTCCATGATTTAGTTAGACATAATGACACTAATGAAACAACAATTTGAAATTGTTACAGGATGATTCATACTAGACATGGAATTAGGATTGACCTTTCTCTTGTGAGAGGGAGAAGTCAAAATATGTTTGTGGAGGAAAAACACCAGGGGACCTTTTGGTTGATACTTATTCTCATGTGCTTATGGTTCAGATATAATCTGAGCAAGGGAGGACACCTAAATCTAAAAACAAACCCATGCCTATTAGGGATGAAACACCACATGTGACAACAGGTGAAGGGGGGTACGATGATGAGTCCCCACTTGTGGTCCAAGTGGCCCTTTTAGGTCCTACTTCTTTGAAACAAGTTGTTAAGGCTATTATGACAAGGATGTCTAGGTCAGCTAATACGACATCTAGGAACGGTGTTCATAGCTTGTGTATTGGGTGAAGAGTATGCAAGAGATAGGGTGTGTGTTTTTCTTGGGGGAAGGGAATGTTGAGATAGCTGGATATTGTCTACATAATATGAAGCAATCTCTTACTCAAATTACGATGCTAGGGAATGTATAAGTATCATGTGTGTCACAGTTACTGTCAGATAGTGCCCATTCATGGTGGGCCATGATGAAGGAGAGGAGATCAAGAGAGGTGCTTACTTGGGGGTGACTTTAAGTCTGAATTTGAAATAAGGTATTACTCCTGACATCATCATTAAGATAAAGAACAAGAGTTATTGGCTTAGAGACAAGGTAACATATCAGTGTTGGACTATGAGAGGCAGTTCTAGTACCTCTATATGCTTTCTACTACAATGGTGACAACTGAATAAAATTAGATTGCTAAATTAAAAGGACTCTGACAGCTAAAAAAAAAACTGATAGCTTTACAGCCCATAAATTGTGAGAGAGTTAGTTAAGGTGGCTCAATTTTTAAAGGTTGTACTGCAAGAGGAAAATCAGGGTGATTATGATAAGGAACAAATGATTTTTTGGGAAAAGAAAAGATATGATTTTTCTATTGGGAAACTGCCTCTACCTACGAAATGAAAACGTGGATTATTTCTGGGCAGTTTAATAGAAAAGGGGGAATTTTTGCTACTAGTAGGATCTTATAAAAACTAGAGCATTATGGTGGTGAAGGATTTTTTAGAGGACTGACACGATCAAAGAGTTGATGTCTTATCCCAAGTGCAGGTGTGTCAAAGTAATAAATAACCCGACAAGATTGGGATCGAAATAATCCACGTTTAATAAGTAATAAATAACCCCACAGGGAGGTGAACTATATAAATTATAAACAACAACAACAACAATGATGATGATGATGGTGGTGGTGGTGATGAGTTAAAGAGGACTTTGAGATGTAAGATAAATGTGAAGATTAAACAATAATTAAAAAAAATGTCAAGGTTAGAGGATCCACTAATAGTATTAGAGATAAGTAAAGTATAAACTCTTTTTAAATTATCAACATGATCATATTAATCATCTTATTTATGTAACACTATACTTATAAATTTTATCAGGTATTCATGATGCTAACTTATATTGACAATAAATCAAATTCCTCTCATAACAACGATGTCAGCCGAAGACTATGAAGGATCAAGTATTTGATGTACCAAGTGTTATATAACACAAATCTAGATTAACCATTTAATAAGGTATTAATAGTTAATAAGATAAAAATGATAAGACATGTTAATAGCAAACTTTCTTGGATATAAACATTAAAGTCCATGTTGAATTTATATTATACATATTCTAACACCATTAGTGAAACCTTTTCACCTTGACATAATTAACTTAGCTAGACATTATGAAGAAGAAAAACATAAATAAACAATATAAGAACATAAACATGATATAAGTTAACTAAGTATAATTAAGAAAATGAAAAGCATGAACAAGAGATTAATAAAAGCAAAACTTAAGCATTACAAAAATATAAAGAGAGAGAGCAAGAACGTGATTTTGATCTGAAGAACCAAGATTCCTAAATGAATGGCAAATACCTCCTTTTATAGACTAAAATTCAGAACTATTCATTTGGTAATTGATTATTGATGTAGTGAACTTAAGCATTTTGGCTGGATGAAATGACATTGATGCAATCAGAATTTGGCAAAGTGGTCTTCATGACAGTTGTTGGCAATCATCTTATCTTTCCACCCATAAACTTTCAGAGCATTTAGATCACTAGAGCTTGAGATATGGCTAAAATACTGAGTAGTGCTGCTGGTGGACGTGGGGGATAGCCCTCAAGCTCTTGTCTGGATGAAATGTCATTGTTACCATCCGAATTAGAGTAGGGCGTCTTCATGAAAGTTGTTGGAAATTATCTTTTCCTTCCACCCACCAAATTGCACGTCATTTTGCCTTCTAGAACTCCAGATATGGGTAAAATTCTAAGCAGTGTTTGGGTTGGATTGCAGGACAGATTCTGACTTCTCTTTTGTGGCCAAACTTTGAATTTGAAAACGGCAGATTTGGGTCTTACACTATTCATGAACATTGTAGGCCTATTTCTTAGCTTTCTATCCATATAAATCAAACTGAAATCCAAGATCTACAGCTTCAGATATGACCTAATAACTAAACAGTGTTCCAATTTGAATTGAATCGGTATCTCCTTTCTAAGCTTAGCCTTTTCTTTGTCCTTTCACTTTCAATAGTTAATCATATCAATCAATCATTTGAATTGTGAGATATGACTGCATTTAAATGAGCATTTACCATAAATTAAAGCTATCTTATATTATCAGACTTGTTATTATAAAACACGCTCTAGTTAAGGAGTTATTGATACTTCAAGTGCAAAATGATGATATAAAACCTTGATAAAAATGCACTTGTAAGTACTAATCAAGGACCTATATGCCCAAATACTAAGGAGTGTCATCATTTCCCTTGTGTGGCAAGTCCAATCAGAAGCATCTTGGAGATTGTTTAGTAATAGTGTGCAAGTGTTGTATCTGCAGATAGGAGGGACACTTGTGAAAGGATTGCAAACATCAGGGGACAAGTTGTTTCCATTTTGGAGAGATAGAGCATTTTAAAAGAGAATTCCTTTTGAGGATGATGGGTCAGGGATCTCAGTTTCCAGCACACAGACATTAATAAGTAGTAATTATGGCAGGCCTAGAGGACCTACTCAGTCTGGGGGAAGTTCTATGTAGGGACAACCTAGAGTGCAAAAAGAAAAGACTTAAGAGAAGGTTTATCATTTGACACAGGAGGATGTTAGAACTGTAACTAAGGTGATGATAGGTATGATAGAGTTAAACTCCCATTCAGTTTATGCCTTGTTTGACCCGGGTGCTATTCATTCTTTTATAGCATCTAGAAATGTGAATAAATTAAGATGTATATTAGAAAAAGGAATAATAGTTAGTACAACCTTAATTTCATTAGAGATAATTGATTTTGATATTATAATAGAAATGGACTGGTTGAGTGCGTATAGAGCACAAATAAATTGTTATATAAAAATGGTGACCTTTCTAAGAGATGGTGGCAATGAGGTGACATTTATGGAGGAAAGAAGATATACCAAATTATGTGATACTGGCAATGACTGCTAGTAAATGTTTAAGAAAATGGTGCCAAGCTTATTTAGATTTTTTAATAAAGGTAGGGAAAGAGAGTCATGAGCTGAATAGTATACCTATAATAAGAGAATTTTTAGATGGATTTTCAAAAGAACTGCCAAGATTACCTCTAAAAAGAGAAGTAGAGGTGTCTATTAATATTTACTAAGTGTCATAACCCAATTTTAGATTCCTAAAATTTTACAAAAACAAAAATCAAAAAATGAAAAATGGACAAGGGGTCTTAATGAAATGACCAGGATATGAGCGGCTAAGGTTGGAGCCCAATTGCAACAATGGAGAGTCTAATTAAAGAGAACAAAGAGAATTTGGGAGCAAATTAAAGAAAGATATTGAAGATTAGGGCAAACTTGTAAAATAATTATGTTTAGGGACGTAATCGAACTTTTGATGAGCCTTTAATCACATAAAAAATTAATAGAAAGTCAATTTGTCTAAAATCAGAAGAATTAATTAAGTTCAAGGACTTCATTAAATTGTTTATAGGTCTAATTGACTTAATTAAGTTTGGAGACCTAATACAGATCAATTCACAAAGATTGGAAGATTAGAGATATAATTAGAACTTGGAAAGGCTAAATTGATTCAATCAGAGGTTTAATTCAACGAAGTTTAAAGATTGAAGGTCCAATTGAAGAAGGCTAAGGGTGAAATTGCAAGGAATCTAAAAGATCAGGGCTGATTGGGGATTCCACTATAAATTTCCAAAAGCCTAGGGACCAAATTGAAAAAATACCATATTTCACTATTCATTGTTTTATTCCTATTAAAACAAAAGAAAAGGATGTTCAAGTGCCCACCTTTTAGCCCCCTCACTCCTTTACCATACCACACAAATTTTATGCCAGCTTAAACCTTGATATTTGTACTTCACTCCAAGCTAAAATGTCAGCTCTAATGGCACCAAAAATACTTGCAGATTCTCTCCTAAAAGTATTACCCAACATTGTTCTGCCTGTAAAAAAATGTCTTATATCCTCTCTTTGTTAGTTGCAGAGTAGAACAAGATTTTGTACTTAATTCAATGAATGGTCGGGATCTATTCTCCAATATCAAAGGTCAAGATCGCATTAATCCATAAGCCCTAGACGCTCCCCATTTCCCTATAAACCCCCCCCACACACAAAATCTTAACCCAAGCAGCTAGTAGAGGGCTGACATAAAAAAGAGAAAAGGCTAAAAAATAATTAATTATTTTTTCATGTGAACTCATCCTTAACGCCACCACAAGCCTCTCTCTTAAACATTTAGACCATTAACTTCTAATCCCACCATGATCTTCATTTTTTCTTGCTCCAAGCTCTACACCAACAACTCTTCCTCTATAGAACCATCAGCCTCCAGCAATCTAGTCGTTCCTCCTCAACTATAACAACTGTAGGCCAACTGTGCACTCTCCCAGCCTCCATCGTAGCAACATTCAATAGCTTTCCTTTGTGCTAGCACTAGTCATAAGCAGCAGCCTTTGATCCAACACTACAACAACATCCAATATCCTATCTTCAACCGAGAGTAGTAGTGAAAGATTTTTCCAACAATAGTCTTGGCAGACCACCTTCCTTTAGAAGTCCTGAAACAGCCTTGACAGGCTGTCATCTCCTCTTGTTATAGGCATATACTGTCTTTTTGTTCTTTTTTGATAATCAAACCAGGCCTTTAAGGCCATTTGAAGTAAGATGGGCTGATATAAGCCCAGCCAATGCGGCTGGGCTTAGTCCAACCCCCATATATATATATATATTCTTTTTTATTTATTTTTCTTTATATATATAAAGAAAAAAAGGAAACAAAAGAAGCATGTTAGATCGTTTGTCAGGCCAACCAAGTTGGATTGGCCTAACCTGTATGCGTAGGCTTGGGCCTTGGGCCCAATAAGACCAACCAAAATGGATAGGCCAAGCCCAACCTAGACCTAAGAGCGTGTTTGGTTTGCCCCAATTTTGCTTAAGGAAAAATGTTTTTTTTTTTGTTCTTAATTCGTGTTTGTCAAACACTACCTTAAGGTATTTTTAATGCCTTTGATTTTAGGCTAAGATCGTGTTTGACAACCACGCCCTATAGTGTTTTCCCTTAGCTTTAGATTGCTCTTATTTTAGTGTATAGCCAAACAATCCTTAAATAAATTTCAAAAATTTCTAAAAAAATTTAAGGACCATTTTAAAATTATATGTAGGTCCCTCGTATGTTTTTCCAATAATTTTGTCTAATATAGGGTTGTAGCCTTACAGATCCATTATTCGACACCATACACGCCACAACAGGGTGACGACTCCACTAGGGACTTGTCTAGTTAAACTTAGCTTTATTGATTGCTTGATTATTTGTTATCCAAATTATTTTGTTGGTTTGTGTAATTTAATTTTAGCATGCATTTTTTACATATTTCTCATGCATAAATACACCAAATATGGATTTAATGTCTTCATGCATTTTAATTTTAAGAATAAATCCAATTCCCTTATGTGAGGGATAATGGTTTGTCTCATGACTTTTGGTTAAAGTTCAAGTTTATAAAACACCTGATGTGAATCTCGTGATCACGTGGTCACGCAACCCACAATCAAAATTAAGATCTGATCTTAAAAAGCTAAAAGAGGTCTGATATGAGTGTGACACAATAAAAACCTACCCCAATGCACCAACATTATTAGAATGAAATCAAACGACGCAACAAAGCTAGTTAATTTTCAATAAGTCAGATTCAGTTAGTTCAAGAACCAAAGAAAGCAAGAAGCTCTCTCACACGTTAAAACTGAAAAGTCTAGAGTCTATTGAAATTTAGACTTATATGTGCTTATATATTTCTAAAAAATTAACCCTAATGAATCTACCCTTATGGGTTGAATTGACCTACATATAAAACTAACACATAAATTTTACTAGTAAGCCCAAACCTTGATCCAAGTAAGCTTTGGATCCTAGTTAAAAACAAAGTATTAATTAAACCCAAACAAGTCATGGGCTTAGCTAACAGAGTATTAATTTTCAATAAGAAACGTTAAATGTAGCACTAACTCCATACCCACAAGGCAAATCAATTTTATAAGCATTGTAATTTATACTTTCAATGATCTAAAAAGGCTCATCTCCTCGTTGTAATATGAACTTCTTTAGGTTGTAAATCTCTCTTTACACATATGCACCCAAACCCAATCACCTGGCTGAAATACAACCTATATGTGCCCCTTATTGGCTTTAGTTCCGTTCACACAATTTCTCTTTTTAATTTGTTGCTGCACACTTATGGAGTGCCTTCACCATCTGTGCCTTACGATTATTATCCAAACTAACCCTTTCACCAACAGGTAAAGGAATCAAATCCATGAGAGTTAAAGTGTTAAATTCATGCACAATTTCAAATGGTAAAAATTCAGTAGTAGAATATACACACTACAATTATATACAAACTCTATAAATGACAAATAGTCTTCCCAATTCTTTAAGTTCTTTTAAATGACAGCACACAAAAGTTGTGTTAAGGTCCTATTAACTAATTTGGTTTGTCCATCTGCATAAGGATGACAAGTAGTTGAAAACAATAGTTTAATACCCAATTATCCCTATAACACCTTTCATAAATAGTTACAGAACTTAACATCTCTATCAGAAACATTTTTTTTGGGGTAAGTTGACGTATGTATTAAAAGAAAAAAATACAAACATTATAAGGGGCATACCACAGATTTACAATGATAACAAAAACATAAAACAACAGATGGCTACAGGCTAGCCACCGACCATAAAACTAAAACCTCACTATATTTGTTAGGGAAACCAATACAACAAGCTAACTAAAAAATTAAGAATCTATGTTATTCACCCTCCAAGCTCGTTGGATCCTTTTGTTTTCATTTGTTGGTACGACATTCCTCATCAAATCAAGCTTGTCACAAATGATACATTCGATTTGATTAAAGACCAAATTCGAAGTTCTAGACATTCCAGCAAAGATCTTTGCATTCTGTTCTTGCCATACATGATACACTATAGCTGCGAAACTCAGTTTACGAGAAAAATTAACGAAACTCTTGCCATGCCAAGAGACAGTAGCCCATCGAATCCATTCATCCCAGCCTTTTGTCATTCTTGGAATGTCGCATCTGTCACAAACATCCCACCAGATCGTTTTAGTATAGGAGCATTCAAAGAACAAGTGGTTGTGATCCTCATTGTGGTGGAGACAGAGTGAGCATCTATTGGGACCATGTATACCAAACCGATGAAGTTTATCTTGAGTTGTGAGTTTCTATTGGACAGCCATCCATAAAAGAAATGAATGTCTTGGAACAGCGTTCTTGAACCACACAATGTCATGCCATTCAACCATCTGATGATGATGTCTTAGTTGTTCCCAAGCTACTTTGACCGAGAATTTGTGATTTGGCGAATCCAACCAAACTATCTCATCCTTTTGCCCCATCTTAGGATTAGAATTGGAAGGAATAGCTTCTATAATGGGGTGCCAGCCAATAGTTTGGGTGGTAGGAGTTTTCCATTCTGAGTTGTGAATTAGCACATTCACCTTCGCGTTCTTGGCCATACCCGAGTCATAGATGAATCTTTCCCCGTAAGAATCCACAAGTGGGCTGTAAGGATGCCAATTGTGAAACCATAGAGAGGTTGTCATTTCATCTCCTATGATGTACTTCATCTTCGGCCATGCTAAGGATCTGAGCTTTAGAATCTTTCCCCAAGCCCAAGAGCAATTCTGTGGTGTCTTGATTGTCCAGAAATTCCTACCTCGCAACAGATTGGATCTGATCTAAGTAGACCATATTGAGCCATCTGAGTCAATGCATAGGTTCCAAATGTGTTTCAACAAAGCAATCTTGTTCCATTATGTTATCCTTTTTATTCCTAGCCCCCCCCTCCTTTTTTAGAAGACATATCTGATCCCAAGCCACTTTAGCCCCAATAGTTCTCATATCTGAACCTGACCAAAGAAAGGATTTCATAATTTGCTCCACATTTTTAATTACTTGCCCAGGTAAGAGAAAGAGAGATGCCCAATAGACCTGTATGGAAAATAAGACTGAATTAATCAGTTGTACCCGTCCTGCATACGAGAGTGTTCTACAAGTCCAATGTCGAACTTTTGAGGTGATTCGATCCACGAGGCCCTTACAATAAACAGCCTTTAGTCTGGATGAGAGAAGAGGTGCTCCCAAATATTTCATAGGGAGCTCCCCCTCTCTAAACCCAAGAATATGAATAATTTGTTCCCTCTCAGCATTTAACACACCGCTCAAAAAGATGTCACTTTTGTTTGGATTTGGATAAAGACCTGATAGATCTTGAAACTTTGTGAGCATTGTTCTGATCATACAAATTGAGTTTACATCCCCGTTGCTAAAAATCATCAAGTCGTTAGCAAAACAAAGATGAGAAATTTTGTCCTTCTTGCATCTCCAGTGGAACTTGAATTCTTGGATGGCACTCATCTTGCAGAATAGCCCTGAAAGGATTTCCATACATAGGACAAACAAATATGGGGACAATGGATCCCCTTGTCTCAGCCCTCTTCCCCCTTGAAAGTAACCTGCAAGCTCACCATTGACGTTGATAGAGAATTGACATGATGTAA
>Ga0325410_1003199_pt1 | contig 18425 bp, 8 predicted proteins | sample PopdelMetagenome_16_FD_206182 | JGI IMG/M metagenome (GOLD analysis project Ga0325410, IMG submission 206182) | Populus deltoides microbial communities from Bellville, Georgia, United States - Xylem-PdIQD-R3 | ecosystem: Host-associated > Plants > Phyllosphere > Stem > Wood/Secondary xylem... | reverse complement strand
AAAAAAAAAAAAAAGACCTATTTTTTAAGTTAAATAAAAAAATCTTTTTTAAATCAAATAAAAAAGAAATATCTTGTAAGTTAAATAAAAAAATCTTTTTTAAATCAAATAAAAAAGAAATATCTTGTTAATTTTTGTTTGTTTTAACTTTAAGAGGCTAAAAAAACATTAAATGAAAAAATATTTTTTAAAAGTACCAATCAGGTAGGAGCATAGACCAAACCACACGCCTAGCTCATAAAAAATGAAATAAAAAATAAATATATTCAAAATAAAATAAAAAATAAATATATTCAAAATAAAAAACGTTTGAAAAAGACATAAGTGAAATTAGTACATCGTATTAAACTCATGATCGTGATTATGCATGCTAGTGTGTTTAATAATTTTTTATTTTTAAATTATTTTTTATTTAATTACACAATAACCATGCATGGGGGATTCGTTTTTTATCAAATAAAAAAATATTAAAAAACAATCAGGACATGCAAGTGGAACTTGAAGAAAAAAAAATGAAATATTATTATTTTGATTTTTGAGGGGGATGAAAATGCAGTGATTAAAGAAACATTATAAAAAATTAACAATCAGTGCAGATGACACACATGCTAGGCATTTTTTATTTATTGTTTTTTCAAAATATTATAGGCCAAATGACGCTTTTATTTTTTATTTAAAAAATCATAAACGACTTGCGGTCTACAACCCTAAATTCTAGTTATTAGAGGGTCGCTAAAAAGTTAGAGCAATGGTTTTTTTGCTAAAAAAATTATTTTTCAACTTATTTTGACTCAAAAATACTTAAAAAAGATCATAAAGATCTTGGGAAACTTATTTATGTCCTTGAATAAGACATAAAGACATCCAAAAAAAAACAAATTCAAAAAACTTTTCAAAGTCAAATCTACCCTCTTAGGCAATGAGAAGGGAAAAGAACACCCAAGATGAACTTTTCTTATCAAATGAATATTATTGATATCAAGATTGATATTTTTCATCGTCTAAATTAGTGTTAATTGATATTTTTTTTCTTTACCATCAGATTCTGATGACTTTCTCTCTTTCATCTAGATTTAGAAACTAAAAAACAAGAAAAATAAAGTTATGGGCAAAAATTAATTTTCACAAACTAAAGGGATGAAAAATTTACGTAGTGAAAGCTATAAGGAATAAAGTGAATGTTTCGTGTGAATTTTGAAACCATTAACTTATTTTTAGTGTCTTTTTTACCGTGATCCTCTCTCTTTTAATTTAGTTATTGATTAATAAATTAAAAAGAAATTGACCATTAATTTGACAAGACTCAATCGAGAAGAAACAAAATTAATTTAGTTATTGATTAATAAATTAAAAAGAAATTGACCATTAATTTGACAAGACTCAATCGAGAAGAAACAAAATTTAAGGATTAAAATGAAAAAAAAAAACATCACCACTCGAAATATGAGAGGGAGCACAATAAATCTAGCTATAGTATTTTCCTCATAATTGATAATATGGTCAATCTTATTCTATAACATTTACTCTTCAATTAATCATCCGCAGGAAGAAAGTAGTAGCAATATTGCATCCTGGAGTAGAGCAACCTATCAGTGTCATATTCCTTGCATAAACATTCCATATAATACATTAATTGTGAAATCTTTCTCAGCTAAAAACATAATTATAAGAGTAATTATAATTAGAGAGATAGAGAGAGAGGGTATTCTTTTCATAGTATTTTCCTTCTTTTTTCATTTTTGTTTTCATGGTGCATTGATTCCTTTATTTCTCTCATTCCTTTGTAAGATGTCTTGTCATTTCTCTTTTATCTTTATGATTTGCAAGGACATGATTTATGCTGGTCAAAAAAAGAAAAGAAAAAAGAGAGACTACATTTGGGTGTTAGCCAATGTAATCTGGCATCCGATTTACATGCAGCTGAGACTTGTAAAACCCTAATGAATTCTGGAGGCAAAGAATTCAAACGACCATATTATACTCTCTATACTGATAAACTTTACGGACACATTAGCATAAATGGTAAATGATGCTTGGTGTCTGCTATGACCAGACCATCTTTCCAAGCAGGGGTCAATCTTGAATCCTTGATGGCGGACACAGTAGCAACAGCATCAGATTCGATTACAATCCCATGAGTTCCCAACGAAGTAGCGAAGATGAGAGCTTCCCTAATCTTCTGGCTTATCCTCGAGCGACATACCTACTCTTGCACTTGGAACCCCTACCATCCACCACTTTGCCATAGTGGAACCCCTACATATTTATCTTTGAGAAGATGTTGGAGCAGGAGAAGGAAGGATGGTCCGCAAGAGAGAGAACTATGCTGTGAGCAGGGATGACTTTCTTGCTACTTCACGTGGATTGATAGGACGACTCTATTTGACTTTCATTCCTACTCTTCCAAATTTGTCAACACAAACACGCAGCACTAATCGCAATGTAGTCATTTCTGCATTCATTCCCCAGCTTATTAATAGTGCTCCACCTTCACTCAAAATTTCCAAACCCTGCTCTCGATCATAACCCTAGAACTAGCTAACCATGTGGTCTCCACATACTTGTAGAAGAAAATTGTGGGCTCCACAGCTTCTTCCTCTTTTTGGCATGCCTACAAAGGGAAGAGGGGACTAAATAGAGCTTAAATCAGTTGGATTGGCATGAGATTGCATTTTCCTTATCTTTTCCGGGGCATTCAGGCACCAAACTGCCTTCCACACTGTTGAGGATCTGATTGATGACTCTGGCTTATCCCTGTAAGAAATAAATAAAAACTAGATGATATGCAAAAAAACAGTACGCAGTACACAATGCCGTAGGCAATAGAACGACGTATGAAAGAAAACTTCAAACACAAATGTGTACATAAGCTAGTAATGTGTAAGCAATACTTGTGACAACTTACTCAGGGCAAGAAAAGAGAGACTAAATAGTACAAAGGGATGACCAATCACACGAGCAAATGGTAAAACAATGAGCCATGCATAGATGTAAAAACAAAAATTAAAAGAGAGCGAGAGAAATTATATGCTCAGGGTTTTATACTGGTACTCCACAATGTGTGAGAAGTCCAGTCCTCAAGGATGGCCTTGTGTGTTACAGAAATTTCCTTCAAACCCTTTTCAGTTGCAACCGTAGTTTGCTACTGCTTGCACGCACACACCTGGTTGTCTCTATTTTAATCGGCACCTGTACTCAGAAAGTTAGCACTAAGTGTTTGAGTGCCACCAACTGCAAATTTTTCTCTCTTTCTCACTAGTATTTCTCTTGTTACAAGGGATGGATAAATTCAAAAATGATTTCCTCCATTTAACTTCAGTCTTTTTTCTCCTTGTCATTTTATCGAACAGCTTGTGGCTTATACAGTCTTCTATGAAAATAGCGGTTTGAAATCCCCAACTTCAGCTTAATTTTCAAGTGATAATCTTATAGATTAATACATATATTCTTGACACGTAATAAAATTAGATGAAAGGATATAAATTTTAACAAAACAATAGTAAAATGGTAGAATGCATAAAATATTCTATACAAGGGAAGATCCATAAAAAAGTAAGAGTATAAGGGGAAATGTGTCATTAATCCGTTAAAATCTCATAAAGTGTGGGGCGAAATTATAGTTTCAATATTTTGAGGGAAAGAGTGAAAAACAAATACAAAGGTTCATCACCACGTGGCAGCCAAGGGACAGCGTCGGCATTGTATCACAGTAACGGCATTTTAATGCAGCGGCACTGTAGAGTTTGTCTAAGAATATATTTACCTAGCTAACAGATTGCTTCTTCGCTTTGCAGCTCGGAATTTATTTTGAGTGTACACAAATGGCTTCTACCTTCTTCAGGAGACTATCTAAGGCCACTCCAGTTTCATTCGGAGGTCAGCCCAAGTCCACTTTTGGAGCAATCGCTGCAGTTACCGGTGGAATTTCTTATTTGTACTACTACAACTCTCCAAATTTGGTAATTTCCCATCTGGGTTTTCTATCAAATCACACTCATTTGTTTTTGATTAAATGGATATTATGATGATGATGATCATCATAATTGATTGATTCTGAGATGGGTATTTCCTTTTTTCTTCTTCAATTTTAGTATTTTTTAAATGCTTTGTGATTTTTGACAATGTACCAGGCTCATTTAGAAGAGGTGAAAGTAGAAGGCAGCCCAAAAGTTGGTGAGTGGGTTTTCTCTCCCCTCCCTTATGTTCATAAGATGGGATGTGGCTATGCTGTTTTGGGAACAATATTGATGCTTGCTTGCTTGTTGTCTCTCTTTTCAGCTCTCAATCCAGATAAATGGATTGAATTTAAGCTGCAAGACACTGCCAGAGTTAGCCATAATACCCATTTATTCAGGTATGCTTTTTTTTCTCCCTGTTGTGGATTTGACTGAATTTGGGTTGTTCTGGAGCACGTTATGTGATGTCTCTGAGAAACTGATTTTCTAGGCAAATATTACTGTAGTTGTTAATTGTGTTCCATGCCTATAATCGTGACTTGTTTTCCTGCCCTTTTCTTTGGAATGCCAGGTTTTCATTTGATCCTGCTGCAAAGTTGGGTTTAGATATTGCTTCATGCATTATTACAAGGTGTGTTTTATGCCGCTTGTTCTGATACTTCCATATATTTTCTGTAGATTTTTTTTTTTAAATTAGGTGTTCTGGTTCTTTCATTGCTTTGATGTACTTTTGTAACTGCAGGGCTCCAATAGGACAAGATGCTGAAGGAAAAACAAAATATGTTGTACGCCCGTAAGTCTCCCCGTTCAAGATTCCAATATGCTTGATCTAATTTTATTTCTCTCAATATGGTGCTTGATTTCTTCCAGCCATACTTTTTCATGGCGAGGCTCGTTTTCTTTAGAGTAAAAGTTGACTGCTTATAAGTTTTTCTTGGATCTCAGTGTTCTTGATACTTGAGTACTGAAATTGTTTCTTAGAACTGGATGTCTTGAATACATAGGATGGAATTCCTTTTGAATTATACTTCTATGGCGTTAGTAGGCTCCTTGACATGCAGAATTTTGACCTAGGATGGAATTCCATCTGAATTGTACTTGCTATGGCATTTGTAGTCTCCTTGACAAGCAGAATTTTGACCATCAAAGCTGCTGCCTCCCTTTTCTCCTCCTTGGAAAAAAAGGAAGATATACAGTTTCATGTTAAAATGTGGTTTCCATGGTTCTTCTCTTGAAATGATTTTACTGGCAAATGGTTAGTTTATTCTTGGATTGTTGAAAGTTAATTTGTGGAACTTATTCTCTACTCAGGTATACTCCTATATCAGACCCAGATTCTAAGGGATATTTTGATTTATTAATCAAGGTAAGTGACATAATTGTTTAACTAATTTTTCCTCGCATACTTCGTCAGTTTAGACTATTAATGACCTTTTATTCCTATTTAATGCTCCTCATCTTGAATTTTTCTCCCATTCCTTTCAAATTGTTGCAGGTGTATCCTGAAGGAAAAATGAGTCAGCATTTCGCTACCTTAAAATCTGGAGATGTTGTTGAAGTGAAAGGGTATGTTATTCACAACCATAAGCTAACAGATATTTACTGTACATTGTCTTTTATCACTGATGCCTTTTTCTTGTTTCAGGCCCATTGAAAAGCTCAGATATTCTCCCAATATGAAGAAGCACATTGGCATGGTAAGAGCTCATGTAGATTTGAAGCGTAGTGAAAGGTGTTAACCCCTCTTAATTATGAGGGGCAAGGTGGTGTTGGGAATTGTCAACTCTGCATCCTTTCTTCTAACCATGGCTATATGTGTTTCTGAAGAGTCAATTATCATATTTACATTAAAGAATAGCGGTATGAGGGGAAAGTTGGTGTTGGGAATTGCCAGCTCTGCATCCTTTCTTCTAACCATGGCTAATATGTGTTTCTGAAGAGTCAATTATCATATTTACATTAAATAATAGTGGGTTATCAGTCCAATTCCACATGTAGCACGAAGGAAAAGATTTGCTAGCTCAATTTCTGTTCTATATTTTCATCACTTTGCATATGTGCTATCTAGTTCTTATTTCAAGGTCCATTTACAAACATGTTCATTGCTATCCAGTTTGATGATTTTATCATGTTCTTTCAGATTTCAGGTGGCACAGGCATTACTCCAATGCTTCAAGTAATTGAGGCTATACTGAAGAATCCCGATGACAACACTCAGGTGACACTGTCTTAATGTTTTTTTCTGTGATCATTAGCTTCTGCCCATTTAATATGTAACTTTGTATTTTCACTCATACCTTAATGATGATATGAATGCTTCTGTTAGCATCAAATATTATATGGATATGTCAGAATATCACAAATATAAGTTACAAGATCATTTATTTATGTAGATCAATCATTTTCACTATTTTTTTCATGAAGTCTTCTCACCTAAAGTAGTAGCAAATTGATGATCTTTATTTTTTCTTAACAGGTATCGTTGCTTTATGCCAATGTCTCCCCTGATGACATACTTCTTAAACAGAAGCTTGACTTTCTTGCTGCTAGCCATCCAAATTTAAAGGTATCAGTTGTTTGAATTTGAAAATTTGCTGTATCAGTTTAACTACAGTTATTCTTCTCCAATGAAAACTCCTTGATATTTTTTATGGTAAAAATCCCAGATATTCTATACTGTAGACAATCCATCAAAGAACTGGAAAGGAGGTTCAGGTTACATATCAAAAGATATGGTTGTGAAAGGCTTACCTGGTCCGAGTGATGATACACTTATCCTGGTAAATGTCAATTTGTAACTTCTGCATCTCTAGCCTTCATTAAATATAAGCTAGTTCAGTGGTGGAGGGGGCCATGGCCTACTTGTACTAGAAACAATTACTAGATAATTAAGCCTTTTCTGTTTTCTTGATCTATGCTATTTAGTAGCTCATTAAATACTTAGTCATCCATGTTTCTTGCTCCGAAGCTGAGCCTAATATATTCGTTAATACGGCATACTGGATTTGGCTTTTTTCTCCTATCACGTGGAGTACTCGATATATACACATTAATATCAAGGCAAGTTTAAATTTGCATGTAGGTAATTACACATTCAAACACACAAACATATACTCATGCAAGCATATTCTTTTACAGGTATTACTATTTTGGATTTGTTTTGCATGTGTTTTTGCCTACCCAAGAAAATCCTCGCTCCATCACTGTTTTCTTCACTGAACACTTAAAAAGTCTTTGCATTGTCAATTAGAGCTTTCAGATTGACATTATCCCTTCCAATACTTTTTCTTTCGTAGCAGATATGATGAACCCTTGTTCAAATAAATACTGCTTCTTGATGTCGGGACTTTCTTGCGTGTTACAGATACCTTTTCCTACATAACAGATTATGTTTTTCTAAACTCAAGTCAAGAGTTATAAGGAGCTTCTTTAAATCACTGACCAACATAGCATTCATAGAGTTATGAAACAATAATCACTATTTCCTGGCTACGCTACGAAGGACTTAACACTGTTTAGGATAGTTTTCAACTTCTATTTTCTTTAATTGAGTTCTATAAATTTCAACTCACAGTCAGTGTCACCCTGTTCTTTCATTAGTCCATTAAGTGAAAAGATATGTTCTTGCATGACAGAAAATGTACCCATCCATATCAGCTGTAAACTCCTTTTTTTTGCTTTCCCATATAGTTGACGTGGAAATTGGAACGAGTTTGTAACTCATTTTGAACCCCTCCGCTCTCAATATTGTTTGCTCTTTCAGGTGTGTGGACCCCCTGGGATGATGAAACATATATCTGGTGATAAGGCTAAAGATCGTTCACAGGGGGAGGTATGGACTGGTGCATTCATCTTTTTGTTATTTCTGACGAGTGAACAATTTGTCGTATGGTTAATACTTGCTATTTGCTCTGTTGCAGCTCACTGGCCTACTAAAGGAAGCTGGATACACAGAGGAAATGGTTTACAAATTTTAATAGAAGCATTTAAGCAGCTTAGAAAGGCTACTTTATGATTTCTTCTAGATTTTTTTTTTTGTAATGAAGGTTTTCTAAGGAAACTCAGGTCAAAACTTCAAAATATGGAATAATTTGGCTGCATCATCTAGAGGCCAGGCCGATTTGTTTGAAGAGAGCCTAGAAGAGTTTATGCCTGTTGTGGAAAATTTAATGTTGCTCAAGCATGATACAGTTTCATGAATGTGTGTAGGTCTTGTTGGGGTTCATTGCCCCAGTTAAGAACCTTGATACTAGGAGAATTTTGCCATTTGAATGTTCCATAGGAATCCTCAGCTGTCGAGTTGTACAGTAAATGACAACAGTGCCAATCAATAAATTTATATTGAGAGAAGCAGATGCTTTCTTTACTGTGTTGGGCAACCAATCTCTTCATTGTTCGTGGATTCATTTCATATAATTAATGATGTAGGTCTTTTATAAATAATCGTTTAGCTGCACAAATTCTCGAACTTCATGTTCTTAAAATCGGAGGAAAGAGAGACGAAATCACACGTTCCGAGGCATTTTCCTTTATTTGAAAGATGGGTGGAAGTGAGGGGGAGGAAGAGGAGGAGAAAATTTGAGAAATATTTATGCATGAACTGGAAATTTGTTGCTTCAGCTAGTAAAATGTGAAGATCATTATATTTGGTGATATCAACATTTAAACCTATATATGCCCTCCACTATTAACATACACCTGCAAAAGTCAGTCTTTTAGACCCAACCTTGTTGCTGAGCTCCTTGATTTAGGATTTCCAAGAACAGTGCATCATAATGTGCTCGAGGGTGCTACACCAAAGGCTGCAGTTGTTTTTTATTTGATGAATTTGAGAGGAATACATTCCGGATGCCCTAGGAAGCTGCTCACTACAGCTCCGGTGTTTGAAGTTGAATATCGAGAGACTATCAAGGGTTCAGCCATTCAACCAAGGGTCAAACCTGAATTTTAGAACACTGCTATTACCAGTGCTGAAAACCTGGTTTCTGAGCACTACATCTGGGCGGCCAATACAAACAGGGCAAATCAGTTTAATATCTCTCCAAGTGCCAGAGCATGAGCTAATCGCAGATGATGGAAGAACAGGGGATTATGAATATCTGGGTCGGTACTATGGCAGACGATGCATTCCACGACCTATTTCTCATTTTTTTGTAGGCACCACCAACACAACAAAGGACAAATGGTCAGGATACCTTCCATATTTAACAACTGAAAGAAGAAAACAGGGCATACTATCAAAAAAGGAAAAAAAAAAAACCAAGGGCCTGCGAAGTTGTAATCCAGACTTGTGAAATGATTCCTGAGTCGGCCACAAACTGAATAGAGCTTATTTATTTATTTTCATTTTTTAAGCTATAAGTATTCAAGGAAGAAAAACATCCACTCAAATGGGGTGGGAGCAAAATGCTATAGGGGTGTAAGCAGTGATGAAGGGGTATACAGTCTCTAAATGCTTTAGAAGCCAGTAAAATGCTGCTGGGTCTGTACTTCGTAATACAGGATTTGAGTTTCCAGCAGGTTATTAGCAAAGGTCTTAAACTTTATTTCGAGTTTCTAACAAGTTATTAGCAAGGTCTAAAATTGAACAAACTTTACCCACCTTCAAAGTGGGAGAAGCTTGCGCTTTTCCTGTTTTAAATCGGTGCTCGATGTCAGAGAACTTTGTTTTCCAGTAAAAAATCCCCCGCTGCCCGGCTATTCAAATCGAAACCAAATTTCCTATCTAGACTTGAGGGTTTTAGCAGAACTTCAAAGACGACTCCACCCCTAATGAGGGGGAAGAGAGGGAATGTTTTGGGACAAGATTAGTGCTAGGTTAGATTAAACCCTCTTGTGATTCCTAACTCATGATATGCAAAGAGCGCTGATAAACTAAAACCATTTGTTTATTGCTCATAAACTAGCTAGCAATGATGGGCATGCACCCAAAACACAGTGACCAAAGCAATAATTCATTCATCTTAAACATCCAAAACGAAGACCAATGTTAAGAAAAAACAGGAACAAATACGTGATCGCTGAGGAAATGTTGTCTTACCTTGTTTAAGACAAGAAATTGGTCGGTCTAAGAATCCAGGTTTTATGCACTGCTGTTGCTAATGACCAAATACTGATGTTTTCTTACAGGGTTTGTTTTACAAGTTGTAACCATGCAGAGAAAGATGTCTCATCGGACCATTTACAAAGAGAGAACAATGGAAAGGCAGAGCCGAATTATTACTGACATAAAAAGAAAAAAGGAAACATGGGAAATGGAAATTTGCGGGCCTCTATCATTGTTGGAATTCAAATTTTTTCTTCTGTATAAAAGAATATGAATTATACCATCAATATTGAATTAACATATAATCTATCTATTTGGATCCTACGAATAATAGGATTCCTTTACAACTGTTCAAGTTCCTCTTGGTCCTTCTAAACGAATGTAATCATACATGACACCATGGAAGGGGCCATCACTTCTAGCCTGAGTGAGGTAAATTGTATTTTTTCCCTCGACAAGCTGAGAGCCTGGGACATCAATGCCATACAACCAGTACAACCCATGAATCCCATGTCTTGCAATCGCATTATCCTTTCCTACGGCTCCTGTTGTGAATAGTGGCCGATCGCTACTTGGATTGTTGAACCGAACCTTTTGACCAAATTATAGCAACTTTTAGTATTATTTGATTAAAGAGAACTGCAATTCTAGCAACAGGTAAAATGGCAGATAATGAGAAGGACACGTTGTAATTTACATACCTGTATTTCGGATGCAGTAGCTGAAGCCAAGGCCAATCGGAGAGTGTAGTTTTCATTTCGGTTTACGTTTTGGAGTTCAAAGATAATCTGCCATGTTGTTGGATCGTACGTCTTATTTCCTGCATCTCTGTTGTTGATCAAATGTTAGAATTAGCAGTGGCAAAAGTTAGCTAAATAGCCAGCTTACTGCTAAAAGATTAAGTGAGACAAATACCTGGTAACATGGGCAAAGAACCAGTCTTTAACATTACTAATACCAATGGTATAAACGAGATCATCGTTGGGATATAAATCGGAGTATCGGTTCCACAATCCATATTGCCTAAACCTGGACATATAAAGAGTTATATAGATATATGGAAGGGAAGACAAATCTGCAGCCGGAATGCGTGGCAGTTTTGACGAGGGCTTACTTTTCTGCTGGATCACTGGTGTACAATTTATTCATCAGTGTTGGGTATCCGTCTGGTACGTAGAACTCTGCAGCTGTGCGGTCAGGAATGCCTATATCCCACAGAGTAGGACCATTTCTTGGAGGCTCGTATATAAGGTGATCAAATCTGATCCTAGATCCTGCATTTTGGATGTGATAATCAAGCTATTAACCAGAGCAAAAAGGAGGAGGACAAAGAAGCAAGAGTCTCATAGTTTTCAATATAACCACGTCTGCATTTTGACACATTGCACATAGTATGCAACAGAAGGGAAATCCATTTTGATCCTGTTACAGGTAACTCTTGATCAAGAAGAGAGAGGGAAAGATTATCATACCTGGATTAATTGTTATATTAGCATCATACTTGTAATCCCCAATGACACCAGGAACCCATGCATACAAACTATAGTTCCCAGCTCTGACATTTTTAATCACAAAATGCCCACGTCTGTCAGCTCGAATCCAGAATTGATAACTCTGAAAAAAGAACAATTTTTTCAGAAGAAGAAGATAGATAAATCTCTGGATAATTCAAATCAAGATTCTTCAAGTTCAAACTGAAGTTACCTTGGATTCTGTTTGCCACGAGCCCACATCTCCTGGCGCGGCCAAACCCACATAAGCAGAGGAGGCATACAGTAACCTCTCATTGACGTATCTGGAATGAAAGAAAAAAAATAACAATTATTAGCAGTTATTTACTTCAACCATGTTGATCATCCAGAGTCACTATGGCATTACCGGTCACGAACTAGTAATTGGCCAGTGACAGCACCGCGCTGATCTGAAGAAGGGAAATCTTCTGATTGAGGAAAATCGTATGGCCACCGGTTGACTTCTATTGACATCTAAATTAATCAATGAAACATCATGTTATAGTCAATAAAAATGTATGATCCGCAATTCGTCTCAATAGAATCAGTAGCTGAGTTAGCAGATTTATAACCTGTTCCTTAGCATCCTCCCAAAGCATCGAGGAATCTTCTTTCGGAGAAATAGAATTAAGATAGACGAGTACCGGGCCAAGGACCTTTTTCCATGGCTCTCCATTTCTGTATTCCGTATTCAAGTCCTTCCCAGCATAATGTGTGCTCGTGAACATCTACATGTGAGTGAAGGAATTAGACAAAAGCTGAACATAGCAAGTTAGAAAATTGTGCCGACATGTGACAACCTCAGCTTGTTTAGGCACACTAAAGGAATCAGACACGAATATGTATCACAGAATCAGGATAAATTAGAGAGTTGGGTTGCTTACATTGAGAACAACGGGGCCCACATGGGAAGTAAGATCCTGCTTGTTGGGTCCACCAACGCGGAATTCATTACTGGGTGTGATCATCCAAAATCCCACAGGGGGGTCCTCTGCAATCCACCCGTGCACCTTGTTATCTTTGTCCTCGCATGAGTACTGGTACTTGTCATCCACCTGCACCTCACATTGTCACGGGACTTTCAGACAACGGACGCAAGGGACAAGATTGACGAAAAAATTCACCGAGCCAGCAATGATAATCCCCTAGCAGAGGCTAGCTAGTGACAACCATGCCTGTCACTTTTCAACTATTTATGGTTGGCACATCAGAGAAATTAAAGATGAAATAAGAGTTACCTCTCCTCTAAGTTCTGGGTTTATCGGTTTGGTCAGAAGAACAGCTTCGGGATAAGCCAGAGGCTGGCCACTTACGCGGTCTTCAGGCATTGGCATGGTCCTTTTCCTGGAATCCGATAATGCCATGTAGTGAAACCTGACAAAATGAATTCAAGACATTACATGTACAGTAAATCAGATCAGTCGTTGGTTACTGCTAGCACTACTACAGTAGAACTCATCGATTAATAGCAAATTGAATGGATTTTGTTTTAGTTTTTACTTGTCTTTTTGGAGCTTGAAAACGACTCTAATTTGATCCATGTCAACATCGGGCCATCCTTCCAAGCGTTCCAATATGGTGTACAAGTAGAGCCCCGACTGACCACGCCTTACTATATATCTGCAAACATGAAATCAAATTAATATGTAAGCATATTTTAATTCTTCATGGTATTAAAGCATTGTGTAGAATATTTAGACTTCACCTTTTGTCTACATTTAAAGGAACTGTGGACTTTCCCATTGAAAGATCCCATGTTTTGGTGAAGGATACCTCCACTTGGTTTTCATCTTCCATTATCACTCTAAAATCTGTTGCTACTAACCTGCAGAGTAGAAGAATTTTAAATTACAAAACAACTTTCCAATCCAATTTAAGCTTGGTATCATGGCATATGCACCCAAAACTGTGCAATTTGCCGCTCTGCACCGGTCAGGACATTCATATTTCTTGGAATATAAGAGGATCTAAATCTAGTATCATGGCATTGGCTTATGTCAACATAGAGAGAGAGAGAGAGAGAGAGAGAGAGAGAGAAATTTACTTGTCGAAGATGATGGGATCTCCTGGCTTGTTCCAGACGACGTCCCAGTATCTGTATTCGAAATATCGTGAAGTGCAATTAGTATAATTGCTCTCGCTAACACAGATTAAAGGATTCTATAGAAGATTGAGCAGTTTTTTACACGATTAAAATGAAACGTGCATACCCTCGATTATCTTCATCGTTGCCGATTTCAAGCACGTTGTCGATTCCTTTGTATTTGATTCCGGTAACATCACCATCTGGACTGGAGAATGTGACTTCGACGAGTCCATTATCAATCACCACCTGAGAAGGCCAAAAAACCCAATTAATTAGTAAAAATTGTACAAGTATGACGCCTTCATGTTCATCAATGGTTCATTGGTAACTTAATTATTTAGCCAAAATAATGTATGATTGAGTACCCGTTGACGATTCTTTATATTTAGCTGAACCCCAAGAGCCGAGCTGTCGCTGGTCCTTGGAATTTTTCTGCATAGTAAATCACGGTAACATATATTACTTCACAATAAAGCTTATATATATATATATATATATATATCCCTTTTTATTTTTATAATTATTTACATTCTCTAAGAATTGAAAATGTTAAGCAAGAATTTATGAACATTTATTTGTGCCATAAAAGTCATGAAATTTTTTATAATATTAAAAGAATAACTGCAGTACTCACGTAATAAAAAATAAGTAGATAGAAGGAGAGAAAAATAGAGAGAAAAAATCAATTTCTAAGTTTAAATATATAAAAATTGAAATGTCGTGGGTCCGAAACTTCATGTATTGTAGATGACAATTAACAAATCAACTCACAGGCGTGCCCTGCTTTTGAAGGCAAAGCATGCCACTGCACAGCCTTTTAGAAGTTGGACCTATTTATGGCTAGATTCTTGTTAGCTTATGTTTTAGCCTGATTAGGACCTTGATTAGTTTAATGCTCTAATGTTTGAGAAGGGGGAGAGAACCAGACACTATGTATGGAAATGGTTGTTTAATTTGACTGTGAATGTGAAAAAAGAACAAGACAAGAATAAAAAGATGTGCAGCGCCAAACTATGGGGTGTTGGCCACCATTCACCACAAAAAAACATGACGCAAAAATTATTGGACAGGAAAAAGTTATCGAAAAAGTTGTTCTGTGAATGTCTGCCTTCAATTCACCTGTTCCAACTAAGAACAGTTTCGAGACATGTGAACATAACAATAATAATCTCATTAGTGCATTCTCTCTCTCTCTCTCTCTAATATCTCTCTCTCTTCCAGCTCTTTCTTTCTCTCCACAAACACACACACGAACAAAAAGAAATGTAAGATGGGGGGGGGGGGGGGGAAGCTGGGGACGAGGACGAACCTGACTGGGGTACTCTTCGCGAAAGCAGCTGTGAAGAAGCAGAAGATGAGGAGCCAGACGACCGAGGTCAGATGACACCCGCCACGACAACGCACATTCTTCATTTTTGTGATCATGAATTCTACAATATTACCCAACAACATGAAGCTTAAAAGACGAGAAAGTTTTCAATGCATAAACTTGGAAACAGCTAAAAGGGAATGGGAAGGATAGAAGGTAATTGCTATTAAACTATAAGATTACCAGAAGGGAGAAGGCATAGACATACCTTGCTTAATGCCGAGGTGTATCCAGAAAGCTGTTATCCAAAGCAAGAGGAATTAAGTGCACTATTTAGAAAGGAATGAAGCACAACAAGTTATCAGATAGGAATAACTTTGATTTATCTTATCGTCTTTCTTTACATAGAGTTACTAACTAGCTAATAATTAAAAATCTGCTTAATCAACTCAGAAACGGGCAAGGATTGGTTTAAAGGACGTGATCAATGACCTTTTAACAACTCAAGAATGATTCTCGGGTGCTTTTATATATATGTGTTTACAACACTCGGGAGTTTTTTATTATTATAATTTATTTATGATTTCCTAAGCTAGGAGAAAATACGCCATGGGATAGACCCAAGGTGCTTTTTGTGGGGTTTCACGGTTGAGTTTTGGAGTGATTTATGTCATCTTTTATAGAGATGATTTGGCTACAGAAGAGAATATCTCGTTGTCTACATTTTCATGCTCGGTGAAAGAGATTTAGTCTTCATACGCAAAACCTGGTACACCATTATATCTAGCAAGCCACAAACCAAAACACAAGACGGAGAGTATCACGCGGTCAATAGGAAAATAAATGAATTCATTCAAAGCTGCTCATGCAAGACCTTTGAAAATGTGACACAGTTTGGTAAATATTGAAGAAAAAGGTCAGATTTTGGGCTTAACAGCAATCAATGGAAGGCTATTTCATAACGGTACAAGTCTTTGATGCTGCCTAACCTTTTGATTGCCCAAGCAAACCGGCATAGAATTAAGTTAATCAAACAAAATTTCGTGTGTCTACACACACACACACACACAGACTTGTATAATAAAAGAATTTGGAAGGGATTTTCCACAATAACAAAGCAGGGAAATTACATGTTTTGGAGAAGCACTTTCTTTTCAAACAGAGATAGCAACTCTATTGTCTTCTCGAGATAGATTGCAGCAACTTAAATTCCCATTTTTTTCAGTCAAATATTTGAAAACCAATTACATAGGAGACTTGGAGGGCTCAAGGAGCAGCTTGTTTTTTTTTTTTTTTTTTTTTGTCTTGGTGAACTTTTACTTGGGTATATGTATTATTTTTAATTAATGCAGCCTATATATTTGGAACATTTCCCTTTTTATTTGGATACTCACACATCATTTTTTCCCAAATAAATACGAAACTAAGCTATTCTAGATATTCGTACTTCCTTTTATGTCGTAGAAAATCTAGAAAAAAGAAATCATTTTAGATATACTTCACTTTTAAACTTTAATTTGATGTTGATATGATAGGAAATTTAGAAAGGAAAGATATTTTAGATTTACTTGCCTTTCACGTACACTTTTATTATATGATAGAAAATCTAGAAAGAAAATAGAAAATAGAACAAATTTAAAGCCTAAATTAACAAAAATAAAAGAAAATCATGTTTTTATTTTCATAAGAGTATTATAGTTAATTGTTGTAGGATAAAAAGATTCTTATAAAATCTTCCACTTAATTATCGAGTTCTAAAACATTTTTATAAAAATCTTTCAATCTTAATGATCAACTCACCAAAATATTGTCCTCTCCAACATATAAATGTTAAATTCTATAAAATTATTATGTAAGATTAGTATTACTCTAGGAAAAGCTTTCAATATCTTTCTCCTTTATTTCAAGATAATAAATTCATTAAAATAAAATAAATGATTTAATGTTTTAATAAATGTAAGTATTAACTCGTAATAGTTTAATTACGCAAGTGAATGGCATGCACGCTTATGTAGCATGGTTTCAATAAAATATATCACACTACGTACGATTACAGGATCAAAAGTTAAAAATAGTAGAATTACTAGTTATTATATCAATTTTGACTGGCTAGTTTGTTAGTTAGAATGATAGGCTACCGGAATTTTTGGATTTACTAATAGAATTTTTTTAGTATTTATACTTAAAATTTGTCGGTATAAATTTTATCGATAGATTTGCTGACATAAAAAAATAAAAACTAAAAAAAAATTTATCCGCTTCATTATATTGGTATTTCCATTAATAAATATAACACATAACCGATAGAAAAACTGTATGTCAAACATACCATTTGTTATTCCGTCGGTGAGTAAACAATGACAATGATATTTGTAGTAATTTTTTTCCAGCTCTCTGGAATATACCGATGAATAAAGTACATTGGTAACCCATAGTAATTATAATTTATATATATATAAACAATTAAACATAAATAAAATGATAATTAAATTAAATTAAATTAATATAAAAATCAAATATTTATTACAAATTTAAACATTTATAAATTCAAATTAAATTAATCTAGAATAGAGACGCTGGAGGAGAAGGAGGCGAGCCTTTGCCGGGACCGTGAGGTGAATAAGAGAGCACATGTACCACTCATCTGTGATCTCATTTTCATTACCGATCAGTGGAGTTCAGTCATCCCAGCATTGGGTCGTTCATAATCAGCAGTAAGATGAGCCGTTTGAGCTTAAACTCGTTGGTCTAAAATCGCCTTGAACTCCGGAGTTTGAGTGCTCAAACCAATTGAGAGCATTTGACATTTGAAACATTGCGGACAATTCGCAAGTCCCTGACCATAGTGTTTACTAATAGATACAGCGGGGGTATATTTAATAAAAAATTCACCGTAATTTATTGATGAATTTTTTTTATCGATGTGTTTATTTATATTTACTAATTTTCCAGTAGTGATATTTTTCAAGAGGTTAGTTTAAATGTAAATAAAAATTCATTTAGCTTGAGTTCTCATGTTTGGGTCCTATATATTATTGAAGTGACATATTTATATTTATATTTGATTAATTCTATTTAGTAAAGGTGTTTTAAACTTCTATCACAACAACATAGCTAGGTGCACCAAGAATCACTCTAGATATACAAGTGTAAAACGTCCAACATTTTCTATCAAATATAAATTAGTGTTGAGCTACACTAGGAGGATCAAACTCATTTAAATTCTAAATTCTATAGTAATTAATAACTATTTTAGCGTTTGAACTTACATTATGGTGTTCAAACTCGCCTGAATTCCAAGTTTCATGATAATAATTACAAAATAATTAGAACATTATTATATAAATATATAAAAAATCAATTCTTTATCAACCGAAAGTGAAGCCACTCACTCCATCTTCTGATGGGCGATGTCACCTTTGTGTTATGTTTTTCTTTATATATATATATATATATATATATATATATATATATATATATATATATATATATATAAACAAAAAATTATTATATATAG
>Ga0325410_1003198_pt1 | contig 18428 bp, 17 predicted proteins | sample PopdelMetagenome_16_FD_206182 | JGI IMG/M metagenome (GOLD analysis project Ga0325410, IMG submission 206182) | Populus deltoides microbial communities from Bellville, Georgia, United States - Xylem-PdIQD-R3 | ecosystem: Host-associated > Plants > Phyllosphere > Stem > Wood/Secondary xylem... | reverse complement strand
CAGATGAATCTTCTTGATCAATGCCTGCATCCACCATTGATCTCTACATGTAAGAGATCCTGAAAACAGCACGATAGTTCACAAAGATTTGAACCAGAAAGAACACTTTAGCACCAAAGCGGTGGAAGAACTAAAACATGCAAAAGCAAACATGTTGATAGACGCAGAAGATACATATCAGATCCTCAATAAATAAATAAAATCGACAATCTTTGACAAAGGCGGAGGGAAACGGAGCAGGTTGAGATGGATGCAAGGGGATATATTAATTCTGGCTTTCCATTCTATATCTAAATTTATTGATTTGGTGTCCCTGGTGTTGTATGGTATAACAAAATCTCTTATTTTTTTAAGGTTTTTTTAACTAGATAATATATAAGCTATAATTTAACAACAATCACTCACTTAATTTGTAATATTAGATTATAATCTAATCTTTTTTTTCGTATAAGCATTTCAAAACTTTTAAGAAATTATAATGATAAAAAAACTTAAATCGGGATTTCATTTAATAGAATTGAAAATATCACACACATGATCCAATTAATCTAAAATAGAAATTCACTATTATTTTAACACTAATATGATTATGTGCTACTTCATAAATTTATAAACATTTACAAAAAATTTCAAACTTTTGTTAAAGCGGCACCATTATATATTCATGGTCTTAACTAGTAAAAGTTGGGTTCCGGATATTAGTAAGTTTAATTAAATGGTCTTTAATCTCATATTAGTAGAAGTGTTTCTAACTATATCTCTTGAAAGGCCTTTAATGAAAGGATATGTTAGATTATTGCATGATCTAACACGCATAATAGTAATTATCCCATCAGAAATTAACTGCACTATATATTCATGTCTTAAGTTGATATATCTAGATTTTCTATTGTAAATTTATCAAATGCCTTAGACATAGTTATTTGACAATCATAGTATAAGGAGATAGATGGCATCAGTTGTGACCACAACTTAATATTCAATAACATATTTCTTAACCATTCTGCCTCCTTATTTGTAGTTGCTAAAGCTATGAACTCGGATTCCATTGTAGAATGAGTTTTTTTCAAGTAACCAAGTATTATTGTAATTGTTTTCCAATGATCCTTACTAAGATTACTTGTGTATCTAGACAATTTACATACTATAAAAGCAATATCTAGTCTAGTACAATGCATAACATATATTAAGCTACCAATTACACTAGCATATTCAATTTGAACAATTGATCTACCAGTATTTTCTATCAACTTACAGGAAACATCATATGGAGTATTTGCTACTTTGATATTCAAATGATTAAATTTATTTAAAACTTTATCAATATAATAAGATTGACAAAGAACAAAACTCCTACTATGTTTTCTTATTTTGATACCTAAAATTGTATCTACCTCATTTAAGTCTTTCATTTTAAATTTTAAGGTTAGATATTTTTTCGTATCATTAACAACATTTATGTTAGTACTAATAATGAACATGTCATCCACATAAAGACATATGATCACACCGAAATCATTTGTAAATTTAAAATAAATACGTTTATCAGCACTATTATATTTAAAATCATATTCTAAAATTACATAATCAAATTTTTCATGCCATTACTTAGATACTTGTTTCAATCCATATAGAGATTTAATCAATTTGCAGACTATATATTTGTTTCCTAGTAGAGCGAAACCCTCTAATTGTTCTATATAGACCTGCTAATCCAATTCTTCGTTGAGGAAAGTTGTTCTTAACATTAATTTGATGTACATTTAAATTATAGACTGATGATAAAGCCAAAAATATTCTTATAAATGTTATACGAGCCACCAGAGCAAGTATATCAAAATAGTTTATTCCTTCCTTTTGTCTAAAGCCTTTGGCTACTAACCTTATTTGAAAAGTTTGAATTGATCCATCATTATTATATTTCTTTTGAAAACCCATTTACATCCAATTGCCTTGGAACCTGGAGGCAAATTAATAATAGTCCAAGTATTGTTATATAATATTGAGTCAATTTCATCATTAATTGGTTTTTTTTTTTTGAAAAAGCAACATCTTGAAACATCATTGTCTCTTTATATGTTTTAGAGTCATCTTCAACTATTAATAAGATTAGTATCTTATTAAGCACATCAACCTTATTGCCTTCAACTAAGAAAACAATAGATTATGAAGATATATAATTTAGATGTAAATTGTTTTCTTTTCTAGCACGTTAGCTTCTTCTAAGTTCAATGAAATCATCAATTTGAGTTCTTTTATTTCTATAATTTGGATTAAAACCTGCATTATTTATTGACTTTATTTCAATTTCAAAATTATTGATTCGTTCACTAATTGAATTGGAATTAGTTTGAAATTTATTTTAAATAAACTCAACATCTCTAGATTCCACTATTACATTAGAACTTGAATCCAATATTTTATACGCTTTTGAATTTTCAGCATAGCCAAGAAAATTCCCCTTTAAAGCTCTAGGTCCTAATTTATCCTTTTAGAATCTGAAGCTCTATAAAAGACAAGGCAACCCCAAACTCTAAGATAATTTAAGTATGGTTTTCTTTTCTTCCATAATTTGCATGGGAAAATTTTAATTTTCTAGAAGGAATTCTATTATGTATATGACAAACAGTGAGTTAAACTTTTCTTCCCCCCCCATAAACTAGTAGGCAATTTGGCATTCATTAACATAGAGTTAAGCATATCAACAAAGTTTTATTCTTTCTTTCTACTAAGTCATTTTGTTGGGGTGTATATGGTGCACTAGTTTGATGTATGATTTCATTTTCTTCACAAACTAAAGAAAATCCCATAGAAAAATACTCACCACCTTTATTACTCCTTAGAATTTTAATTTTCTTTCCCTTTTGATTTTCAACTTCTAATTTATAATTCTTAAACATTTGAAAAGCTTGATCTTTATGTTTCATAAAAAAAAAAATAAGTATACTTTGAAAATTCATAAATAAAAGTTATAAAATATCTATTTTCTCCCTTTTCAACTTTAAGAAAAGTCGTTTTCTAGTCATCTTTGCTTGAATGCAAATTTTACATGTTCTTTTATCTTTAATTTTATAGGAAATTAAATTATAATTAGCCATATATTTTAATGATCTGAAACTAATATGTGCCAAATGATCATGTCATAAAAATGAAGATAACTCAATCATATAAATAGAGAAATTAATATTATTATTAAAACTAAGTTTAAACATTCCATAACATGAATAACCCTTCCCTATAAATAGTTCATTTTTGGTCAGAATGATTTTATTAGACTCTAAAACAACCTTAGAACCCTTTTTACAAAGAAAATTTGCAGAGACACGATTTTCTTTGTATCTGGTACATGTAAGACATGGACCAACAACAATTTCTTTTCAGAAGTAAAATTTAGTTCAACATTTTCTTTTCCCATCACCTTTGCAACATTATAATTTTCCATTAGAACTTTTTATCTATCTTTTGCAACTTCATGATCTTTGAAATGGTTTTTATTGTTGCATACATGGATGGTTGCACTAGAATCATACCACCAGTCATTAGACATGGTACTTGCAGCTATATGAAGTATAGTAATCATTTCAATATGCAGCTTCGAAACCATTGCAATCAACTTAGTTTCATGTTCAACCATGTTTGTATTTTTTGAATTCTGGACATTACTAGGATTTTTTTGCTTCTGTTTCTTTTGAAACTTGCACCCAGGTTTGTAGTGCCCTTTATTGCCACAATTGTAACAGATCTTTTCTTTTTTTGAATTGATTAGGTTGCTAGTATTTTTAAAGTTCTTTACTGCATCAGAAAATTTCCTCTTCTTTCCAACATTTTTCTTTTAAACATTATGATTTCCTTCAATATAATTCACTTTTGTTGAAGATTCAGTGGTGAATTTCTTTACATGAATTCTAGTTTCTTTTTCAATCCGCAAGTGTTTTTGAATCTGTTCAAGAGAAAATTCTTTTGTGGTATATAATAACTTTTTCCTGTAATCATTCTAACTAGGAGGAAGTTTTGCAATTATTCATCCTACTTGTAATGCTTTAGAAACTTCCACTTTCAAGTATTTAGGTTTAGAAATCAAGACTTGTAACTTATGGACATAATCTATAACAGAAGCATTATCAATCATTAAAAATTCAAAATATTTCATAATAAAAAATTTATCCACACCTTGTCTTTTGTGTTGTATTTGTACTCTAGTGACTTCCACATTTTCTTTGAAGACTTTATGGATATAAAAAGATCATGCAGATGATCTGACAAATTATTGAGGATATGGCATCTACACAACAATTCATTTTCATCTCGTTTCTTATGCTCTACAGATGTAGATGTAGATGCATGAATTTTAGACAAATTTTGGATTAATGATGTAGGAGATCTTTAAAGTAGTCAATAGGAACATCATCTTGTCTTTCCAACATACAAAATTTGTTCCATCAAAACTATCCAGCTTCATATCCAGATTGAGATGGATGCAAGGGGCATGTTAAAGAACATGAAATTTAATATGGCTTCCTCAATGTCTTATATAGAAGTTCTTTACCATTCTAGGACTGCAGATCTCCAAATATATGCATGTAATTTGACATAGCTTCCATCATGCTTTAGTAACCATTCATTTTTCCTAGCTATTCATTTATTTCATTATTGTATAAGTCACTTATCTGCCATGGTAATACATTATTAGTTTTGTTGGTATGCAAGTAAAAATCATGGACTATATACTTTACCATGAGGTTGTGTTCCTTTTTTTGTTATTGTTGTTCATTTAAAAAAGAGTTTTTTTTTTTAAGTTTAAGGTTGTTACACCTCTAATACCTTGAACATTTAAAACATTAAAATTATTATGAAAAAAAATATTATAGTCATGACACTTGTAAAATGATGCATCATATTATAAAACAAATTATAGCACAATAAAAAGATAAAATTTCTCAAACATTAATATGATTAAGTAACTTCAAGTTTTGAGTCATGCTTGAGATGCAAAGATTTTGAATGGTAAAGAGGGAAGAATGTTAGTTAGGTCTACAAATGCCATGATAAAATTGCCTTAAAGTTGAATGAATTTCATGCAAACATCAAGGTAAAGCATGATGAGATGTTGTTGAGCATATAGTTTTCAAATCTTGAAAAGTTTCTTTTGCTCCACTTTTCTGAAACACTATTTCCTATGATTCAATTTTTTTTTATCATCATCAGAAGATGCCCCTTGAAAATGTAAAGACCTTTCTTATGTTTTTCTTGGAAAATTCACTTTTTTTTTTTACTAAATTTGTGATCATTTTTCCTATGAAAGTTAAATGTTATTATGTTAGGTATAAGACCACTTAGATAAGTTAAAGAATTATGATAAAAGAGTGTTTACTATTCCAAACTTTTTATACCCTCAATGAAAATGATTATCACTAGGAAAAAATATCCAAGGGTTTAGGGTTTTGCAGTACTCCCTAAGCTGCTTGAATTTGCTTTTGGTTTTTCTTCTAACTATTGTTTGCATTGTGTAGGTAAAGGTATTGTTTAGAGAGACTAGCTCGAGAAAAAGTACACAGTTGGTTCAATTCCTAAGTGATTCAAGAATAGCTATAAAAAAGTTCACTATATATACTCGGCCATGTAAGATTGCAACCATCTTAATTGTTGATAAAGTCAATGAAGAAGTAACAGGTGTTATGAAAATAGTTCAAAATGTTTTATGAAGATATGAATGACTCTCTATGGATTATAAAGAACTTCGTCGAATCTAAATAGAGATGAGATCACATATGGGTGGTGCATGTGCACCCTCTTATTGGCCCAACAGTCCGAGGAACAACCAACCTCCTCCTCCTCCAGCACCGTCTCTATTCTAGTTTTATTGTATTTGAACGTATACAAATGTTTAAATTTATAATAAATATTTGATTTTTATATTAAGATAATTTATTTTTAAATATTTGAATTTTATATTAATTTATTTTTTAATTATTTTCTATTTCTATTCAATAGATTTTTTAAAATAAATTATTACGGATGGGGTTACCAACAGACTTATTTTGTCGGTATATTCCAAAGAGTTGGAAAAAAATTATAGCAAATGTCAATGCTACTATTAACTCACCAACAAAATTAGTTCATCGGTATCATTTCATTAGTATATTCCAAAGAGTTGGAAAAGAATTATTGCAAATATCACTACAACTATTAACTTACCGACAAAATTACATACAGTTCTCCTGTCGGTGATATACTAAATAGTACTGAGGGAATTATCAATGGAATGAAGTGGGTAATTTTGTTTTTGGCGTGTATGGTCCGTCTATAAAGCCATCGGTAAATTTATTAATGACGGACTTACTGACAGACCAAAAACTACCAACGATCCCATCAGTAAAATAATCATAGATAGATTGTTAGTGTAAATACCGATAAAAAATTTTATCTATAAAATTGTTAAATCTGGTAATGAGTTATGTCTCATCCAATATTTTAATCCACACAGCAATTGGAATAAGGACGATAATGAAATGAATAATAGGATTCTTGGATTGTCAATGAGCTTAATTAAGTATCATCTCCAATACCAATTGTTTAGAATGTGCTTTTACCAAATAGTATAAAGGTAGAATCGAGAGAACAAAGGTTAGGAGTCCTTTTTCAACAAAAAAGTGCATGAAGTTCAAAAGGATCAATAACTCACCAAGTAAGAATATGTTAAGCATTAAAGCAAAAGGTAATTTGGAAAGAGCAACTGAACTATAATTGCATTGGAGTTTACAATTGCCTTTGAAAACAACCAACTTAACCAAAGAGTTGTAGAAGGGTAAAATTTAATAAGATCACTTGAGAATCAACTAAACCATAATGATCTATGTTGTTACCCACTTTTAACCCCATAAAAAATCAAGAAATGAAAAAAGAAAAATAGAAAAAGAAAATCTAAAATATAAATGGATATACATGAAGAAAGCCTAGAAGACTGTCCAAATTGGTGATGAAAGACCAAAATCACAAGTGGAAAAGTTGGAGGACCAACATATAAGATTAACAAAATTGGCAACCTAATTCTAATTGATAAAGGGCCTATTTGGTGAAAATATTTTTATTTTAGGTAAAAAAAATATAAATTTGGATAGGTAAGGACTTAATAAGAATTTTGGAAGGCTTAATTATTTTTTTTTTTGAGGACTTGATTGCAAGAAAAATTAATATTTAAAGTCAATTTAAGCTTTAATTAGAAGAAATTAAAGTTTGGAGGTCAATTTGCAATTTTAAAGAGTTAATTTGGTCAAATCATGTGCTTTATTATATAAATATTGAAGTTTAATAGGCAATTAGAGACTTGATTGAAGAAATACAAAACCAATGATCAAACGGGAAAAAAAAAAACGAGTAATTGTAGGGGCTGGAATTAACCAAATCACGAGCTAAATTAAATAAAAATAAAAGTTTAATGGTCATTTAAGGGTCCAAATGCACAAATAAAAAACCAATGACTAAAATGAAATGATGCTAAACTTTGGGGCTAACAATTGAGTTTGGCAGAGGTGAAATTGCATGAAATTAAGAGTTTGAGAGGCAATACGGGTGCAATCAAAAGCAATTGAAAAAATAAGGACTAAAATGAAATCTATCAAATTCCAAATTAAAAACCCTAATTTCTATGGTTTAACCTAGATGACATGTCATTTAACCATTGTTTAGCTTCTTCTTGGACAAATCAGGAGCTAAATTGAATAAAAATAAAAGTTTGATGGTCAATTAAAGGTCTAAATGCACAATAAAAAACCAAGGACTAAGATGAAAATGACGCTAAACTTTGGGGCTAATGATTGAGTTTGGCAGAGGTGAAATTGCATGAAATTAAGAGTTTGGGAGGCAATAACAGGTGCAATCAAAAGCAATTGAAAAAATAAGGACTAAAATGAAATCTCTCAAATCCCAAATTAAAAACCCTAATTTCTATGGTTTAACCTAGACAACATGTCATTTAACCACTATTTAGCTTCTTCTTGGACAATTTTGATTGATCGAGTATGCACTTTCAAGCAAATGAATATGACATTTCCGACCACCTTTAGGGCTGTAATCACCACCATTCAACTGAGAGACACCCTTCTTACAAAGATCAACTACTTCCATCAAACATTTATATCTTATTTTCTTCAACAAACTTAACAACATGTCCTCGATCAGTCATCACTGTATTTTCAAATTATAAGTTGATCGGGTTGGCATTTTCAAATGAATGAATGTGGAGCTATAAACCTTCAAATTTAGTAAGGTTGGATCCAAACAAAAGGTGTGCACCCCCTCTACCAAGATCAAGTGGTCTTATTAATGATTTCTTATCAAAGGTTGGTCATGTTTCTCTTAAGATCAAAAGGTCAAAAATAAGCTCGTTGGTCTCCAAGTTTAGAAAACCACCAAAACCTCAAAAAGCTAAGTTTGTTGCAAAACCACCATTGAAAAACCAGCATAGGTATAGAGTTCATAGATTTAATCAATTTATGTTTGAACCCATCAAAAACCCTAGCAAAACCCTATAAACACCCCCTGGAAAATCAGAGCAAAAAGAAGAGAAAAAAGGTGAGGAAAAGATTGATAAAAGAACTCTAATGTGTGAAGGTTTAAGAGCCTAACACAAGAATTTCCTTAACTTTAAGAGAAAGTTACAAACTTGGAAAAGAAGGAATCAAATGGCAACAACCATTGTTTAAGCTTGAAGTTGGAATTTAATGCATGTTTGTGATGATTTGATGTTTTTTGTTTGTTTTTTGGATTCAACTATGCTAGGTGTTGGTAATGTGGTTTGTGAGGACTACAAGCAGCATGTTTAAAGGCCTAGAAGGCCAAATCTAGGTTTTGACATTAGTTCTTCAATTTCTTGAAATTTTCCAAATTCTGGGTGTATGTTCTTCGTATGAAAGTTTCCTTGGCCTCTTGTTTTTGAGCTATTACAGGTTAATTATTGGCACAGACATGTTAGTCTGTCATTTTTAGCAAATAATCTAGGGTTAAAAGGCATCAATAACACGTACTCATGTATTTAGATTCTAGGGTTCTTTCAATTGCCCAAATACATTTTGATCAAATCATGGCTTTTGAGTGTTAATTGAAGAAAATGGATGCTTGATTCTTCATCTACACATGATTACGAGCAAAACCTTGCTCTTGATTGCACGAAAACTTGTATGGTTAGTGATTTGTTTGTTGGGTTTTAGTTTGAATGTTCATCGTGTTCTTCATGTTCTTAATGTTTGATTTGTTTTTGTTAGAAAAATTTATGTTTTTTTTGTTTGTTTTTTAGTTTTGATTTGATTTAGTTTAATTATTTGTTTTCATTTAGTTTTGGGTCAAACCATAGTTTTTTATCTGGTTCTAGGTTGAACTAGTGTTTTCGAGTCAACCTGATTGGTTTTGTTTTAGGTCAGGTATCAAGAGTTTGTTTGGTTGGTTACTTTTTTTTGTTAAGGAATTAAGACCTGAGGGGTTGTTTGGCAAACACACCCTTAGACCTATCCTGACAGTTTTATTTTGAATAAAAATAGTTTTTTTTTCCAAACAAACCTGAAATAAATTTTTTAAAAAATTCTAAAAAATTCCAGGGACCAATTTAAAATTACTTATGGGTCCTTTGCATGTTTTTTCAATAATTTTATTTAATATCAGGGTTATAGACTTATATAGTAACATGCTGACATAGTATTAAAATACTTATTTTTCGTTAAAATCTAAAACATTTTCAAAATTTATAAAAAAAATATTCTCATTGAAAAAAAAATACAAATATATGTTTTATTTGGTGTGCATAGGTCCAAGTCTCTCAAAAAATTAAAAATCATATTTTGGCTTAAAAAATATAAAATAATATAAATGGTATGATTTAGTATTTTTTTTTATACATAAAATTTCAAAAAATATATTTGCATGCATTTTTGTTTATTTAAAACTAATTTATTGAATTCATGAAAACTTAACCAATATTTTAGAAATCCTAAAATTTTAATTCATGAGAATTAATGGTTCACATTCTTGTATAAATGTAGGACCTATAAATAGGTTGATATTTAAATATTAGAAGTTGACTATAAAATTTCCATAATTATTTCAGGTATTCATCTATTTTAATTAGGAGTATTTTTCACCACAATATACGAGTTATGAAAAACTTTTTCTTCTTCTAAGATAGGTGAACCTTGTCAAGGCACCTAGATGGACTCTTCCCATAAAAATTTATGTGGGCATACGATCCCATAATGAATTTAAAATGCTAGATTTACTCATAAAAATTAAATTTTATTCTAAGTCATAGATGAACCATCAATTAGAAACTCATCAATACATTTAAGCCACATCTAGACAACACAATGCAGGTTACCTTAAGTAAGAAGTGTTAGGGGTGCTAATACTTTTTCTAGTCACAACCAATCCTTCACCCTAGAATTTCATATAAGATCAGTCCATTTAGGTCTCTTAGTGACCCTGAACCAAACAACTAGGTGATGACTTATTGACCCCGACATCCTGCCATGTCGCGCACGCATGCGACAAAATGAAGAATTCACTAGGAACTTTTTTGTTTTTAACAAAACTAGGCTTTATATGTTTTATATGGTTTAATTGATTTGATATGTTTAAACTTTATTTACTTATTTCCGTTTTAGCATGCTTTACCCTGCTTATGCATGTATGTTGGATATGGATGAATATCTTCATACATTACTAGTCTATTTATGATATATCGCTTTGGAATGCACACACATGGAAGCTTTATGTTAGGTGGGGGAGTAGCAGCTTAAAATATGACTTTCATTTAGGTTTTAAGTTCGTGAAACCAACCGACTCTTTACCGAGTGCTTAGACTAGTAGTGATTGGTATATGTACCATTTCATTACCTACTAAACCCGTATATTACCTTCACAAAGGTAATCATTGAGACAACAAGAGACCTTTAAAGACTAGATAGTGCCTACCTTAATGTCTCGCATAAAAAAACATAGAACCTGCCTGTAGGATGTATGCTCCATAAATAATCATTATTGCATTAAGACATACTTAACCCTAAAAAGCATTTTGAATTGCAAGATTTAAGGTTGATAACATGACCACCATTAAAGAGATGACCTCTGTTGAATATGAGTTGGATTATAAATCCCTACAACTGTTAGAAACGGGATTGTCTGAGACTAAATGATAGTAAATTACCACCCATCAGAAATGTGAGTTGCTCTGGAAATGACTTGAAGAAGCTCATCTCATACATGAAAAGCATTCATATGGATGAATTTTTAAAGAAATATGGAAGAATAGTGAAAATTATGAAGGTGTCTGTAAATAATTCAGCAATTAAAGCCTTGATGTATTTTTAGGACCTCGAGTACCAATGCTTCATTTTAGGAATGTAGACATATGTCCTAATTTGAAAGAATATGGTTTACTAACCGAATTCCCTCAAAATCTATATAAAGTCTACTTCCACCAAAGACGCGACCAAATGATAACTTAATTGGCTTAATTGATCAAAGTTTCAAATCTCCATAAGATATTGGAGAAAAGTGCTACTAGTCTAAAGTGGAAGATGATTGAAAAGGTATTCAAAAGTTGGAAGAATGACTCTAGATTTATTGAAGAAAAAAGGTAGAATACTTGCTTTAGGAATCTTCAAGTTGGTGTTATTTCCAAATCTTTCTAGAATAATCAGTTTAGAGGTGATTACAACGTTTATTACATATTAAAACACTTAGATAAATCCAACTACGGTGATATTAGCATAAATTATCTTAACACTCACATATTGTAGGAGGGTTGTCAAGGGATCAATGAGATGTTGTGAACAGTTGTTATATATATGGCTGATTAGTCATATAGAAACCAAGAAGCCAATATTTAACAACTGGTGGTTTAATAAAAAACCATTAGAGATAGTTAAAGAAGAGGAATGAAAGGACCTAAGCGAGGAAAACTAGAACATAAAGTGAAGTGGAAAGGAATATCTGAAATGGAAAGCCTCATGGATGAGACCAACAAATTGCTTCATGAGTTATGGGCATAAACGATGGGTGCCTCTGAAGCGAGTGACCAGATATGTCAGTTATGCTCCTATTTTGGTTGTGAGGCAACTTGGAGGTGTACAACATGTGCTAAAAAAAAATAGGTTCTTCCAATTCTCTAGGTTATTCAAGGATCAATCTGTTTTGGAAATCGTAGTGGAAAGTAGGATTAAGCAGTATGAAAGGCTATACAAGAAGCATTTGATGCTGGAAAGTGAGCTTACTGAAGCAAAAACCAAATGAAAGGCTTTCGGGGTCTTTAAAACTAATTTGGATAAAATGAGAGATGAGATTGGAAGGAATGTCCACCAATATGAACAAAGCATGGCTGAGACTAATGCTTTTCTTAGATACATAGAAAACAAAGGCTTTGTCTTTCTCCCTGTAACGATGATGATGAGTAGACTAGCTTTCAAATGTAAAAGTTTTCATCAAGTATTAATGAAAAAGGCTTAGACTCAACCTTTTGAGCAATATCACTTTATGATGAGTGTATTCTTATTAAGCATTAGCATGGATTAAATTGTTTCGAAATTATAAAAGGCTCAGAACCCTGCCCTTTTAAAAAGGAATGGTGGCCATATATCAGCTCGAGGTGTAACTAATCTATATCCAACATACATCATCATACATCCATATGTATTATTGTTATCCAATTTTTGACCTTTTTTTTACTTTTTTGAAAAAACCAACAAAAACCTAAAAAATATGTTTCTTGACGCATTTGTATAATTTTCAACGTCTTTTTCAAAGAATTTAAAACAAAAAACAATATTTACTTTCAAAGCATGTAGTTGTTAACACGTTTTTTTAGTCAATGTTTTGTTGTCATTTAAAAAAAATTAAAATATAAAAAATAAGAAAAATGAAAATATAATAAACGGGCAAAGGGATCAAAAGTTCAAATGGAAGAAAATGAGGGACCAAATAAAATTTAGATTGCTTGGGGACCAAGCAATTTAGAGGAAGAAACCAAAAAAATTTACTTACAAACAGGTGGTTATACACACCTAAAACAGATGAGCAAATTTTATGAAGAAGAGCCATAAAAAAATAACCTAAGAGGGAGAAAAAAAAGTAAAACAAAATAAAAACCAAAAACAAGATCTTTCCCACATACACAAAATATGTAGCCCTCAATAAACCTAAACTTAGCTGACACACCCAAAGAAAAGATGACACGATCGAAGAGTTGATGTCTTCTCCTAAGTATAGGAGTGTCGAAGTAATAAATAACCCAGCAAGACCGGGGTTGAACCATAAGGAGGTTAAAAGTATAAACTATAAATAAAGAAATAGATAATAACGGAAAAGAAGTTGAAGAGAGTTTTGAGATGTGATATTGATATAAGAATTTAAACAAGAATAAAATAATTGTCAAGATTAGAGGATCCACTAATGATATTTCAAACAAGTATAACATAAACTCTTTGTATTACTCAACTGGAAACCACACACAAAAGAGGTTCCAATCGGATTATAAATTGTTAACATGATTACATTAGTTAACTTATTTGAATAATGCTAATACTTGTAAATGTTGTCAGGCATTCATGATTATAACTTATGTTAACAACAAATCAAGTTCCTTTCATAGCACAGGTGTCGGTTATACCAAACAATTGGGCTATGAAACTACCAAGTATTTGTTGTACCAAGGGTTATACAACATAAATCTAGATTAACCATTTAACAAGCAAAGTATTAAGAGTAAACAAGATAACAAATACAAAACATGTTAATATCAAACATTAAAGTCCATATTGAGTTTATACTATATTTATTCTTACACCATTAGTGTAACCTTTTCACCTTGACATAATAAATTTAGCTAAACATAATGAAAGAGAGAAACATAAATAAACAAGATAGGAACATAAATAAGATATACGTTAACTAAGTAAAGGAAAGGAAATGAAAAGCATAAACAAGAGATTAATATAAACAAAACTTAAGCATTATAAAAATATAAAGAGAGAGAGAGCAAGAACATGATCTTGATCTGAAAACCAAGATGCCTAAATGTATGGCAAATGTCTCTTTTTATAGGCCAAAATTCAGAATTATTGATTTGATGACTAATTGTTGAGTGGGTGGCCACATCTTGACTTGGTGACAATCTTTATCTTCTTGTCTGAACAAAATGTCATTACTAACATCAGAATTCAAATAGATAGTCTTCATAAAAGTTCTAGGAAATTGTCTCAGCTTTCCAACAAAATAAGAACTGGTGCATTTGGACTTCTAAAACTCGAGATATGGTCTGAACACTGAATAGTGTCTGGTTGCAGGACACATTTCAACTTCTCCGTTGTTGCTATAATTTGAACTTGAAAACAGCCTTTTTTTAATATTGGACTCTTCATGAAAGTTTTAGGCTTATGTCTTAGCTTTCTATCCATATAAACCAGACCTAAATCCAAGTTCTACAGCTCTAGTTATGATCCAATAACCGAATGGTGTTCCAGTTTGGACTGAACCAGCATCTCTTTTCTAAGCTTAGCCCTCTCTTTGTCTTCTCAATTTCAGTAGTTAAACTCATCAATCAATCCTTTTATTTATGTGATAGGCCTACATTTAAGATAAATATTTACCATAAATTAAAGGTATCTTATATTATCAGACATATTATTACAAAACATGCTCTAGTTAAAGAGTTATTGATATTTCAAGTGCAAAATTATGATATAAAACCTTGATAAAATTGCACTTTTAGGTACTAATCACACCCCCAACCAGCTTATTACTAGTTCCTAGTAATCAAAGCGTTAAAATAGAAAAACAATTTGCAAGTTCCACAAAGCAAGGCATTCATCATTCAACTTCCATTAATCTATCCAAATAAACAAACTCTCATTAAATTTATATATCTGCTTCATACTTCTTAAACAAGATATTAAACCTTCCTTTCAACACATAATTATGGGGCTTTACTTATAAGAAAACATTACTTATTATAAAAACATGCTCTAGTTAAGGAGTTATTAATACTTCAAGTGCAAAATGATGATAAGACAACCACTATGACTCTTAATTTCTACCTTTCACCATTATTGATCACAAAACTCAAAACAACAACCTATTTTCCATTTTTGTCATCACAGACTCTACTGCCACCCAACTCCTACCTTCACCGATCACCACCATTTTCTTTCACTAGCAGCAATGCTGCTATCATCAACCCCCACATGTGGTGCCTTTGTTTCTTCTTCATTGTCTAACAACATAAAAAACCAACCGATCCAACCATCCACTTCTAGTTGTGAATCAACTACGGTCAATGCCATCAGCTCTCCATCCCTATAGTGGTTAAGACACGTTAACTTCTTCTTCCTTTTAGTTTTCACCATCCATAACAGCTACACCATAGCCTAACTAACCCTTCTTTTCTTTTGCAAGCCCGACAATCAGTCTTCTAAGCCACCACTGCTATAATTGACAACAATAACACCCAGCATGGTGACCAATAGCCTTAAATCCAGTCATCAGTTATGGTGTAGAGAGAGAAATTAATGAACTAATAGAGAGAAGAAAATAAAAATTGAATGTGTTGTGTGATTTTCTTTCTTTTTGCAAGTGAAGTTGTATTTCACTGCTAATATAAACATGAAAAGGAAGAGGAGAGTTACCTAATCCACTAGTTTTTGTCCTCCTAACATTGATGCTGAGTAGGACCACGTTCCACCAGTGGCGGTGGCATATTGGACTTACACGCACAACTATTTTGACAGTATTCCTGCATATCCAGTGTCTCTAGAGTTACCAAATAGGATTTGAAACAACAAATCCAATCAAATCTTAAACACATAACATACAAAAAATGTTCTCCCAACCAAAAAACAAGATTCACGAAGCCCCGTGTCCTATAAAAAAAAAGGCATTCAAAGTTTCACGCAACACATGTAAGATTTAAACATATAACTATATAAAAAAAATGAGAATCCATCAAAAGGAACACATAAAAGCAGACAGGGTGAACAAAGAACGTTATAAAAGAAAGTGCACATACCTACAAAGACAATGAGATGGCTTGTTGATGATATCTTTATAAAAAACAAACCCAGCCAACCATCCTCCCAAAAGCAAGAATCCAAACATACAAAGAAAACAACTAAAAGCAAAAAAAAAAAAAAACACCAAAGTATAAGCAAAGGCCAAAACAAACATAAAGCTAAAAACACCTAAAAAATTCTGAATGAATATTGACAAAATTCATAGCCAAATCCTAGAAGCCAAACAAGCAAAGCCCAAGCAAAAACACCTATATACCCTACAAACCCAATCCCAACGAAGTGAAATAAAACAATAAAAAAAGCAACAACAATTTTTTAAAAAAACCAATATCACAATCAAGCCAATAAAAAAAATGTCATTATATTCTAAGAAACAACAATTGTAGCAGAAAGTGCACACACCAAACCAAAAACCAAATAGAGACTTATCTCATAAAAATTAGATGAAACCAGAGGAGGGGAAAGAGAGAAACCGGAGAAAAAAGTCCAACCAAGTCATCTGTAGCCCACCAAGCATCAAATCCATACACACGATACCCACTATCGCAATGAACAGGGATAAGCTTAGTACATTGCAAGTGGGTGTGCATATAATTCACAATGATGCACCTTCACTGATCGATGAAGGAGAAGCCCCATATACGCCAGCCATAACCCAGCTATCCCTACCCGACCTAGTCATGCTAGAAAGTAATCAAACATAGAAGCAACACCAACTCTTGACAGTCACCTTTCAACATGACCTAATGTTAAATTGCACTAGAAAAAATCAATTATAACACACCATGAAGCCTTGGGAGTCGTGAAGAAAGGTTGGATTCAACACTAATTCATGTGAGAAGGCAGGTGAAAAAACAAGCAAAATAACAATAAAAATTGTGTGAATCCACAATGAATTCAATCACAGTTCATAGTTTTTCATCGAGGACTCAGTTTTTTTCTTATAATGTTGTAAAAACTAGGCAATAGATCGGATGGAAAGCTGTTTTTCATTCTTGTTTAAACGTGTACATCTTTTCCTTACAACTCATATAACAAACATTTGAATTAAACTTTTCAAGTTTTGTTGCTCCTCATCTATTGCATGATTCAAATGCTCCAATACATCCCTTTAATCGAAGGGGAAACTCCTTCATATGAATGTTGCTTCATAACAAATAAAAACAAGAAACAACCAATAATTTTATAAATAGATCTACTAGTTGATCTCGTGTAAACAAAAAAGATACTTGAAGCTATTTTTGCTATTTTTGGAGAACCTGATCAAGAACATAGTAAAAATCAATTTCAATATGCTTCATACATGCATGGAAAACATGACTTGAAGATAAATACATTGCTCCAAAATTGTCACGCCTTACGCAATGGAAAATAAAGAATGGATAGTAGTGACTGAAGCCATTGAATTTATGCTCCTGTGTTGGATAATAACTTGGACTTTAATTTTGCACTTCTTCGATCCATTATTTAATGCTACTTGCAGCTCCATGAGATGAGGTTTTTTTTTTTCATGAAACAAATAATAAGCAATATCAACACCACAATGATCATCGTTATCCCTAACCCAATCATGGGCATCGCTATAGCCATGAAGAGAATGTTCAGATTGACTCGTAATCTGCAAGGCAAATGAGATTTTATCTTTGAAGTTTTGAAGGATTCGTTTTATGGCTTGCTAATGTGGAACTCGAGGTTGATGCATATACTTACTTATGTCTTGCCATGTGAAACCTAGAAAATGAATTGCACTCACCGTGCTTCAGTATAACTAAGGATCTTCAAAAGCACAACCCTCATCTATGGAAAGATTATATGTTGTGTACTCTATGGTTGCACACAATTTAACTTTATGAAGCTTTACTTTGCATAAAAGATCAACTGTATATTCTTTGGGTAATAATAAGATCATTCTCATACTAAATAGTTTCCATCCTAAGAAAAAAAGATAAGGTGCCAAGTTTCTTAATAGGAGAATCAATGGACAAATTAACAACTAAAAAGTTTAGTAACAACACTAGAATTTTTACTAGTAACCATAATATCATTAACATAAATCAAAACAAGTAAATATAACTCACCATCATGAAGAGTGTACAAAAAAGTATCATCAACAACTGAAATTTTTTCTTTAACTAAAAACAAATCATTTTTATTTATATATATATACATCATAAAAATAAAATTATTTATATAAAATATGAAAGGAAAAAAAATAAAGATAAATTACAACAATCTCTTTGAAAGATAATCAATTTTTTAAAAAAACAATAACTACTAATTAAAAAGTATACACTAAAATAAAATTTAAATAGAAGAGAGGGTGATATTTAAAATTTATTTTTTTATGTTTATTTTGTTTGTCAAAATATTGATTTGTTT
>Ga0325410_1003196_pt1 | contig 18429 bp, 8 predicted proteins | sample PopdelMetagenome_16_FD_206182 | JGI IMG/M metagenome (GOLD analysis project Ga0325410, IMG submission 206182) | Populus deltoides microbial communities from Bellville, Georgia, United States - Xylem-PdIQD-R3 | ecosystem: Host-associated > Plants > Phyllosphere > Stem > Wood/Secondary xylem... | reverse complement strand
ATATAGTCCCTGTAGTTTATGCATGTAGTCGAATACATTCCATTACTTTTAATGAGGCCAAATCACTCCTATATTTCTCATTAAAGGCGATTTGGTATCTTATATTCAGTTTATTTTCTATTTGATAGAAAAGAATGTTTTCGAACCGTCTTGCATGTCAATCAATACTAACAAAAACCGAGGTCCCCCATTCCAAACAATCTTGTATGTGTTTGGCGCATATTTATAGACTCAATATACAAAGAAAATTGATCTAGAAATGGATCACTTGATTATTGTATCAACTCATAAATTATAGGTTTAATATAAATCAATTATTTTTATTAAAATGATATTATTATTTTTATCTTAGTGTTCATTGGACCAAGTGAACCCAAAAATTTGTGAACAATGCATGGTTGAATGGACAATCAAGTCATAAATTAATCTGATTTTACAAGATTCATGCCTTTTTAATTCAACTTGAAACTCAACTCAAATAATTAAAGCCTTAGGTTATAGCTTTTTCAGGTAAACTTGTTAAACTAAATCAGGTTTAAAAACTATAATTTAATACTAATATTTGAATTTAGAAAGGAAAAAAAAAGGGAACAAATTTTCTTAATTGCTAGGATAGTCTCTAAGGTTAATCTTATTTTCAGTTAAATCATAATACATGAATTTCAACTGGAATTTTAACAAGTAATTTGAATTAAATCACTTTCAATTATAAGTAAAGGGATTGATTTGGTTAGGGTTAAAATAGAGGACTCGATTTGACTAATAAATGTACAAGGAAGGACTGGATATAATTTTTGGACTTTAATGTGAAGGTTGACTATTAATCTTTCTAATACGCGGGCCCGCATATGTGGCATGGCCTGTTGAATAACATTATGACACGTGGGATTAATTATTCTAATTACAAGAAATTTTAAAAATTAATAATTTGGTGTACTACATTTTGGTTTCTTAGTTTTCGTAACATTCTACTTTAGTCCATGATCTTAAATATTCATGTTATCAACTATGTTTTCAATTTTATTCTAAATAAAAACAAAAAAAATCGAATTCAAAACTTACAATTCATTATCTTAATCTTAAAAATTAATTTTCAAATAAAAGAATTTCAATTTTTTTCATTATTATTTCTTTTAATTTCAATAATAAAGAGTATTTTGATATCAGTTAACTTGATATATTCATAATATAAGTTAATAAATTCAAATTAACTTTCGTTAATTTGGATTTTGGTTTTGAAAAATCCAAATTAACTTGATTTATTCATAATATAAGATAATAAACTCTCTTAGAGGGTCACTGCAAAAGTTGCTTAAGACCAGCAGGCCTAAAGCGCGAAGTATGAACTGCAAGAAAAACCAATATATACCAAGTTAATTTTACTTGAAAAAAAATATAGAAATTAGGGTTTTAAGAAAAAGCTCAGCATGCAAAACTTAATGTTTCAATTGTTTAGATTTTTATTTGATGGAGAATTGCATTTGTTAATTATTTGGCAAGTTAGGGAAATGAGGGTACTGTCTAGCAGTTTTTAGACTTATTCATAATTAAGGGCCAAAAAAAAGAATTTGCATTAGTGCAAAACCTTAAACAACCTTTGATAATAGGCTTCGCATGCAGTCATGATAATTGTAGCCCAACCTGCATAAGGAACGAACCTGCAGAAGAGAAGATACGATTCAGTCTCACGTAAGTCAAGACGACATGTATTCACTTCTGGCTCCATTGCTCAAATTAGAAAGTGGTTAGAAGAGAACTATAAAAGAGAAAATGAGTACGTACGTACGTGAATCACATATATAGTTATCGGCCTGGTCAAGATCAGACCTGCTATATCCAAGACTCGAGTTGCAGGATTGCTTGAGACAATCTAGGACCTAGCTAGGACTTTAGTAACCTAGTTCATCCAGACAAACACGTACGACGAGATCAACAACAAAGGAAAAAAAAATATTGTTGTTTTAATAAAAATACTGATCTGATGACTAAGTGATTCGAGCTTTTTTCCAGACCAATCCCCTAATTAATCGTGAATGACAATTATGCTTAAATAGTTTGAAAGATTAATTAGTACCCTTTTTATCATCCTTCATATTTAAAACTCAACGGAGAAGGAAGAGGGCACGGACGAGTTCAAAAACAAAGTTATTCTTGTGAGTAAAAGAGCATTAATTAGGATAAATCGATCAGAGAAACTTAACAAAACGCATTACCTTTTGTAAGTATATCAACGTTTCCATCATTTTCATTTTCATTTTCATGTATATGAACCTATCAAAGCATAACAAGATGTATATCAAGGCATTCAAGTTGTATATCAAAGTACTGTTAATTTTAGCTTATTCTATAATTATTCTAATAATTTTAAACTTATAAATTATAATGATAATGATCAGGTTAAAGATATGACGGTAAAAAAATAAGAACTACATGTTTTGTTTTATAGATTAAAGAGATAATATTGACATAGAATTCAAAGAAACAATTACTTTTTCAACATGTAAAACTAAATATATTATATGCTTATCATTCCATATGACTAAAGAGATTATTGAAGGAATTGTAAATGCCAGAAAGAAAAACTTATTGAAATTTATGTGGATAAATCATAAGTTATTACATTAATAAACAATTCAGTATTTCATGATAAAAGTAAGTATATTGACACAAGATTTCATTACCTACGAGATTGCATTGCAAACAATGAAGTTGAAGTTAAATATGTGAAGACACAAGACCAAGTTGCAGATATATTCACAAAACCACTCAAATATAATGTTTTTATCAAGATGAGAGATATATGAGAAGTTATGAAAAAAATCAAATTTAAGGAGGATGTTGAAAATAAATCATATTTTGGTTCTGAAAAACAGAGGAACCGATCTATCAGTTGAAAACCGGTCGCTCGGCTAGAATAAGTTGAATCGGTCAACTAATTCAGAAACAGTCGACTAATTTAGTCAGTAGAATACAATTCATGTTCAGATTAAAAAAAAATATATTAGTTGGTAAAAAAAATAAAAGAGTTCAGAAAAAACACTTCAAAAAAAAAAGAGTATATTTTCCTCTCAATTAATTTTCTATTTATTTTTAAGTTTTTAACTTTATATTATTGTTTCCTTCCATGCTTAATTAGCACATCATAAATTTCAATCCACAAATGACTTCGTTAGGGTATATTCAAGGCTGAATCACCTTATAAATGAATTAACTCACACTTCTCTGTCTAAATCAAATGCTCACTGAAATTTCTAGTCTTCTTGTTTTTGACGGCTAACATGGGTTCAAACAAGATTCACCAAAACTCCCACATTATTCTGTTAAAAGAATTGTTCACTTTGGTTGTGGTACTTTTCTAGTTGACTATCGATCGGGGGGCTGACCCAGAAAAGAGTTCGGATTGCCATATCACTACATGTGAGTTTCAAGGTCAATCTTTTATTAAATCAATAATGTTTTATTGTTTTTCTTTGATCGTGGATCATGTTCAATCAACCAGGTCACTAAAACCCAATAAGCAGAAAACTTTGATTTGAATAAAAACATAGCCCGAGTCAAGGATCTTGAATTTCTCGGATCGATACACGCAGGTCAGGCTGAGTTTGTCACGTATGATTGCTCATGAAGTCACATGAAAGGGGATCCTATCGCGGTGGAGTGATGGATCCCCCCCACGTTTTTATGTGAATAGGAAGCAGTACCACCCAATAGTTTCTCAACATAAAGATTTACTGAACCAAACACTAGAATCATCAACTCACGACACAACAAAATCAAATACAAGAGCAAAAAATCTTAACAATCACCAAAAACAAAACAAAAATATCATAATAGTGCCGGAGTAAACTCTTTAAACTGTTGCTTAGAGATGATTAGTAGCTAAAACTGGAAGTTTTCTTTCCCCCTCTTCCTGATGAAAAAATTCGAAGAAAACGTAGTGTCATCCTATGTACAGGAATATCAAATATATACGATATCATTTTTCGAATGTCTTAAGTGAAATTTCACCAGTGCATTGACTGTATCCTTCTGCTAGCTGCTATTATATTCATGAGGCACGGACACTTCAAGTAAGAAATAAAGCAACCAATGCACATCAATTTGTTCTTGGTTGTGCTTGGAGACACAATTTTTCTTGAAATAGAAGAGACATAAACAGAAACGATAAAAAGAACATGCTCCTCTGTCTTTCTTGTTTTATGTCTGGAATCAAACATGTACGTTTTTATCTTTTTGTTATGGGATACTAATCAAAGACAACTTCAGGGGATTCATGTCATGACATGGGTGACATGCCCCGGCGTAAACTGAAGTCGTGATTGTCTTTCCTCGATGAATATCGAATTACAGCTTCTCTCAACTTCTCAAGTAATTCTCTGTTTTACGTTAGATATCAAGTGTATTAAACACATTCCCATCTACGTTGCTAATTTGGGCCCTTGTTGAATGCCGTGGAAGAGCTAGAATTGTTTACCTTTCTGCAAACCCTATAGTGAAGCCCTAGGAGAGTCCATTTACCATTTTACCTATCTCAGGACTGGTTTTGTGATTTCTCAATTGCTTACAGAACGCCCTACCTAAGATTGCTTGCTCATGACAGAAGACTTCTCTCATGTTCCCAATGCTTAAGTTTCTATGGAAACAGTAGGGGGCATTTGATACAATTTTAAAGCATATAATTGCATAACTCTATCAGCAACATAAGATTGATGCAGACAATGTAAAATTAAAGACGATAGAAAAATGGTACAGCGGAGAAAATGTGTGGCTGATCATATTTAGCTCCTGAAGGAGAAATAATCCCTCTGGGTTTGAAGGTAAATAACAAACAACAAAAAGGTACCCTTAAGTTATAGCAAGAGGAGTGTCATTCTAGTCTAATTTAAATGATTTTCGCTTCCAGCCTTCTTCGTCATCTTCGTCATCATATACCTAGCTTTCAGCTCAGCTTTTCTCCGAAGAGTTTGTTCTCATCAAGACTTGTAACTCTTTAAACTGTGTAGTGTTGTTGAATTGTATCAATGTCCAGTCCCTTCAGCTTCACCACTGATTCAACATGCCCCTTGAGGGTGTTTAGCTCCCTCAGCCTGTAAAAACCATCCTTCATGAGTATCAAGGTACTAACAAAAGATCGTAGAAAAACAAAAGCTTTTTCGTTCCCCATTCATTGAATATGGAACATAAGGAATACGGCTTGCTTACCTTGCCATCTCAGCCCTCCGCTTGGCTTGCTCGGCGATCTCAGAAAGCTCCCTGTAACTATTCTTTTCAGAAAACATATTGTGGGAGGTCTCAGGAGGTTGAAGGCCGTGGAGGGTCCTCTGAGCTGTGGCCCACTGAGCTTCTCTCTCTTCTTTGCCGTAGTCTTTCTTTGTAGTAAAGGCAGTCTGTTACAAGAAGATAGCGAATGAGCAAATAAGAAAGACACCGAGGCAGAGAAACAGACTCAGACTCAGGATTTTGTTATGAAAAAATATACCTTGTTCTCCAAGAGATTATCCCAAGCCTTCCCACTCAAAATGTAGCGGATTGCGAATTTGAGGATATCAAGCGGCACATATGTCACCACGCTAAATAGCCAGATTACTCCAGCCCATCCCCAGCCACACCCCTCAATACGTGCAAAACCCCAATTTGCATAGACCGCTATCAATGTTGCGACCTGTCATTTAAGAATGGTTAAGGCAATGCGTTAGGTTTTGCTAATAATTTGTTCTGGTTCATTTTCTAAAATATAAGCAAAATATTTGACAACCAGCATGAGGATCCCAAGATTATCATTGGCAGAAGGTTAATAAAGCACGTTACCATGCTTTAAAAAACATCAAGCAGGCCATAACAAAGTAAGCCTGGTAGGGATGGTTGTTTAACAAATAGTGATAAAGCCGATAGAATAAATCCTTACCAGCTGAGCAGCTACAAATGCACCAAGGAGAAGGAATCCAGGACGTTCAACAAAAGACCAGCTGCGAGATCTTGTGACAAAAATAAGTGCCTGGCTCACGATACTCACTTGTAAATACAAGGCTGCCATCATTTCCTCATTGTTATTTCTCAGTGACCTGACACCAAACTTATCCTGCATAACCGAAAATGTATAAATACATAAAAACCTGAATAAACAAAACCACAAACCAATAGTGAGATTGAGGAGTATTCTTACTGAAAAGAAGTCGGTGTCTTTCATAATCCAGAAGAATAATACTGTCATCAGTGCCATGTAACCTCCAAGCACAATGCCAGTACTAAATATCTCTTTAAGTTTCCAACTATCGGGCTGTGGGGATGGCTTCACTCGATCCTTTGATATTGTCATGATCGTTCCTAGACGTTTCATGATAAACAAAGTCAGAATTGTTCTCAAGATAATTCAGTTAAATAATAACTTGCATTAAGAGAATGATGCAAATATACAGAAGAGTAAACTCAAGATCTCACCATCATTTAGAATAGCAATAATCAAAACCATGAATGGAGCGAAGTCAAACTTCCATATCAGGGCAATAAACATGAAGCCAAACTGCCATTTTGAGAAGAAATAGAACAAGAACTTGAATCAGTGTCTCAGATTGATAATAGTAGGATAACTTCACATGTAATTTGGTACTTACGACAATACGAATGGTAATTGAAACTGCATATATCTGCCAAAGAGAACGACCAGATCAGAGATAGTTATTCTCTCACAAATTCTACTCCTTTGAACACAGAAATAAAACAAGCAGAAAGTGTAACTAACAGTGTAATTCTTCATCCTTTGGAATATAGCCCTGCTGGTCAGCACTGCACTTATAATAACACTAAGTCCTGGTTCAGTGAGGACAATGTCAGAAGCACTTCTGGCAGCATCAGTTGCATCAGCAACAGCAATTCCAATATCTGCCTTCTTCAGAGCAGGGGCATCATTAACACCATCTCCTGTCATTCCACAGATGTGCTTCCTCTCCTGTAGCCTCTTCACAATTTCATATTTGTGTTCTGTAAAAAATATATAAAAAAAAGTGTTAAGACTAAGAAACATGATAAAAAGTAATCAAAATCCTAAAAAACAATCATCAATAAAAAAATGAAAGTCGGTAAAAAACAATGCTAAAATTGGTGTGGGGAGAGGGGGCCGAAAATGCACAATCTTTGAGAGAGAGAGAAACATTGATAATAAGGCAGCTGAAGTCACCTGGAAAAACTCCAGCAAATCCATCGGCCTTTTCAATCAACTCATCCACAGGGAGAGCCGCAATAGAAGCATCTTTGTCTTGGCCGAGCAATGCAGAAGAGGGATACATGTTTGTTCCCATTCCAAGCCTCCTGCCAGTTTCCTTGCCAATTGCAAGCTGATCCCCTGGACATTGAGGAAACAACAAACAAAATCTAAGAAATCGCATCAGAGCAAATTTCCAAGGGAGATTGAAACAAAATTTACCAGTAATCATCTTAACATTAACACCAAGGTGGAGAGCTCTTCTGATGGTTTCAGCACTGTCATGCCTGGGAGGATCAAACAAAGGCAACAAACCAACTAGCTGCCATGGGGCACCTGCAGCATCTTTTGATTTCTCAGGTACTTCCTGCATACATTTCATTAAATGAAAGAAACAATAAGATCGGGTTTATTTGAATAGCACAGTGACAAGATGTAGATAAACACTAAATTGCAGACCTGTTTTGCAACACCTAAAGATCTAAGTCCACGTTCAGCAAACTTGTCAATCACAGAATGAACCTTCTTCTTAACATCTTCCTTGCAATTGCACAGAGCTAATATCTGCATAGAAACATAAAATAGGGAATGAGCAGGTGGTTATTACTCTGAATGCTGATCCCTGAATTGGTAAAAGGAAATGCATCTTACCTGCTCGGGGGCACCCTTGCTAGCCCGGTGCCAGTTTCCATCAGAATCAATGTAGGTCAGAGCAGTCCTCTTGTCCACAGGGTTGAATGGAAGGAAATGAACCTCTCTGATCCCAGCTCGTGCCTGCCAAACAATGAAAATTATAACTGTTAAGTCCTGATTTTTTGTGCAGCCTCAGATATAGAGAACTCGGAGAAAACTGCATTGAAATGGCTGTACCTCCTTCGGGTCTGCAAGCATCCCTACAATCGCAGCATCAATAGCATCCTGATTTTCAGTCCTTGAAGCTCTTGCTGCAAGAAGCATAACATGCTCCTTCTCCACACCCTTTGCAAACACTTCAATCAAGCTCCTATCAACAGTAAGCTTGTTCAGAGTTAGAGTCCCAGTTTTGTCACTGCAAAGAACATCCATTCCTGCCATTTCCTCGATGGCAGTCATTCTCTTGGTAATAGCACCCTGTTGAGAAAGTCTGTGGGAACCAATAGCCATGGTGACAGATAAAACAGTAGGCATAGCAATAGGAATTCCTCCAATCAAGAGAACCAGCATGTTGTCAATTCCATCTCTGTACTTGCGATGTTGTATAGGGTACATCACTATAAGCTCGGCGATTATTCCAACAGCAATTGAGCAAATACAGAAATTACCAATGGCAGTAAGAACTTTCTGGAAATGTCCAACTTGATTGGTGCTGTCCACAAGATGGGCAGCCTTGCCGAAAAAGGTGTGCACACCAGTGGCAATCACAACTGCTTCAATTTCGCCTTGTTTACATGTTGAGCCAGAAAACACTTCATCAGAAGGGTTCTTGGTGACAGGAAGTGACTCCCCAGTAAGGGCAGATTGATCAATCTTTAAAGGATCACCCTCGAGAAGACGAGCATCAGCTGGAACGATGTCTCCCAATTTAATGCTGATAATGTCTCCAGGAACCAAGATTGAAGCATCTTGCTCGCTCCATCGGCCATCTCTCAGAACCTGAATTTTTTTCAACATAAATGATTAATAATCTTGCAGTAGTTGCAAGAACTAAAGTATAGAGCAAGAACTTGTGAAGTTCAGTCATCACCTTAGTCTTAGGAGCAAGACCAGCCATGAGGGCTGCTGCTGCATTACCAGCATTGTTTTCCTCTATGAAACTAATAGTGGAGTTAATCACCAACAACACAACAATCCCAACAAAATCCTGCCAATCTGGAGGTCTTCCATCACCATTAGCCAAGGCTATGGCCATCAATGCAGCAGCTTCCATGACCCATGACAATGGATTCCACATAAACCCCAGAAACTTGAGAATCTTGCTCTCCTGCTCATCAAACACCAAACCTCAAATTTAGCAGAAAACTCAGTAGAATCAAATAGCTAACACTCTTATTAATATGTTCTTCCATTTTTTTGTTCAATAATGAGTAAAAGGTTACAAAACTGACCTTTTTCTCTTCTAGTTTGTTTGGTCCAAACACTTGAAGCCTGCTGGCTCCTTCGTCTGCCGACAGACCTTCTCTTGTGCATTTCAGCTGCTCAAACACTTCCTCCATGGGAATCCTCTCCTGCAAAGAAAACAACATTAACTACTAAGAAACAAGAAAATCTTTCCATGATTATCATGAACCCAACTCAAAATGACACACCATATACCTTCTTACAGTAGTTTACTACAACGTTATTGGTCCTGACAACATCATACCACCACAAAATCTAACTGACAAGAGTACATACAGTATCTCATACCAAAAGTTTGTCCATCTATTGTCCATTTTTTTATATCTTTAATAAAATTAAACCTTTTTTTTTGGATTTGGGAACTTTGATTGCCAATTGGAAACAAGATTTGTCTAGCTACATCTTGTATAACAATTTCTTCAGTGAAAAATCATAATGGAAATAAAATAATAAACCCAAAATTTTTCACAAGCTGGCAACCAAAACTGTGGTGTGTAAACATGTGCAGCAGACAAAACATATCAGCTTGAGCTGAGGTTGGTCAATGAATCCACCATGGTCAAACATTTTGTCTTCAAAATTAAAAAATTTCAACCACCTTGCTTACACTAAAAGTCCAAACATTATATTAAAAAAAAAAAATCTTTCTGCTCAATAAGCTAACACCAAAAAGGGACAACAACTGTAAAGTACAAAATCCATATTGCTCAAATTATACAGATCATTATTAATAAATAAAAAAATCATATTTTGTTTGTGTTAAAAAAAAGTTTGTGATTAGGTTAAAAAGAAAGAATCAACCACAGAAAAAACCCTAAAATTATTATGTTTGCCTCAAATATAAACACTATTCATAAAGTTCTTTAAATGGTAATTAAATCAAATTTAAACCACTGCAATACACGCGCCAAATATGTTTTTTGTTATCTGAAAACACAAAAACAAAATTATTATGTTTGCGTCAAATATAAACACTAAAACATTATCTTAATTTTTATTTTATTTTATCAAAATAAAATTATCTGAGAAAAATAAATAAATGGATTTGTTCCAAGTTCCAACGTTATTTTATCCCTACAATACCTGAACCAATCCGGGTTTAAATAGCTTTAATTCAAAGTTAAAAATATGATAAATTAATCAAAATTATCCTTATTATTATAAAAAAAATATTTAATTCAAAGATAAAAATATGATAAATTCATAAAAATTATCCCTATTATTATAGAAGAAAATTGAAAAGACAATCCACGTCATCATTTAAGGCAAAACCTCACGTGAAGATGGAGTAAAAAAACCCTTGGAGTTTCCAAAAGGCGACGTTTATTATTTATGGTAATATTTTATTTATTTAAAGTTTTGGCTGATTTTGTTGATATATATAAAAGTCAAAATTATCGCCGAAATTAATGACCTGCAAAATAAGGTAAGTCTTCGACTTGATTAGATATTTTTTTCTTAACGTGACTGAAAATTCAAAATAAAATTATTTTATTTATTTAGTTGCCTTTTCCAAGACGTAAAAATAAATTTTTTAAAAGAAAAATCGAACTTGAGATTAGAATTGTGGTCTATAATTAAGGTAAAAATCAAAGTAAACAAAAAAATAATAATTTCAAGGTGAAAAAAAGTAATCACAACATACAAGATCGAAGGACGATTTTTAGAGAACTCAAAAACTAAAGAAAAAAATCAGTATTTAAGTATGAACTGAAGAATGATTCCATATAGTTTTTCGAAAAATCTCGTAAAGAAAACAGCGTGATAATTTTCTCAGGAACCAAACACATGCATATATATATATATATATATATAGAGAGAGAGAGAGAGAGGGAGGGATAGTTCGATAGATAATGGTAGACATGATGATTTCATTGCTTTCACTTTCTCAGCAACCAAACACGAATGCAAACAAAAAAAGGGTGAAGAAGAGGAAGAAAAGAGTACATACCAGATCGACAGACTCATTTTTGATCTCTTCAAGACTGATGCCGCCCTTGCTGGACATGGTTTAGCCTTGCTAGAGAAAACCCTCGAAATATAAACAAAATTCAAGAGAAAACTACAGAATCATAGTAATATTAGCTGGGGGAGGGGGGGATGGAGAATTTAGAGGGAGAAAAGTTGAGAGTGTTCTGAAGAAGAAGAAGAAGAAGAAGAAGAAGGCGAGGGGTAGGGGAGTAGCTTGAGCTAGAATTTATACAGAGGTGGGGGGCTTACGTGGCAGGGAGATTTGTGGGATTTGCAGTAGGGAGATGCCACGCGCGGGTCTTGAGACACGAGTGGGTGTTGGAATTTAATAGGGATTCTGGACCCCCTATCGGGCAAGATTGACCCGCCCGAGTTGATCCCTCCCCCAGCCATTTTCTATTTGTAATGGCCAATGGGCATGCCCTCCCTCCTACAATATATTTCAACTCAAATTGAGGTGGTTATCAATTTTCGATTAATTGAATGTTGACAGAAAGGAAATAAAATGAAAGTTTGATTTGTACTGCAATACGAGATTTTAATTAGCAAAATTTTTAAATATTAAAAAAATCATAATTTTATCCTTTCGATAGAATATGGATTGGTCTGAGATTTACAAAAAAAAAAAAATCAAGAAAGAAATTTATGTGTGTAACTCATTGAGAAAGAAACAAATTACCCTTCAATGATTTAATATTTAACATTTAGATCTCCGCTTAATAGAATATTATTCAAAATAAATGAAATAAAATATTCCTCATAAAAGTTGTTCAATGACAAGAATTATTGTAAATATTAGTTGGAATATCAAGTTAGGTTTAGAATTGTCAATTGGATACTAGAAAATAATGAAAAGGTAACATCAATACCAAGAACAATAACGAAATTATTCTAAATTAAATAATTAAAAATTAAATTTTCAAGATCTATAAACACATTTTTTTATTGGGAAAGTGTTTAAAATTATGACTATAGTAAGAATTAGTCAGACACTCAAACTAGCTATTTATTCAACATGAAAAATAAAATTGATCGAAGGTCTAATCATGCACGACTCCAGTTTTTTATATTTGTTGATTATGCTGGCTAGTATTGAATATATCAATGCTCTTGAGATAAATAATAGTTTAAAATTAAAAACAAAGAAATAAAATTTTAAAATAATCCAATTCCCAAGTAAAATCAAGAAGTATTTGATTTTAGTGTTTATATGTGTCATGATCATTGAGTTACCATTCATTCATCTAAGACTGCATGAATAATAAGTTTTTATAATTTTAATTGGAGTTTAATTTATAATATATAATTTAAATAAAGATATATATTTTTATTTATAAAATATATTTAAAATAAAATATTCATAAAATTATGATTTTATGTGAAATGATTGACCGGTTGACGCTTTAAAAACACGATATATTTAAATGTTGTTGTTATAAAACGTGGTAATTATCTTCTTGCGTTTAGAAATATTAATACTTAGTGAATATTATAATTTAGAAGCTTAAATATTTTTTAAATGGTATTATTCCACCAAAAGTTTTAATTTACTGTGACAATTTTTTAAAAAAATCCAAGCTTTTGTCCCCTTGAAATCCCTAATTTAATTTAATTAATTCATTTCCCAGGGCTGTGTTCTCATGTCCCCGAAACCACCGTAAGTTTCCAACACCAAGAGTTATTATTGGCAAAATTGTTAAACCGGTCCGGCTGACGGTTTGATATGAAAATCTTAGGATTTGAGACCTAATCTACGTTGGATTTCTAGTAATTAAATCAATCAGATAATTTATTAACCTGGCAAGGATTTGAATGATATTGTTAACTCCATCTAATCCAGTTTAAACCCTAAATAATTAATTGTGATGGCAATAAAAATAATTCATCCGATAATCCACGAGCTTGCAATTTTTTCCGAGATAGTTAGTAGTCTAGCAATTATCAATAACGAGAGATCTTAGAGATAAGGCTGATTTCTTAATTGTTTTCTGGGATTCCGAAAACCTTTTTGATTTGTTTCAAGTACAATGTTGTATCTTCACCGTACGTTTGTTTCATGGGATGAAAGGTTGTGGGGACGTTTCAAAGTGATTAATTAAATGTAATTTGATCTTTCATGCTAGAATTTCGGCAGGAAAATTGGGGGAGTGTTTGTTAGGAGTCAAAATTCTCTGTTTGTTACTAATCAAAAGGTGTTTGTTAAACAGAATTTTACAATAATTGAGTTCATTTAATTAGTTAGGTTTTTAGTTCCAAGATTAATTTATTTTGATTTCTGGCTTTAATTATAGACGATGGTGATGTAATTTTATTCTAAAGAGTATTTTGATAAATTAAAATAAATTTAGATTTTGAAATTTCGAGCTAGTTTTTTATCCCCAATTTAAACCAGTATTATTTTTATTTTTTATTATAAAAAAATACTTGAATTAACTTGTTAAACCTATAAACTTAACCTGATATAAAATAAAATAAAATAAAATTATTTTAATTTATTAAAATAAATCTGAATTTTTAAATATGGGATTAGTTGTTTATCCCACACTCAAAACCAGTATTTGTTTTTTATTTTTCATAAAAAAACACCTATAACCTCGTAAACATTGAATCCAACTAGGCTATGTAATCCACATTAACTTGTTTTAGATTAAAATATAAAAAAATAATCAAACTTTAAATTTGATTATTAAACTTAACTTAACTTGATGGATCAACTCGAAACTCGATATATTCGAGACTTGACCTGAGCTGTTTTTCATAATAAATAAAAGATAGTTGATTCAGCTTGACGAACTGAAAAACTCAGTTTGATCATTCATTTAAAACCTGTTGATTTTTTTTAAAAAAAAATTATGAATTTACTTATTTAATTAATGACTTAGATCTTATTTCAAATTGAACAGATAAAATTCGTGCAAGTTTAATAAGTATGCTCCAATACGGACTTGTCAATTTCCAAAAGTAATTAAAAAATTATAAAGTGCATTAGTCTAATTATTGAAAAATTTAACTTCTTAATCCTTGTATTCCATGGAGCAGCTAGGCGCCGTGTTTACTTAATATGTCTTGATTATTGCGTGTGACTCTCCAAAAACGACGACTTGGATGCTACAAGATATCAATGGGAAGAGAGTCATGCCAATATCCACCGTCCAACAATAGGTACTTGATAATACATGACATGTTAGTGAATATAGATGACGAAGGAGATTTATCTTTTTTATTCGAAGTTTTGGATTAGTATATAAAAAATATATTAAATCTATTTGAATATGTCAACTAATATAATAATATAATATAATATAAGAGTTATATTCCTATAATCGCTCGGAGAATGTATTTAATGTCGTTTAATGTGTTATCTTCTATGACAATACCAGCAGTGGCATGGATTTCTTGGTTGACTATAAAAATCAGCTTGACCTTTGCAATTTGCTCGAGGAGGACCGGAACGCTATGTTCTGCTATATGCAATAAATTACGAAAGCATCCGGGAGAAAATTTGTCCTCGACGGCCTTTCAAGCAGGGATTTGGGTTTGTAACAGCGGGCTTTAACTATATCCATGTTTAATAAATAATTTTTTTTAAATATTTATATTATAACCATAGTGTTTCGAGTATTCATTTATTATTTAATATAAAATAAAATAAAATAATAACTTATATATTTGAGATGCATGTGTGTATATATATTGAACGGTGAAATTATATATATATATATATGTGCATATTATACATATAAAAAATGTTTTAAGTGTGCGTGCATACACACTCAATACGAAATAAATATATATATTTAATGATAGGGTTGAATTGTCTGGATTTAATAATATTTATATGTTTATTGTGGATCTTTGTTGTAGAGAATTGGAATTACTCTGCCCGTAATTTTCGACGGTGTTAAGACTTGAAAGAGGTTTCAATCAAGAGCGCCAAGTGGGTGGGTGGGTGGGACCCGGACCCGGGAATTGGAAAGTCAAGCCATCCCCAATGAGCTGACCTTGCATCCAATCACAAGGCAGCGTGGGCAAGATCGTTTTCAAGAGACGTAACGTGATGATAAAGAATTTAAGATTTGTATAGGAGGTTTCAAGTTCGAGTTAGGACATGTATTTCTTGTAAGAGCTTGGAACAGCCAAGATTTTACTCCCTCACCTGGACCTACAAAATACGCTTTCCGGGAGGATAAAATTTCCTCGAACCAAAAAAAAAAAAAAAGTGTGGGCAAGATCGGCTTATACATCATCCTTGATCTTGATGAATCAAGCAACCTAAACCGTTTGATTCCATTTCATACCTGGAAGACGGTCGACATTAAACTTTGAAAAATCCCTCTCTCGCTCTCTCTGCGTTTTGTTTGTTTTTTTGACTTGTATTTATTGGCCCTGTAGCAAGTTGTCCACTAGGCTTTGGCGTGAAGGTTTCGTGATCTGAATTCAAGGGGCAGTTGATGATTTTTCTTAGGACCAGTCTCAGGGTCACATTAAGCATTAAAATCCAAGTTGGGTTTTTGGCTGCAAAAATCCACACTAATTGTTTTCAGAAAAAATGATAGGACCTCAATTAGTCAATACTAGTTTAATTATTCATTGAACTTTTTTTAAAAAAAAAAACAGTTTATTTTATGTTTTTGTTTCTATTCCTGTTCTTTTAATTAATTAAATATATTTTTGTTCCTTTTATATTTATTTATTTTATTGTCGTACACTAACCAAACACAATGTAAATGCATGTGAAGAGTTGAAGCTAATATATGTTCACACGAGCGAACAAATGATGCTTTTGTCGGATTTAAGTTTCTCGTGTAAGGTAAAAAGACTCCATGCTATAAACGCGCAGAAAAAGCAAAGGAAATTGAAGGACGTCGGAGTCAACACGTTACTATGGATTTTACGGATTTCAAACACCAATTTGAAATTATTAAAAACTTAGTACAAAAGGCAAAGATGTACACAAACATTAAGATCCAATTTAAAGCATATTTAATCTTTAATAATATATACCTTACCCACAAAGTCAGTACCTACCATATCCCCTCCCATTTCTACAGGATAAAAAGAATAAGAATATCCATATCAATACCCTTATATCACTTAGTTCAATTTGTTTCCCATCTCTCTCTCCCTCTCTCTCTCTCTATATATATATATATATGCATAATATCATTATTGCATATAGGATATGTTTTAATTAATGAGCTTGTGTAATCATATTAATAATCACCTCTCTTTAATATTTATTGCTATTTATTAGTAATTAAATTTCATAAAAATTAACTTTGAATTTCAAGTTTTTCATGCAATTATATCTTAAACTTAATTAATTTTTCCCCCCGTAGATAACTATATTAATGATGATTAGCTAGCTAAAAATCTTGAAGTTTATATTGCAATACTTTACTTGTTCATTAAAATAATTATTCTATGATATAATTCAATTAAGTAATTCAAAATCTAATCTAGATTGAATTTTAAATTAAATCAAGTGGAAATTAATGGTGTTTATTTAGTTTTAACCTCTCTCTTTTTTTTCAAAAAAGAAAACATTGAAATAGCACTATTTTTTTTTTTTATATATAGCTTCGGTCCAATAACGAGTATCTAGAAAAACTTGAAACTGAATGGATAATTTAAAAGGGAAAGCTAGCATCAATCAATCACCACACCTTCTTGTTCTTGATTATCTTCTGGCTTTTCCACTCGAACTTTGCAAGTCCTTCCAAAGCTTTATTGCTGCGGTCATTGCAAGGCACATAACTAAGGTTAGGTTGAGGCCTTGTCACGATCACACACATGCCCTCCTTGATTATTGATAATTATACAGTCAAAAAGGGGGCCGTACAAAACGTACTCCTTTTTTTTTTGTTCTTGCTTAACGAGTTTGACAAATATAATATATAGTAACAAGTTAATTATTATTATTATTATTAAGAATAAGAATATGATCACACGCATATTTTTTAATCCTTGGCATGTGCAGCAGTGCTGTAGATTTGACTAACGTGTCTCATTTCCTTGACCCTTACGAAAGGGCTGGAGAATTAATACCTCTAGTCCTTGTTTTATTGGGGGCTTTTATCGACTACCCGTCATGCCTGATGTCGGAACTACAAAGAATAAACAAATAAAAAGCAGTAGAGGATCGGAGGTGTTTGATTTTCTGTTCTCGCTGGCTGTTGTTTTTTTTATTATTTTATTTTATTTTAGTGGAATTATAAATGATTGGTGTGTTGAGAAGTTTATATTCTTACAATGCTTGTTTGGGTTTTGGAGACTCTTTTCCATGTACGTCGTCGTCTACACAAGAATGCAGTTTCTCTTTTCAAGGGATAAGAAAGTAGTAGTTGTAATAATTATGAAACCTCTTTCAAAATGAGTTTTGAGTTAATTATATTTTAATTAGTTATATTTTTAAAATAATTAAAATGAAATTATTTTAATTTTAAAAAAAAACTAAAAAATTTTAATCGAGTAAACTATATTATGAGTTTTGACCAGGTTACAACGAGTCTTTTATTTTTATAAAATCTAACCCGAATTAAATCCAGACTACCCTATCAGACTAGTCTAGAATTCACAACAGCGGTCAGAAATAAAAGAAAAGAAAAATATCTTTCATGTCATGTTAAAGATGAGCATTCAAGTAGAACATTACAAGAGGATTATATTCCCCAAGTAACAAGGATCACCCAAAATGGAGAGTACTCCTTTCAATGTACAAGAGAAGGTTATGGTCCATGATTTTGGTTCTCGGTTATGGACCACCCTCTCTACTACTTTTGAGTTTTTGAAAAGACTCTTTTGACCATTTCAACAAATAAGAGATGAACACAAATAAACAGGGAAGCTTAAAGTGGGCAGACAGAGACTAATGGAGGCATGGAGAAGAAAGAAAGAAAGAAAGAAAGAAAGATGCCGTTGCAATTATGCCGAAGACGAGTGGCCTGAAACCTCACCTCCAGTCTCTTTGGCACCAATGCTTTTAGTATTGCTCTTTCAATGCACATCACCAAAAAGATTCCTGGGAGCTATCATACCATAGGGTTTTTGGAAGCCATGAACATTATCAAAAACTAAAGCTCGTTGATAAAATATTGTAGGGAGTTTTACTCATGATTTTCTCATAATTCACCATGGATTGTGATAGTGTATTTTTTAATTTT
>Ga0325410_1003194_pt1 | contig 18429 bp, 12 predicted proteins | sample PopdelMetagenome_16_FD_206182 | JGI IMG/M metagenome (GOLD analysis project Ga0325410, IMG submission 206182) | Populus deltoides microbial communities from Bellville, Georgia, United States - Xylem-PdIQD-R3 | ecosystem: Host-associated > Plants > Phyllosphere > Stem > Wood/Secondary xylem... | reverse complement strand
ATTATTATTATCCAATTGGGCAGGTTAATCAAATCAGCATGTATTTGGTAGAAGAAGACATGTTGACGATTAGAATAAGCTCAACATGTCAAAGAGGCAGATTTTATATTAGAGAGTAGACATCTGTGACGATTAATTAATTATTTAACCCAATTTTTCAATTTATTATTAAATGAAGAGCTCTCTCTCTCTCTCTCTCTCTCTCTCTCTCTCTATATATATATATATATATATATATATATATATATATATTATTCGACAAACTTGTGTATTAATTAATAATTATATTTTAGGCATGAATTTGATTCTAGTGTACCGATCGATGTCAAAGTTGGTCCATCCTGCCACACAAGTATAGTACCCACTCCTAATTATATTTTAACTACTAATATTATTCCTTAATTATGACAATAAAATTAATGACAATCAAATCAAGCTAACTACTAATATTATTCTTTATGACACAAATTCACTTTTCGTTGTTGAAATTATCTCTTTAAATTTTTATTATTATTATTAACTATTTTTCTTATTTATATTTATGCATTGTTTTTTTTATTGGATATTCAAGTTAAGGGTGAGCAAAAAAATCAAAAAATCGATTAAACCGAGAAAACCGGAATAAAAAAACCGAAAAACCAAACTGTGAAAAAAACAGATTAAACCAATTAAAATTTTGAAAAAATTAGCCGGTTCAATTCGGTTTTATAAGCCTGAAACTGAAAAAACCAAACCGAACTGAGTCCAAACCGAAAAAAAACTGGAAAAAAAACCCAGTCAAACCGGAAAGAAACCGAGCCAAAACCGAGCCAAACCGGTTTGAACCCGTTTTTGTCCTACAAAACCAAACCGAAATGGTCGGTTTGAATCGGTTTCAGTTCGGTTTTGTTTTTTTTTTAAAAAAAACCTCGGTTTGATTATTTTTTTATAAAAACCTTGGTATTGTATACTCTCTATTTTTTCTGTTTTTGAAGTTATTGAACAACATTAATTGGAACCTTGGTTTTTCAGGATTGATTAGATAATTACATGTATTTGTTAGATTGTAGAATATATTTTTTTCATGAATATTTATTTGTATAAAATAAGACAATTTATATTGTGTTTACCACATGTGGAAGTAATTTTTTTTTTAAATAGTTAATATGCTTTTACTTTCATTTAAGTATTATTTCAATATATACTTTAGTATGGATACTAGAGGTTAGTTTTAATCTCTTATGTATGATTTAATATTTGTTTTGTATGTATACTAGTCTTATTTTATGATTGCAAGTTTATAATAAACTTATAATTTTGCATGATTATAAACTAAATAATATACATGTGACAATTTGAACAACAATCTTAAGGCTTTAATTATTTAGACTTTGTTTAGTTTATACATGCATTTTTGCAATCTTGTATGGTATGCCTTGTTGTTTAATTTTATTTAAACAAACTCATATTGGCATGATACATGTTAAAAAGATCTAAAACTATATAATTGTTTTTTTATGATCTTTCTTGGTTGAATTATTTATTTGTTTAGATTTTATTGTTGTTTATAATGATTTTTTTTATTAAACTTTATTTTTTTAAAAAAAAAATTTTGTTTACTTCAAATATATATTTATACATACTTATTGGGAAGCCAATTTTGATTATATAAATATTTTGGCTTTTTGTTAAAAAAAAAATAATTTTATCATGACTTTAATTCAAAAATTGGTTGTTTCCACCAATATTACTTTGGCAAATATTAATTTGGTAGTGAGAATTTCACCATCATCTTTCGTAGTAAACGGTGAGAAACCTGAAAAGTTCAATGGATTCAATTTTAAGAGGTAGCCACATAAAATGTTGTTTTATGTGACCACCTTGAACTTGAAAAAATTCTTGTTGGAAAGTTTTGGACAAGAAGTTTAAGGTTGAAGTTGCTCATATGGAAAAGTTAATAGTCGATCAATTTTTGGATTTTAAGATAGTTTACTTAAGGATAGTTATAAGTCAAATTCAAGAGTTTCAACTCACCTTATATGATATTTACACTAAAAATATGTTTATAAGTGAATCCTTCCAAGTGGCTGTAATTATTGAAAAATTATCATCATCTTGAAATGAATTCAAAAACTACCTTTAGCATAAAAACAAGCAAATAAAAGTTGAAAATCTCATCTTGAGTCCAACGAAAGAGGAGGACAATACGTTGTCTTAAAGAAGACCTAACTTCTCTAGTATAGCTCTTAAAACAAACTTTATGGAATAAGTGGCAATGTTCTACAATAAAGACCAAGAGATAAAGCTTATCGAGAAGAGGAAAAGCATTATCAAACAATTTAATGGAAAATATTTTATATGCAACAAGATAAGGGACGCAACCAAGGGTTGCAGAAATAAGGCTCAACAAAGTAATCCAAGAAAATAAATAATTATTAAAGTCAATATCAATGAGGTTGATCACTTCGCTGATAAAGTTTTAGAAATAAACATGTTTGTTGTTGTTTATCAAGTCAACCTAATTAAAAATCCTAAATAGTGGTGGGTTGACACTAGTACAACTAAATTTATATGCACTGAGAAAAGGATGTTCTTTGCTTACAAATAAGTTGATGGTGAGCAGTTGTACATGGAAGATTCATTAACCTCAAAAGTACTTGGTGTTGGAAAAGTCATTGTAAATATGACTTCTTAAAAACTTCTAACCCTCAACAATATTTTTTATGTTGTTTATATTAAGATGAACTTAATGTTTGGATCATTGTTAAATAAAAATAATTTTAAATTGGTCATTGAGAGTGAAAAACTTGTACTCTTTAAAAATAGAGTGTTAATAAGAGAGGAGTATATTTGTGATAGCTTCTTCAAAATGATTGTGATGACTATTGTAATCATAGATGAGAAGAAGAATAATAGTAATGTGTATTCTTCTTACTTATTACATTACTTTTATAAATGATGGCACAAGGTACTACTATACCTAATTTATGATAAGCAAAGATGAGGCTTTTGAGATATTTAAGCATTTCAGGAATAAAGTTGAAAATTAACTTAATAAGAAAATAAAAGTAATAAGAAGTGATAAGTGTGAAGAATATGAAACATCATTTGGTGAATTGTGTTTCTAAAATGATATTATCCATCAAATTATCACTTTTTATTCTCCTTAACAAAGTGACATTGCAAAATGTAAGAATCAAACTTTTAAAAAAAATAATGAATAGCATGTTGATAAGTTTGGGGGTACTTCAGAACTTATAGAAGAAGACAATTCTAATTGTTAATTATATACTTAATAATGTACCCTATAAAAAGTTAGAAAAGACATCATATGAATTATGAAAAGATAGAAGACTTTCCTATAAATACTTCAAAGTATGAGGTTGTCTTGCAAAGGTAGGAGTACTTGATCCTAAAAAGGTCAAGATATGACTTAAAACTATGGATTGTGTATTTATTGGATATGCTTATAATAGTAGTGCATATCGATTTCTTGTATATAAGTCAAGTATTGAGAACATTCATCCTAATACTATTATGGAATTAAGAAATGCTACATTCTTCAAAGATGTGTTTTCATTAACACAAAAAAAGTTGTTCACTTAAAAGAATAATTGAGGCTAATTCAAGTAGTTATCATCAATCAGAAGATAATAAAGTTGAGCCAAAAAGGAGTTGAAAGGAAAAATTGACCAAAACATTTGATCCTAATTCTCTAACATACTTGCCAGAAAATGAACCTCATCCATATTTTGAGGCAATGTCATGTCCTGAAACATTCTACTGGAAGGAGGTTGTCAATAGTGAAATAGAATCCATTAAAAATAATTATACATGGAAACTAGTAAATCTTCCTCTCATAAATAAATCATTAGGCTATAAATTGATCTTTAAAAAAAAAAGATGAGATTTGATGAAACTATTGACAAATATAAAGCTAGACTTGTTGTAGAATTCACACAACAAGAAGGTATGGATTATTTTGATACATAATCACTTGTATCAAGAATAACTTTCATATAAACTTAATAGTCATTATAACTATTAAAAAGCCTGAAATACATCGAATCAATATATGGTTTGAAAAAAAAAATTGTAAGCTTGTCAAATCATTATTTGGTTTATTATAAACTCTTAACATTGACATGAAAAATTTGATGAAGTTATGTTATTAAATGAGTTTAAAATCAACAAAATTAATAAATATATTTATGTGAAAAACACAGATAGAGGTTATGTTATTATATATCTTTGTGTTGTAACATGCTAATTCTGAATAGCAATGATCATATGATCAAGTGTACTAAGAAAATGTTAACTAATAAGTTTAACATGAAAGATTTGGGTGTTGTAGATGTCATAATAGGAATAAAAATTTATAAGACATCTAATGAATTAGTATTGTCTCAATATTATTATGCTGAGAAAATTATTGATAAATTTTCTAAAGGTGACAATAGCACTACCAAAACATCAATTGATATAAGTGTACTTCTATCTAAAAGGTAAAAGGATAAACCAATTGTAATATTCTCAAATAATTAGAAGCCTAATATATATCATAAACTGCATAAGACCTAATATTACTAACTCATTTAGCAAACTGAGTAGATTTACTAGTATTACATGTATGGATCATTAGGTATTTATGGTGTTTTTTAAGTGTTTTCAGGTCAAAATAATTGAAAAATAGATTTTTGGATGAAAAAATCATCTTTTTCAATTTTTCAGTCACCTCTTTGATGTCTGGATTATGGAAAAAAGATGATAGATAATCTATCATAACAAACGACCTAACATCTCCTTGTTTGATTTTCAAAAAATAAAAGGTGGGTCATTTACTTTCTATTAAAAAAATGAAGCTCAGGTGTAGTTTTAAGATAGGATGCCTAGGCTTTGTTTTTTAGAGGCTTAAACGCGCTGGGCCAACTAGGCCAAGCCTGCTCCTCACTTTTTAATTTAGATTAGTTTTTTATGAATTTAGATTTTAATGTACTATAAAAAATTGTTTTATCCTTCACAAATAATATTATAGGTTTGTATGGAAATTTTAACTTTTTTTTTTTTTCTATTCATGTGTTTTTAAGATTTTTAATATATTTTAATATAATTTTATTACATTTATCAATATTTTTTCTTCAAATATACAAAATATCGTGATATTTTAAATTTTATTTTAATATCATAATGGATTTTTTTCTTAGGAAATGACGCTTACATTTTACAAATCATCATGATTTTATGTTGATCTTAGGTTCTGTAAATATCTATTTTTTATTATTAAATAAAATATAGCTTCAAAGAACACTTAGACGGGTGGGAAGTGTTTAAATTTGACCTATTAAACTTGGTTTAATAATAATATAAAAGAGTTTCACATACCCAGAACATTCTTTTTTATATATATTTAAAAATAATTTTATCTAATTCACCATCTAGTGATAGAAGTAACCTAGTTTTGTTCTATATTGTGATTTTATCCAATGATTGCATCCCTTTATTGAACTTAGTTTAATAACAATATTAATAAGTTTTTTATAGCTAGAATATTTTTTTTATATTTAAAAATAATTTTGTCTGGTTTACAATCTAGTGCTAGAAGTAAAATGACACCTAATTATTGGACGAGTAAAAATAATAAGCACATAAACTCACCTAATTCCGCACATGTTAACATTCACTGCATCAAATTAATGACAATTAAATCAAGCTAATTACTAGTATAATTTTTCCATTCTTTATAACACATGATTCACTTTTCATTGTTGAAATTATTTCTTTAATTTTTATTTTATTACTTACTAACTACTTTTTCTTCTTTATATTTATGGGTTATTTTTTAATTGAATATTCAAGTAAAAGATATATGAAATAGATAACACATGAAAATTATATGCTCATATTCACAATATAATAAAAAAAAAGTAAAAATAATATAATAATAACATGTAAATATTAATCAAAGAAAGGGTAGATTTGTTCTAATAATAAAATAATAACACAAAATATTAAAGGGTAGATTTTTTTTTTGTACCATACATACAAACATATGGTACAAAAAAAAATCATTCATATTGATGTGAAATTTCTATTTTCATTTTGTCCAATTATTATATAATTATAAAACTATAACGTCATATTTGGTTGAATGTTATATTCATATATTTGATTATGCAACTTTAAAATTGTAATTTAATGAAGAATTGCAATTATAATGACTCATTAAATTACAATCAACAAGCATATTTTATATATATATATATATATATATATATATATATATATATAAACTATGCAATGAAAACATGATTAAAAATAATCATGCAAGGATGTAATTGTAAGAAATCTTATCACAAGAACTAAGTTGTAGTTTTCATAAAACATAAGGAACAACAATCTTCGAGTCTGTAAGCAAAAATAAAATATATAAAGACTAAAACATCATTTGTTTGATGAAAAGTAGTTTTTTTTTTTAAAGTGATTTTTTAAAAAAATTAATTCCTGAAAAGTGAATTGTTTTTCAATATTTGGTAGCATCATAAAAAATAAGTTAAAAAATATTTTCTAGTATTTGGCCATGTCATGTAAAATAAGTTAGAAAATAAATTGTTGATAATTTTTTTTCAAGCTTATTAAATTAATGAAGAATAAATCTTACAAATTAAAAAGTTGAATGAAAATAAATTTTTTAAAAAAATCTATTTCATATGAGCATGTAATAGAAAATATATATTATTATTTTTAATATTTACATGTTAAAAATAATATATATATATATAAGAGAACATAACACAAAATATTGTATTTCTAAGAAATATATTGACTTGATCGTTAAAGGGTAGCCTTATGGTTGCAGGTACTGCAGAGGCTTGAATCAAAAGACTGGAAGGAGGAGTGTAAATTTATGGAAAGACTTTATTTATTTTATTTTTTATTTGTAATAATTTCTGTACATATGAATCTCTACGAATAAAAAAGCATGTAATAATCTCCGAGAATAATTTGATTAGGGCCATATATATTTCACCAATTACAAAACAATTATTTATTAGGCTTTTATATTTGTCAACTTTCTTGAAAATCGGCATCTTAAAAATTGAATTGAATAATGCACTGCATAACGTGGAAAAGAATCCTAAAGTTTCTTTATGCAAATCAATGATAATATTAAAAAAAAATATATTACAAAACAATTATTTATTAGGCTTTTAATTATTTCACCTTTTGCTCCCAGGAAATAAAAAAACTTTGATGAAGATGGTTAATGTACAAATAATCCATTAATCGTTTTGGTTTACTCATTAGATAAAGTGATTAAGAAAACCACTGATTTAAATAACTATATATATATAATCTTTTATATATAATTAGGTATCATGTACATTTCTACGCGTGTAAAGGAAGAGCTAGCTATATCTAGGGTGATATGGAGCCAAGGGTGGTTGTATTATCGTGGGAAACTAACTACATTATTTTTATTTATTTAATTCATTTGATTTGAGAAGACTGATAATTAGTTAATTAATCGTGTGTGTTCGTGTTTCTATATATATATATATATATATATATGGGCAAACGTATTCCATCGAAGCAGACAAGAACTTGCCTCATCATAATGCAACCCACCATGCATATTGAGAAATGTAGATGGTTAACATGTCTTAGTCTAATCTACCAGACTTGTTCTTAACTTGGATATTGTCTTAACCTTCAGCCTCTAGTTCAAATTAACGCAGTGAGTTGACTCACGTTGTCGGTCGAAGAATGAGCTTATTTGTTATAAACAAACCTTGCAGGTTAAGACGTCTTAGACTACATTGGCATTGTTCGTAAACTAGCTAAGCGAGGTGTATGTTTGATTTTGTCGTTGTATTTGTTTTTAGCAGTAGAATTCATCACTAGAGCAAAAAACACAGCATAAATTTATTACAGTAAATCCAATATATAGCGTTGAATGCACTTTACCTTTTAAGTCGTGTTCATGTTGTGCAAGCTCTAGGTACCACGATTATATAGAAAAATATTTCTTGAGGCAGACTAATTAACTACAGCGAAGGCTCTAATATATTGTTTATTTGGTTTATACCTTTCAAAAGCTGGAATCCAAGAACGGCATTCAAATTATTTTCAGAATATGCAAGAAATATAATACCTAACCACTTAATTATAATCATGATAGGAGATGTTTGTCATTACAGTCAACCACAATGTCCCTTTCAAGTGCCCATAATTTCATTCATTTGGACAATCTTCCTAGAGCTAACAGAATATACGTGAGGTTGGAATAGTTTTCCAATAATAATAATAATAAACCTCAACGTCCTCTTATTGAGATACTTTAATGGCCTCAAGATTTTGCTTTACCACACCTATTATTGAACATAGAGTGCTTGACAACTAGGCTTAGAAGCTTAATATGCGCAGCTTCTTCTCTGAACAAAAATTTTAAATTAAGCATGTTCTTAGCCATAAGAGAACAATGTTTTAGTTGTGCGAGAGATCATACTTTGTAGGGTTTTTCTTAGGCTAGGAAGGATGATGTATGATACCGTGCTTGCTAGAAGCTTTAGCAAGCATGAGCAAAAGAGGTTGGGATACTGGGCATTGATTGCTTGCTTGTTCATTGTGTTGAGTTTCTTCACCATCTTTAAACCTTACTTGGGCCCTCTACAAGTTTGTAAGTCCTCCACTATTCTTGCAATTCTGCATTCGAAGCTTAGAATATCAATTTCTCCACATTTAGTTGAAAGTTTTAGATTTATTCAGTATGCTATTCGCGGAGTTCGCCATCTTAACTCCAATTGGTTTTGCAGTGAATTTAAGGTTATCAATGGGAGAAGACGAGAAACTTCATCTTTATAATGATACAACCAGCTCCAGGCTGATCATAGCCAAAGAAGGTAAGTTTTGATCAACAAAAATGTGTCGAGAGCTATATATGGACTATATATCCATATGATATTATATTATATATATCCATATGATATTTTTTGTGTATATATATCTAACTTTCTTGTTTTGATAGTTTTTTGTTATATCTTAGCTTATATCCATATATTGTTGATTTCTGATGGTGCAGAAACTATAGACAGTACTTTGATTGTCAATGATAAAAGAAGCTCCCAAGAAGAAGCAGAAATTATGAGTGGGGCATTAATTGTCAATGATACAGATAGAACTCATGAAGAAGCAGAAAGTAGTGGTAAATTCTACATTTATGTATTTTCTTTTAAGAAAATCATCTACACACACACACAAATTATGCCAAATAATGTTTTCAGTATCTGTACTTGTTTAATTATTTTTATTATTATTGGTTTGTAGAATACTTGTCTAACATAAAATCAATTTAATTGATTGTTGAAGTTGCAGAAAGTATAATGAATATTTCTTCAATTGTCAATGGTACGAGCAACTCTCAAGAGGTATTTAGGGGTAAGTTTTTCTTTATATATATAAAATCAGCCGGTAAAGGATCATTTCTATAGTTCAGCTTGCGTTTAATCTCTTAAGGAATCCAACTTTAGAATAATTTATTCTTGATTTTAATGCAGAAAGTGTTACACAGAATGTGACGACCATTGATACAATTAGTAGCTCTCCACAAAAAGTCAAAGGCAAGTTTTCATAAATGTTTACTTCAAAGAGAAGAAAAAAGAAAAGTGACACTGATAATTATGTCAATGCAGCTTGGTTAGCTGTGCAATGATGAGTTCAAGAATGTTGGTTTATTGTGACATGAGTCAATTGATGTTGCAGAAATTACAAGCAAGGATGATTTCATGGTCAACAATACAAACTTCTATCTTCCAAAAGCAACAGGTGAGTGCTCAAGTTCATTTCTTAGAAATCATTACTGATCATTAGTCTAAAAAATTGAACAATTGAAGATGTGAAGAGAGTGAACATCGCATGATGATGAAAGTTCATGAATCTCTGGCTTAAGTCTGATAACCATGATTACTTTTTTTGAAGATGCAGATTCTGTAACAAAGAACAACAAAATGGAGCCTCTATGCACTATCATGGGTAGATCAGATTTCTGCGAGATAAAAGGGGACATCAGGATTGATGGAAATTCCTACACTGTCTTTATTGTTTCATCTGAGACTGATATCCTGGCAGCGGAGAATACTTCATGGAGGATTAGACCTTATGCGCGAAAAGGTGACCAGACGGCAATGGGCGCGGTTAGGGAATGGACACTAAAACTTGTGGCTGGTGGTTCAGATATCCCTCAATGCACTCAGAATCATAGTGTTCCAGGGATCCTTTTTTCGGCTGGTGGATATGCGGGAAACCATTTTCATGCCTTCACTGACATAATTGTTCCCCTATTCTCGACTGCTCGACCCTATAATGGAGAAGTACAGTTTCTTATCACCAACGGTTGGTCTGCGTGGATCGCGAAGTTCAAAACAATACTGAAAGCACTGTCTAGATATGATCTCATCAATATTGATAATAGAAAAGATATACATTGCTTTGGTAGCATGACAGTCGGCCTTAAACGTCCATCCTACAAAGAGCTCAGTATTGATCCTTCAAAGTCTCCATATTCAATCAAAGACTTCAGGCAGTTCCTGAGAAGTTCCTATTCTTTAAAGAAAACAAGGGCAATTAAAATCAGGAATGGGACGAAGAAAAGGCCGAGGCTTCTAATCATTTCAAGAAAAAGATCGCGAGCATTTACAAATGTTGGTGAAATTGTTAACATGGCTGAGAGATTGGGTTTCAGAGTAGTTGTTGCAGAACCTGGCATGGATGTATCAGGATTTTCTCAGATCATTAATTCCTGTGATGTGGTGATGGGAGTTCATGGTGCTGGGCTAACCAACATTGTTTTCCTTCCTGAAAAGGCTGTCTTAATCCAAGTAATTCCCTTTGGAGGAGCAGAATGGCTTTCAAGAACTTTCTTTGAAGAGCCTGCAAAGGACATGAACATAAGGTACTTGGACTATAAAATCAGGGTAGAAGAGAGCACTTTGATACAGCAATACCCAGCTGACCATGCAGTTTTGAGGGATCCCTCTGTAATTGGGAAACAGGGTTGGCTTGCATTTCAGTCTATATATTTACAGAAGCAAAATGTAACGATAGATGTGAATAGGTTTAGACCCACTTTGGTAAAAGCCTTAGAGCTTTTGCATCAGTGAATACACCACGATTTTTCTCATGATATTTTCTTTTCCTCATCACCACAATTTTCAATTTTATTCTTAAAGCAAAACCTTCGACGCCTGGGTTATCATTGCGGGACATCCGGGATTTTGGCCCACAGATAAATACTGTGACACGCATTCGGCAATGATATCGTAATTTCAGTAGACCTGCGCTGGCTAGTAACCATTACTGTTATAGGATTAAAAAACAATTATGAGATTAATTTTGAATTAGTCTATCTTCAGAAGGCCTACAATCATTTTAAAACCCCACTGATAAATCCCACGAAATCGATCATGCTGGTTGTTGGTGTTACACAATCGTCATTCGTTTACAAGTAACTGCTCTTACCAAGCAAATGAAGAAAATGACAGCAAGGAATTCAAGAGGGAGACTTTGTATAGACAACTTGGCATGGAATACTTATACATGTGCCTGACCTAATCCCGCCGTCAACGGTGAGATTAAAGGAAGAAAGACACTGCTCCTCCACGGCCATGTTGACCTGAAGCATATTTTAGTTAGCTGTCCTCAAGGATATACATACATACCAAGGCATATTTCGTAACACAAAGTCAACAAGATTAGAATGATTAATCTTATAGACAGTTTGGGTTGCTTAATCATCAGTCATCATGGATGGCATTACGGCATCCCCGCAGCTGGGCTCTTGTTGTGCAAAAAGAAGGTGGTAAAATCCACTCATGCATTAGCATGATTGAGGAGGATTATGAGACATGGGGATTGGAGAATGATGGTCAATTGACACCTATAACATCTTTAATTGATGGGCAATTAATAGCCCTTCGGGCGATAGGTGAATAAACTCCTATATATGCATGTGGTTGGTTATCAAACTCTGAAAAGATGAACACCTACCCCAACCCCTCTCACGCGCATACAAAATGAAAGTGAGAAAAAGGCAATCAAAGGTCAAACCAATGTAAGTTGGATGGTAAATTATAGCGATTGCCTTGGATTAACAAAAACTACTTCTACTTGAAAAAAACACCTCATCCAGAGAAAGTTTATGTTTACTGAACAGTGTAATTGTTAGTGTACGTGTGGGAATGTCTTGTACTTAAATGATTGTTTAAATAAAGTATGTAAACATATTAAATTTATTAATAAATGTTTATTTATATTTAATATTTATTAAATATTTTATTAATGAATCTAAAGTAAAGATAAAGTTACAGGGATAAAAATATCTTGCAAAGAAAATTATGAAGTTGTTATAATTATGGTATTTATATTGTATCAAATAATTGTTTCTAAATATTCATGATCAATGAATGCTCTATTAAGATAGGATATTAATTAGAGTTGTTAAGACTGATAAATATTTTGTTCTTTCTTTTATAAAAGAAAACAAATGTTCTTATAATTTGAGGTATAAAAGATACCTAGAACTAATATATAGATGTTTGTTAGATGGTATGTATATTGAACGAATCCATATGAGAATTTCACATTGAGATATAATCTATGTCTATAGAAAGGTTCACATGACGGTTATGTAACTGATCACTAAACTTGATATCACTAAATTATCTTATATATAAAATGTTATGCTTTGATCATGCTACAAGTTGTCCTAATTAATGGTAACAAGCGGATAGGTATTAGATACAACATGAACTATATGAATATATTTGAGTAATCAATAAAAATTCATCATCTTATGTGAATTAGAGAAAATATTTTATTTATTCACAAATTGTATTAATTGTAAATCCTTACGCAATGTGAATATAATTTAAAAAAAGTTTCAAATCTTATTCAAACAATCAATGACTATGATGTTGAGAACAAACATTATTTGAGAAAGCAAACACATTTCTTGTTACAATGTCTATATTAGAATATTATTGCTGAAATGATAATAATTACAAAGAAAAATTGGTGACTAAAATGTTAATTCAAATCATTTATGACTTTGAAAGTATTTAAGAAATCATGACAAGTAGCTAGAAATTATACATGATATTCAAATATAAATTAATCAATTGTTGAATTGATAATAAATTAATTTATTTAATCCTATTTTATTTAGAATTGTGCTTTATATTTGGGGCAACTTATTATGGAACCAAATACGTCACACATATAAGAATCATTGGTCAAAAATTAAACTGGGATGATCAATCAAGTGTGACTTGATTATAATAACTTTTAGAAATTGAGAACTAAAATATAATTTATACAGAGAATTACAATTCTAAACCTAGAAAAATCAAGTAGGGACTTGATTGAATATATTTATATAATTTTTCTGAAATAATATATGTGATATTATTCAGAGGGTAAATTAATATTTTTTTGTTTATAGGTTTTCAGGTTTCTCTATAAATAGAATTTTATGTCTCTTATTTTATAGACAACACACAAAACAGTATAGAACACTTGAAAAACACAAAAAAAAAAAAAAAACTAGTACTCAAAGGCATATCAATCTCTCTCTCCTTAAAGGGTTTAAAAGATTTATCACTAGTTGTTCGTGTGGATTATTGTTAGAGATTAGACACTTAGATGGCTTGTGGTTTGCAATAACTCAGCATTAAAGCAATTACTCAAAGCTAAAAAGAATATCGGATCTTGAAATAATCTTTGTATAAACCTTAAATAACTCTTAGATCTGTCTAATGGGAGTTTGGGACTGCCGAAAAAGTTTTAAATTTATCGTTTTCACTCCGTTTATGTGCTTCAAGAAACCCAATCGTAATGATGATTTTGTCCTTCACATAAAAAAATCCCTGAACTAGATATTAAAGGTAATTCAATCTTTTCACAAGACTCATTAGTCATTATTAGATTAATTAAGGAAAACTATTTTTTTCACATCTCTAAAGCATAGTAAATTACCCACAAAAGCAAAAATTTTAAAATTAGCATACAAAAGTTTTTTTGTACTTTCAACCTAGTTTTTTTAGTTATAATCAAGTTCGCTAGAGGTAACTTGGTATTTTAATAAATATAAAATATAATAAAAAATGTGGTTGGGGCGTGTTGTGATAAGTACTTAAAAGTGTATTTTTATTAAGATTTTATATCATTATATTGCACTTAAAGTATCATTAAATTCCTTAATTTAAGTATGTTTTATAATAACAAGTCTGATAATATAAGATATATTTAATTTATGGTAAATGCTCACTTTAAATGCAAGTTTTGAAAATAGACATATCTCACAATTTAGAGGATTGATTGATGTGTTGAACTATTGAAATTGAGGAGACAAAGACATGGTTGAACTTAGAGAAGAAATTCTAGTTGGGCTGATTCAATTCAAATTGGAACACCATTTGATTTTTGGGTCATAACTGAAGTTGTAGACCTTAGATTTAGGTGTGGTTTTGATTGATGAAAATCTAAGATATAGGCCTAAAACATTCATAAAGAGTCCAAGATTCAACACTGCTCTTTTGAAGTTCCAATCTTAGCAAAACAAGAGAAGTTCGAATCTGTCATGCAACCCAAACAATATTCGATGTTTAGCCAATATCTCAAGTTATAGAAGTCCAAATAAGCCCATTTTTTTTTGTCGGGAAGCTGAAACAAATAACCACAACTTTCATGAAGACCATCTGTTCAAATTCTGATGTTATCAATGATGTGTTGTTCAACCACTCAATCAAAAGTTCTAAATTTTAGCCTATAAAAGGAGGCATTTATCATATATTTAAGCATCTTGGTTTTCAGATCAAGATCTTGCTCTTGCTTTCTTTCTTTCTATTTTTGTAATGTTCAAGTTTTATTTCATGTTATATTCTTATTAATCTCTTATTTATGTTTATCATTTCTTTTACAATACTTAGTTAATTTATATCATAACTATGTTCTTATCTTGTTTATTTATGTTTTTCTTCTTCATTATGTTTAGTTAAGTTTATTTTTTCCAAGGTGAAAATGTTACACTAATGGTGTAAGAATAAATAAAGTACAAACTTAACATGGTATTTAATGTTTATATTCAAGAAAGTTTGCTATTAACATATTTTATAATTGTTATCTTACTCATTCTTAATACCTTTCTTGTGAAATGGTAAGTCTAGATTCATGATGTACAACCTTTGGCACAACAAATACTTAATTCTTTCATAGCATACTGTATGGATAACTGACACCTATGTTATGAAAAGAGCTCGATTTGTTTTTGACATAAGTTAGCATCATAAATACTTGATAAAATTTACAATCATTGGCGTTACTCAATTAAGGTAATTAATATGATCATGTTAATAAATTAAAATGAGTCATTAATGATAAATCATTCGATTGGAACCTCCTTTGTGTTTAGTTTCCAGATAAATAATAAAAGAAGTTTAGACTATACTTATTTGAAATACCATTAGTGGATTCTTTAACATTGGTAATTGCTTTATCTTCGTGTAATCTTTACATGCATTAATATCACATCTTAGAGTTCTCTTTAACTCTATTTCTTTTATTATTTGTGGTTTTGTATAATTAACCTCCATGTGGATCGATCTCGGTCTTACTGGGTTATTTATTACTTTGACACTCCTACACTTAGAAGAAGTCATCAATCATTTGATCGTGTCATGCAATATCGTGTCAGTGTGTGAGAGATGCTCATGGTCTTCTAGCGACACTTGCGACATCTCTCATAGAAAAATTTCTCTTCTAATATGTCATTGGAACCATCATGGCATCTTCTTCCTGTTAGGGACGTGTGTGGTGTCAGTGGTGGGGTGGTTTGTTGCCGATGGTGCTTTCTTTTTTTCTTTTCCTCTTTTCTCTCTCTTCCCCTTAAAAAGTGTGTTGACCATTCAAAATTTTATAGTTGTCCTCTTATTTATTGAGATTTCAACTTCGATCCTTATTTTTTTATTCTAATTTTTATTCTTGGTCTTTTTGTAAAATTTTAATTTGTTTTCAATTTCATCCTTTTTATTTTTCAATTCGGTCCTTGTTCTTTTATTTTTTAATTTGACACTCCTACACTTAGAAGAAGTCATCAATCATTTGATCGTGTCATGCAATATCGTGTCAGTGTGTGAGAGATGCTCATGGTCTTCTAGCGACACTTGCGACATCTCTCATAGAAAAATTTCTCTTCTAATATGTCATTGGAACCATCATGGCATCTTCTTCCTGTTAGGGACGTGTGTGGTGTCAGTGGTGGGGTGGTTTGTTGCCGATGGTGCTTTCTTTTTTTCTTTTCCTCTTTTCTCTCTCTTCCCCTTAAAAAGTGTGTTGACCATTCAAAATTTTATAGTTGTCCTCTTATTTATTGAGATTTCAACTTCGATCCTTATTTTTTTATTCTAATTTTTATTCTTGGTCTTTTTGTAAAATTTTAATTTGTTTTCAATTTCATCCTTTTTATTTTTCAATTCGGTCCTTGTTCTTTTGATTTTTTTATCATTTTTTTATTTTTTAATTTTACCATTCAATAATTTTTTTTATTGTTTTCCTTTAATTTTGTTTTTTATTTCAGTTTTCATCCTCATTTCTTTAATTGATATATTTTTTTAATCCTTTTGTATAATTGAATTTTTTTTTTTCAATTTCATTCTTCAACATTTGATTAATTAGGAATTGGGCTTTATGGTTTTTTCAAGTAAGGTGCTTCCAGCCTAATAACCAAAGTCACGAGTTTGAAAAATTAACACGGGTTGACATCGTTTTATTTATTTATTTTCTTTTATGATTTCATTATCATTCCATATTGGTTTTTTTTATTAAAAAAAATAGGTCTTGTGACTTTCTTTGTTTTCTTTTCTATCGGGTTATCCCATCTTATGACTTGAGTTTGGTTTTGATAGGATAACCTAGATTGGCTCCACTCTTTTTATGGAGTCAATTTTTTTTAAAAGGAATTGTAATATTTTTTTTTAATTCCAGCCTTTAAAACTTGGTTCTTTTTTAAATTAATCTTTATCATTTTTTCTGTTTTGAGTTTGGTTGGGTTATCCTATTAGCATAATCTAGATTGTGAGGTTTGTCTTACCTGGTTTTAAAATTTTTTTAAGTCAATTTTGTTTGTTGATTTGTTTTTCGATTTCATACTTTTATAGTTAATTTGTTGATAATCTAGTTTTTTTAATTTTTTTTCCATTTGTTTTCTATTAGGTTATCTCGCTTTTATTACCTAGATTATAGATTTGTCATGTTAACTCGAGTTGATTTAAACAAATTTTTTTTTTATCTAATTTCATTTTTCCATGATCACTTTTTGGAATGAGTTATATATATATTTTTTGGAAATAAAAAATTCAAGTTATCATGATCATTTTTTTATTTGATTTTTTTATTTTTAATTAAAATAAAATCAACATTAGTTGAATTTATAACATGAGTAGCAAATTTTTCTTCTATCTTTAAAACATGCATGTGATACATTAACATTAGTTTTAGAGCAAAGAATAATAATAATCTAATCTCACTGCATAGCACCTATAATTGCATTGACCACCACTTGCGATCACACATATTTAGTATATATTAACTCCAAGTATGTTTAATAAATTATAATAAATGGATTAGAGAAAAACTTAACAATCCTTTAAACAAAAAATAAATAATAAATTTGTAAAGAAAAAATAAAGGGTTGAAAGTTGAATAACAATTTTAAAAATAAATAATAACTAGTGAATTCATAAAATCATCAAGAAAATATATGTTTGTTAAATAATGAATAGATACTCATTATGTCTTATGAATTTAACACTCGTGTGTGTTGGCCTCCCAATTATAAATTTAAATTATATTATATACATTATCTAATTTGTATTTCAATAAATACTTGCAGTGTCTTATAAAGTTTTTTAATTTTCAAACATCGAAATCAATACTAAATTGGGAGTAACATTAGAGTAAAACTAAAGTAATTAAATCATTTTGTTTTTTCATAATGAAAATTATGTATATTATTGCATGATTTACGCACACAATATTTACGTACATATTATTATAAATCCACCGCTGAATTAATACATAATACTTTTTGTATTTTTATTTTATTTTGAATTTAATTTTTTTAAATACGTACGTGAATACTTTAAGACCATGTGAATTTTTATTTTTTTTAACTACACTACTGAATCTAGTAGTGGTAGAATTGAAAGGAACTAGAAAAATATGAGATCAGGAACTCTTACGCCAAAGGTGGACATGTTTTGCCCCTCGTACTAGTTTGGAATCAGCCAATGCTTTCATCCATTGTCTTAGAATTCGGATTGGCTCGACCAGATTGATTTAGAACCTATTGATTTTGATCTAAATTAATCTCGGTTAAAGAAAAATAAGATTTTAAAAAAA
>Ga0325410_1003193_pt1 | contig 18430 bp, 8 predicted proteins | sample PopdelMetagenome_16_FD_206182 | JGI IMG/M metagenome (GOLD analysis project Ga0325410, IMG submission 206182) | Populus deltoides microbial communities from Bellville, Georgia, United States - Xylem-PdIQD-R3 | ecosystem: Host-associated > Plants > Phyllosphere > Stem > Wood/Secondary xylem... | reverse complement strand
GTTTGTTGACTGTTCTGTTGTTAAGCTCATAACTAGTTGAATTAAGGCAGATACCAAGTTGTTTAAGGCAAGGCGTGTTGTATAGCCAAATCAGCAGTGACTGTAACTCGGCTGCGCTGGAGCAATTTTCAGTTTCTGATTCACTTGGCTGCAAGAACATGATTACATAAAGTCCCCTAATACTCAACCTACAAGGATTAGTACAAGTGATTCAAATAGGCTCTACATGCAGGAAGGTTCAAGTCCCATCATTGCATAGCTCGAGAATTTCTAGCCTTAGTGGATCACTGGTAGGCATGAGGCTTCTTTCATGAAAGATATAGAGTGGGTTCTTGTGGATCCAAGAACTGACATGACTTCGACGCAGCCAGTCCCAACTCCTAAGATATGGTCTCTGGAATTTGTGGAGAAAAAAAAGCAGCAGCAAGTCCCCCCAATACTCAGTTGCTATAACATCATTTTGTATGGATCAACTCCTTTGTTAAATGTGAAGTGTAACATGACATCCTTTGGAGAATTCTGTAAAACGAAAGGGTGAGCACCCTTTACCAGGAAACATTATATGCACAGTCATGTCCTCAAAGACTGAAACCAAATTGACTGCCAAATCAAACGTTCTGGTTTCAAATGTGACATAATGACTAAACAGTGCGATCTTCAACAAGTCGCTAACAGCACTTTAAAATTAGCTACGTAGTGAATTCTTCTGATCAAACAAGCATTCAGATTCGGAAATCCAGGAAAGTTGCTCGTCTCTTGACCATGTGAGAGGAGACAAGTTTGACAGTTCGATCTCATGACCTCTCCACATGGTGACATGATAACAAGTTTGAACCAATCCAATATTGGGCATTCATCAAAACATCCCATCTTCTTGATGGCTTATTCCATGTTCCAGCCTTGCAAATGCTAATTTGAGTCAAATGATTATCCAACTGGCCCATGTGCAATCGTTAGCCCTATAATTGATTTCTATCCAACACTAACCCTCTACATCATGAAATTTTCCTCCCTATCCTCGCTGTTTTGGAGCCCCTCGATGACATATTTCACTGATAAATCATGACTGCAACAGGAATCCAAGCCTTCCCTCACAGATCTCCCACTAGAAAAAGGATATGTGATCTCCTCCGCTTCACAATATTTAAACTTCTACCGTTAAAAAGAATAGAACAAGTTGCTATTACCAAGAATTGTATATATAACTAGGACAGAAGGGCATTGAGGTGAAATCACCATCAAACTTGTTCTTTTCTGCACCTCCAATCTATCTACAGATACATAGACCAATAGGATTTAACCCCTCTACTCGCCGCTGTCCTTGCTCACTTCTAAATTTGAGAAAGGTTGAGAGCAGTTAAGATGGTCAATCTTAGAAGTCCTAGATTCCTAGTCCTGTATGCATTTCAGTTTCTTGTGCTGGTGCAAATCCAAGTCTCCTGTTACCAGTACAAGGTTGGAGATTTAGATGCCTGGGGTATCCCTACTTCAGCAAATCCACAAGTGTACACCTACTGGTCCAAATACCATACCTTGAAGATTGGGGATTCTCTCTGTAAGTCCCTCTTGTCTATTCTGTTTTTACGATCTTCCTGCAAATATCTCTTGGCAATCTCTCATGCCTAGCTTCTTGTTTCAGTGTTCTTGTATCCACCAAGTCAAGATTCTGTGATTCAAGTCACACGAGAAAACTACAACTCCTGCAACCTGACAGATCCCATCTTGTACATGAACAATGGCAACTCTTTATTTAACATCAGTGCATATGGGGACTTCTACTTCACGAGCGGAGTTCAAGGGCATTGTCAAAAGAAGCAGAAGCTACACATATCTGTGCCTGGCAATGGTTCAGCATCAGCATACTCTCCCTCTTATGGTCCTAGTGCATTGCCTGACACTGCACCCTCTTACCCTACCGTGTTTGGCAGTATCCCATTACCACCTTCTTCTTCACCAACAAACAGATTTTCAATCTTGTTATCATTCATTATAGGAGCAGGTATTTGGGCAATAATCATGTGAAGGAAATTATTACAAGAACCCAGATGAGGATTTAGTAATTGGTTTATTATTTTTTTTCACTTTGGCAATTATTTATTTACTTCACTGGCTTAAAAGCTCCTTCATATCAGTTCATACATAAAAATTTGGTTTTTGTAACTCTTCCGGTCATTCAGGAGAATAATATGGTGGTAATTTTTCATAACTATATATAAAGCATAATGTTGCAGCTGCTTCTGGTATAGCTGTATACAGCTGTATTTTGTATTCAAAGTTCAAACTTTTGCTTTACAAAGAGAATCTATAAGATTGTATAAAAAGGAACTTCACTGCTTCCTGATTTGCTCTTCTATGAAAACATGATACTAAAAAAACAAATTCATGTGAAAAGGTCGAGGTTAAACAGATGAGGTCCAAAACACCACCACAGCCCGCTATTATTGGCCGTAACATGCTCTGACTTTTGAGTTAATTTATAATTGACACTTGCCAGCTAGCCATAAACCTTGTGCTGAGCGCCGACAGCCCCTTGTGCTCTTCTCTCTGTCTCTCGGAATGCTGAATGAGACCTTTCTTAAATTTTCATGTAATGCGGGTCATGCTACAGTATCTAGATGTTACAGAATCGGGGCAGCATATAAAAAGGGATACTTAAGATGTGACTTCCATACTCTGTTCAAATTGATTCAGAAAATGCATTTTGCCAAGTTTCAGAGAAGATAACAACAGTGCCTGCTAGCTAGCTACAAAGGTTAGAGGCACAAAGTTTTTCCATAAGAAACTAATTTACTGCCATTGCATAAATCATTAACTGTTAGGACTTTTACTTGGTCGGCTGCATAATTGCAATACAGGTAGCCTGATCTCTAGACCACTATGACATATTGGCCCAGGATATGATCCCTCTCTAGCCCAATGACCTTAGGAATAACAATCATAAACTAGGCAGAACAATCACATACATCTCACTAACTACTAACAATTTTGAGCACTGTGGAATCCTATTTGGTTAATATGATGGAATGTGAAGGTTATTCAGCCAGCCATAACAGCATCTAATGCCATCGGCTTTTCTTCAGAAGTATAGACTGTTTCTGGAGCTGCACGGTCTGCAAACTGTGTGGCCATAGACTTGGATTCTGTCACTGAAAAAGGACTTCTCATTTGAGAAGCAGTGGAGTCTATTTCCATTGCGGAAGCCCGGGGAGGAGATGAGGGCTGCACCACAACGTCTGGGTAGGCAGCCTTAAATCTTGCTCGCAGACCCTCATCAACCAATCGCACTCCTTCCAACTGATTGCCAAGGGACATCCAGCTGATGGTACAAAAAATAACAGTTAGATTAAAGTTTGTTAAAAATATATGAAGCATAATTATGATCCATGAAAACCATACCCTGCTTGAGTGTTGTGCATGCGAGCAAACAGCTCCAGCTTCCTTGTCCTGGGACTTATCCTCTCCAGTAGAGGGTACATCTGCAAAAAGCTTATTCATATAAGCTGATATGAAAACTGATAGCGATGACTTGAATTATTTCAAAAGCACCATGGAATCATAGTAATGGTAACGTAACAATGGTAATTAAGAACTAATTTATGAAAGAGAAAAATGAGTCGAGGTGATTGGGAATGGCTTGACTACTGAGAACTTTGGACATGTTTTTACAGACCTCATCTGGCTTACGACTTGTCTCTCGAACCTCAGCAACTATGACGTCAGTGTCAATGTTCCTGTTTACTTCTGGATTTCCCTTTATTCCAACAAGGCAATGTTCCTTACTGTGGTTAAGCCAATGCCCTGTTCTACCTGTTCTAATTATTCGCTGAAGTTGATTGGTCTTTACCCAAATAATCTCTTCAACACGCTTGTACCCCCAAAGTTCTAAACTGCAAGAAACACATGATACTTGTATAAATTGAAACTGGCATTCACATGTACCATGATTTTACAGACAACAACGCAGAATTATTAACCATGAACAAAATATAATTAATCCAGTGATAATTAACATATGTCCAAAGATACACCTACCATTCACGTCCAAGCTCCATAGCACGTCCAGTAACCCAAAGAAAAATTAGACCATCAGTTTGCAACACAGGGACATTGAGGTTGCGCATTTCATCATCAGCCATTGTTCCATAAGGCAGTTCCATATGAATGTCCCATGGTGGATCAGCCATGATAACTCCAAATTGACCTAAAATCTCCATTTTGAAATTACGAATATCACAATTAATCCATTGTGGTTCGCCAAGTTCTACTTCTGAACAATATTCAGCACGTTGGGGCTTTAAAGCTTTGGGGGGAGGAAGTGCTGCAGCACCCATTGCCATAGGAGACACATCCGGTGTTGGGTCAAGCTCATAATGGACATACTTGCAAGTCTATCACAGAAAAAAAACTATATTAAGTAAATGATGTCTCAAAATGTTACTGATAACATTCCCAGTTTAAGTTATTGTAATCAAAGAGAAAACAATTACCTTCATGTGGCGGCAAGTGTCAAGAAAAGAACAGTCCCCTTGACTCACGTCAGTATGAGGAGCAATAATTCGACGAAAATGAACCTGTAAACAGGTAAGGCACCCAAAAGGCATAATACATGATTATCATGAATGTCAAACCAAGCTAGGTGAAACAAGGAAGCACAGAAAGTTTGCAATTACCTAGGGCAACACCATTAACTTGCATGCCATATAACCAAAAAAGGAGAGAAAATGTAAAGATACATTAGCACAGTTATTGCTTAAAAGCGAACTTCTGTTAGATGCTCAAACAATCTTTGTTCTTCAACTGATTCCCTCTTTCCTACACATGTTGGTCTTGTAGTCACTCTATCTGCTTTCAATATCTCATTTCTTTGGTATTATTTATGTGGAATCACTTATTTGGCATTTTTGTCGAATAACAGAGATTACACCCCAACCTGATCATATAAATGCTGTTGCATGCTAAGTTGGAAATAATAATAGTACGATGTATTTACTGACCTTCTCACATGCAATAAAGGAACCACATTGACGTCTACAATCCTCTTTTGTTAGAGCCGAACAATACTCCTTTAGCTGAGAACCACCTTTGGTTTTGAACTGAAACAACAAATGAATAATGTCATCAGCTAATACAATCAGTAGCAGATGCGAAAGGGGTTGGACAACCAAAGCTAAGCAGTGGAAACCTGTTAAATAGAAATCTTCTTTTGAAATGAATTTGCAGTTCAAAAACCCCATAAATGGCAAACAGATCTCACCTATGCAATAGTAAATAAATAAGAGTTGAAACACCTGAACACTTTTAACATTGACACTTTTATCATTCAGCCTATGGGAAATTACTGTATAAGTTCTTATTCTATAGGATCGGATGGCTTAACTAAAGTTGCAAAACACAAACTGCAAGCAAAGTCTAGAACTAAATGCCAAGTACCTTAGCAGCCACAGCAGTTTCTCTCGCAGTAGGTCGATGAATGAGGTCCAAAAGCTCCTCACCAGTCTTTGATTTCTGCATTTCCCTAAATGACTTCTTATTCAGCAAAGCCTCCAAATCCTTCATTTCATCCTCCTCGCTCCTTTGCTTTTGCTGCTGCGATTGCATTGGCAAAGGCATAGGCGGCCTCTGCATCATCCCTCGCGGCCCCATCATCATCCCTCGAGGTCCCATCATCCCTCCCCTAGGCCACATATCCCCACCGCCACCCATCCACATGTCCCCCATCAATGGCCTTTGCATCACAACCGGCCCTCCAATCCCATAAACCCCATTACCATTCACATCAACCCCGCCATTGCTATTAACATTATTACCAATCCCACTACTCTGATTCTGATTAAAATCACCAGAACCTGACAATTCTAAATTCTGTGTATATTGTGCACTTTCAGGCAATTCTTTAACTAACCGGTTTCTATCAATATTTAATACCATAACTCTAGACTTGCCGCTTACCACAAACTCCTCAAGCTCAATCCCACGATTCTCTTCCGCCATTGACCTCAAAGCCATTTCCACCGCCAGAATCGCCCCAGACTCACCTCCAACCTCCCTAATCGCCGCCTTCTCGGCCTCGGTCGCATTCTGATCATTCTCCAACTTCCTCAAAACAGTTGACGAATCAATTGGATTAAAAGGCACCCTTTGAAGCAAACATTCAGCCACCATTACTCTCACAACAGCCAATGGACTCCCACTCTCAGCCCCATCACCTTCAAAGTTTCCATCTTTTCTCTCAAGTTTCGAACTTTCACCCAAAATTTCAGGTCTTGAGTCAATATTAGCTCGTGGGTCATTGGGATTCCTTGAATTTGATCCAATTTCAAGGTGGGCTCTTGATGTTGAAGCTGGTAGTGGTGGTGTTGGGGTGAAGGGTTTGTTATTGAAAGAAGAGACAATTTGTAAGGACAGGTCAAGAGAGGATACAATGTTGGGAACTAAATCTTGAAGAGAAGCTAATAAGTCAAGTTGGGTTTTATGTTGGGTTTCTATTCTTGATTCTAGTCGGGAACGTAGGTTTTTTATTGTTGCTACTGTTTTGTCTTCACCATTGTTGTTTCGGTTCTTGTTTGGATGAGTCTCCATTGATTTTTGGTGGAAAAAATATTGTGTGGTTTTGAAGATCAGTTGATTCTTGTAGGTGATTTTGAGGGTTTAAAAGAAACAGATGGGTGTCGCGGCTACCAGTACCAGAACCTGGAGATTTGAGGCTTTTGTTTTTTAGGTTTTATAGGTGAAGAAGACGAAATCGGAAAGAGAGCTTGAAAAAACACCCGACTTCGGTGGTTAGGCCCAATTTCTTTTATGCGGGCATTATCTTTCCATGGCCCAAGGGTAATAAAGTCTGTCCCCAAACTATCATGGAACTATCAATTGGACACTGAAACAAAGAGTTTTCCCAATCAGGGGCCCCGTGCATTGAACATTCTCAACTTAATCCCAGCCTTAAAACACTTTATTTTAAAATAATAATAAAATAAATAAAAAGGACCCATTAAAAATATAGGTTTTAATTGATAGCATACATATATGATGGACTCAATTGGGAAATGTTTTGTATTGGGTACCTAACTGAAATGTAAGTGAGAGTTGGGGGACGAATTAAATGCCCTTTCCCTATTAAATTCTAGCCGACGTTAGTTTACTTTGTTTTTTCAGGTCAAACTTCTCCTTGGAAAACCAGGTCTAAAGACCTAATTATTATTAATTTAAACAAAGGAGCTAATTATCCCTAATTTTATTTCATGATTGGACCATGACATGTTGACACTAGGATAGACAAATATGGTAGATAAATCAGATTTAACCCCATTTGCTATTGCTATCCAAATAAAGATCGGACAAAATTAAAAAAAAATTAGTTTAAAATTAATTTTTTAATGTTTTTTAATTATTTTAATATGTTGATATTAAAAATAATTTTTAAAAAATAAAAATATATATTATTTTAATATATTTTTTAATAAAAATATTTTAAAAAATAATTATTAACACACTGGCCTATTAAAATAATCTGATCCCATGATATCACATTATAAAAGTACCTACACATCTACTTCTTTAAAATTATTTGGATACCTATAGCAATTAAATATTTTTTAAAAAAAACTAATTATTATGGCAAGTTTTAATGTGGCTTCTTTTATGATTCATTGTTGATTCAATAATGATTTTTTTTTTTTAGTCATTAAGTTTTTTATATATATAATCTTATCCTTTCATGCGTTGTTTTTAATGTTTTGTGAATTGATTTTTTTTATTTTTTTATATATTATTAAGAAATAATAGTTTTGATAAGCTATCAAAACTTGACTGGAGATCAATTTAATAAGATATAATTTAATTTATAGTATAAAGATACAGTTTAAAGAATAAGAATGAAACTAAAAAATATAAAAAACTAACGTGGCCTATTTTAAATTCACGTAAAAATATAATTCAGTCCATGTATTTATTGTTGACTTTTTTGATCCCTTTAGTTTTAGTATTTTTAGTTTTGGTCTAAAATTTTTTTATTTATATTTTTAGTTTTTGGGTTTGAGAATGAAAGGAGAAAATTATCAAAAATAAAAAAAGGAAATAAAACATGATTGGTTGATAATATTCAACAAATGGATGATGCTTTGTCTATTTTTTTTAGTTCGAGAAGTATAAATTTTAACCATATCTTATATATATGTGTGTGTGTTTCTAGTTACCTCGTACCCTTGAGCCGAGAAGTAGTTGCATGGATATGTGTTTTTTGTTATGTAAATGATATATTTGGAAGAATTAAAATTTTGTGTAATGTACTTTTGTGTTTAATGATTATAATGTTTAACTTATTTTTGTGAATGATGTAATTTAAGTAAGTTGTTTTTATAAAGTTAGTTTATAATTTTGTTGTATACTTATTTAAACATATTTATTTTTCAGAGAAAGAAAATGATGTACGCCAAGAACTATTTAGCTTTAAATATCTGTTCTATAGAAAAGAAAAATAACAAAATGGGAAGTTGATATTATGGTTTAGTTGTGAAAGTTCACTATAACGGGATGAGTATTGTGATTGTTGTTTTCAGATTAAGAAGTTATTAAATCGATAACTTGGTATTAAAAATACAAAGAAAACTCTGTTAAAATTTCAGTTAAATATGCATAAAAAATTGATAATTGCAAATATATATATAAATTGTGATATTCTTCCTGAGTCGTTACACCAAGACGCGCGGTTAAATCACTTTAGCCATATTGACAAATATTATTCATGGTAATAGTATTTTTATTAATTTAACCTTTCAACAATCAAAATTTTTTTCATTTAGTTTTTTATTTATTTCATCATTTGGTTGTTTTGAGCTTTGTAATTTTTTTTTATGTTAGGTTATATACTAGTCTTGTGAATTCCCCCCCCCCCTCCCCATTGATTTCAATATTCAATATTAGATTCATTGGAAGTAAGGCTTCATGTTTTTTTTATTTTCTTTCTATTAATTTATCTTGATCTCATGACTTTGGTCATGAGTTTAACCCGAGTTAACTCGGATTTTTTTTTTTTAAGATTTTATCCTTTAACATTGGGTTAGTTGAGAATTAAGTTTTATATTTTTTTTATTTGCTTTATATGGGGTACCCGAGTCATGGGTTTGACAGGTTGGCCTAGGTTAACTCTTTTTATTTTTTGTGTCTTTTTTAATTGAATATTCTTTTAATTGGAATTCGTAATTTTTTTATTTGTTTTTCATGTAGTTATTCCATCTTATAACTTAAGTCACTAATTTGAAAGGTTGATTTAAGTTGAATCTGCTTATTTTTAGGGTTATTTTTTAATTGATTTTGTTTTTTAATTTCACCCTTTAGTAATTCAATTTTTTTATTTAGTTTTTTTTTTAATTTTATCTTTCAATATTATGTTATTTGGGAATTGGACTTCATAATGTTTTTCAATTTGATTTTTGTAAAGTTATGATGGTCTCATGAATTTATTTATTTTTCTCTCGATTTCAACTTTAAATATTAGATATGTTGGGAATAGAGTTATGTAATTATTTTTCTTTGCTTTTTATGAAGTTATCTTGGTCTCATTACCAGGTTTTGAATTTAATAGGTTAACCTGTGTTGACTTAAGTTGTTTTTTGTCCTTTTTTTAATTGATTTTTTTTTAATTTCATCATTTAATATTGGGTTGGTTGGAAATTGAACTTTATATTTTTTATTTATTTTTTATGGGTTATTCCAATATAATAATCTGGGTTAACTCTTTTTTATTTTTTAGGTCTTTTTTTAATTAAATATTTTTTTTACTGGGATTCATAATTTGTTTTTAGAATTTGCTTTCCATGTAATTATTCCATCTCATAACCTAGGTCACTTATTTGACAAGTTGACCCAGGTTGATTCTAATTATTTTTTAAGATTATTTTTTAATTGGTTTTTTTTTTCAATTTCACTCTCCAACAATTCAATCTTTTTTTATTTAGTTTTTCTTTTAATTTTATCTTTTAATATAAGGTTATTTAGGAATTAGGCTTCATAATATTTTTTAATTTGATTTTTATGGAGCTATCCTGGTCTCATAAATTTATTTATTATTCTCTCGATTTCAACTTTGAACATTAGATCTATTAGGAATAGAGTTTTGTAATTATTTTTCTTTGCTTTTTATGAAGTTGTCTTGGTCTCATTAACAGCTCTTAAATTTAACAGGCTAGTTTGGTTTGATTTAGTTTTTTTTTTATTTTTTTTTAATTGATTTTTTTTATTTTACCCTTCAATATTAGGTTGATTGGAAATTAAACTTTATAATTTTTTTATTTTTTATGAGATTATTCCAATCTCATGACCCGGGTTACAGATTTGATAGGTTAACTTGGGTTGATTAAGGTCATTTTTTTATTTTTTTTAATATATATATATCTATTAAAAATAGATTAACTTGGATTGACTAAGGGAAGAAACCTGGGCATTGATCCATGTGTTATTCCTTCACATTCATCGTGAAATTGCAATTGCTAGCCCAAAAAAAACAAAGGGAAGAAAGAAAAACGTTCCATGCATGCATATACCACCACAAACGGGGAGGATACTGGAGACTGCAATATTGCAGTGAAATGCATGTATTTACGTAATGCTATATTTTGACACAATCGATCATGGTTTTTATATATAGTCTCCAATCATAGTGGAGTGTGCTTTTTATATTATTATTTTAGATTTGATTCACAATAAATAAAAATATTCCAATCATAGTGGAGTGTGCTTTTTATATTATTATTTTAGATTTGATTCACAATAAATAAAACTATGAGAAAGGAAGAAACTTTTTATGACTAAAATGATTTTGAATTGTAAATTCATTAATATGATAAAAAAACGATTTACTTAAAGCTAAGAAACCAAATCTAATTCATTATAGGACTAATCGGCCATCTCAAGCGCAAACCTCTTGTTGCACACATGCACGATAAAGGAGGACAAGATGGACCCAAGAATCCATCATCCATTGTCAACGTAGGGGAAGGTTTATACGGCCTCTCAATTTGCAACAGTGTCAATTCATTATTCTTGGAAGAGCATTCATACATGGGTAGCTTTGTAATTTTGAGCTAGAACCACTTTAACATCTAGAAATGCAAGTTGTCATCTTCCTAATCAGAAACTCACCAGACTCTGACACACTTAACAGAACCCTAAAACTCCCACTCTCCCCTCCCCTGTCATATCAGGCTTACACTTCTATATCACACCGGGCAGGTTTGTTTTTTTTTTTTTTTACATTACCAAATACATGTCATCATTATTTAAGTGAATCTTTAATATTAAATGATGATCAATATGGATTATTGAAGTTCTCTTGTTTTCTTTGGAGATGAAGGGAGTCTTTAGCATGATGATCTAGCTAGTCTAGTTATATTTCATGGGCTATTCAAGGAAATTAGTTTGAATTACTGGGTTTTACTTCTTTCCTGGCCTTGATCATCTGTCATTTGCAATTGGGTTGTTCTTGTTTTTCGCTTTCTTGATGCTCGGTGCCATCTTTAGCTGTTAATTAGTTCCGTCTTCAACTAAAGATTTGATCTTTGCAACTTTTTTTTCTTCTCAGTTTTGCGTTCGCCGCAGATTTCTTGTCAAAGAAAAGATAGCAAATGATGCGTTGTTGTATCACATATAGCTTGTTGGTGTAGAAAGTGAGCTTCTTCTCTTCACTTTGATCTTTCTACGTGTTCTTGATTTGGTTTTGTTATAGTGGATTAATACTGTTTGTGGGTTTTTATGGATTCCCATAAAGGATCTTGATTTTTGTGGAACTGGTTAGCTCGTGGGTGTTGTTTTGTATTTGTCAATGGCAGAGGTGGTTGGGCCAAGGTTGTACAGTTGCTGTAATTGCAGAAATCATGTTGCCCTTCATGATGATGTCATTTCTAAGGCTTTTCAGGTCAGGGAAAGATTAATGCTAATTCTGCTTTAGTTATGAGTTTGATCTATAATTCATTAGAGAGCTCTCTTGTAAGAGCAAGAATGTAAGAATCGGTAAAGAAGAGTTAAAAAAATTCATGAATTCATGGAAGATGCATTTTTAAGTGAAAAACATTTTGATCACAATCCCAAACACACTTAAAGCATCCGGTTGATATTGTTCTGCCATTATTGTATAATTTGACCTTCATCAACTCTTTTTTTGTTCCTGCATCTGATAGATTCTTACACTCTATTGCAGGGAAGACATGGTCGAGCCTTTCTGTTCTCTCATGCGATGAATGTTATGGTGGGGCCGAAGGAGGATAGGCATCTAATGACTGGCCTCCACACAGTTGCTGATGTCTCTTGCTCCGACTGCCGTGAAGTGCTTGGTTGGAAATATGAACGAGCTTATGAGGAAACACAAAAATACAAGGAAGGGAAGTTCATACTTGAGAAGTCAAAAATAGTCAAAGAAAACTGGTAGCAATTGTGCAGCTCCCCCCCCCCCCTCTCGTCTTTCCCAATGTTGTTGTAAGTGGATGAAATTGTGGGTGCTATTGCATGTACATCTTGTGCAGGAAAACCTCATGAATTGCAAATATTGACGTGATGTTCCTCAACACTCATTCTTGTGCTCCATGTATGGATATTCTACTTGAGATCGTTGTCTTGGTAATAAATTGGTAATAGTTCTCTCTATCATGATTAATGTTTGTTATGTGAATGTAGTTGAAGTTTTAGCACCTTGGGAGTTTCTAAGGCGCATCAAACATGACTAAGAATGCCGATGTTCTGATGCCGAAACAAATTTATTCTGTCCCTAGCTGAATGTTTTCCTTTTAATAAAAAATGGGGATTATTAGTCAAGTTTGTAATGATCTTCTCAATTGTCTTATCGGCCTCTTGTTCCGGCCTCACAAAAGGCATAATCAAACATGGTGAGCCCTCATGCTAACTTGAAAATAACATGTTATCCGGTGATCATGTAGGAGTTGTCTCTACCAGTAGCATGTGTGCTGTCGCTCTATGAGCGGGACAGACTTTAAATTAACGGGTAACCAGATTTACTATTTAATGAGGACGATTGTCACATTTCTAGACAGTTGGCCATGCTTCTGGATGCTTACACAACTGGCAAAATGCCTGTCTGCAAGAAAAACTTCATTTTAGTACAAGATTGAATGCCCAAGAAAACTTTTGAGTTATGAAGCAGGGGAGTGCAAAAATGCGTGGTCACATGCATGCGTTCTGGGCAGCTGCAACTTCCACTTGCAAGGCATTTCAAGGACTTTCAAAGTTGTGAATAATTGAGGAAGAAACAAAAATAGTTCTGGTATAATTGTCCTTCTTCTTCTGACAGAATATTCCACTGTATCATCCATGCTCAACAGGTTATCTAATGCGAGAAGATAGCACTTCGTTTTTAGTAGTCTGATTGCCCTCTTAAACAGAGGCATTTTTCCTGCTTTTAGACTTTCGGAAAAGCAATTGTTACGCCTTTACGAAGCTAATTGGCTTAAACACTGCAATCATACAACTGGAAGCCATCATATTTCGGTATTGCTTCTCAACTTAAATTTTGCTTGCCCATATTGGTTTAGATTCCTGTCTAGGGTCAGCCAGGCTACATATTCCGCCATGGAATCATTCATTAATAATATATTAAACATTAATTTAAAATGCGACAATACAAGTAAAGATAAACAAGAGAATAACATAATTAAATAAATAAATAAAAGGCAGTAAATATTAAACATCATTGACAAATAATCTCCACAGTTATGGCAACTATTGCCTAATTAATGGACATGAGAATCCAGATCAGTTACCCTATGAACTTCATGGTCATTAAAAATTAAACACTATTGACAAATAATAAGGCAAATAGGTGAAAGAGCTCATGCCATTAATCAATGAATTAAAACATGAGCCCCAATTCTCTATATACAAGAAAACAAACAAATGATCGAAGTTAAATTGAATGAGATCAACAATCAGCCAAAATGAAAAAATAGGATCTACCAAAAAATGAATCAAACCCCGTTACAATATGAAAAGCAGCCACTAAAGCAAAAATAAAAATAAAAGAAAAAATAAAGGTGTGTATGTAATCATCACATAACATACATCTTTGAAATCCACCTTCTCTTGGCATTTTCTATGGCTTCCTCCCTCGTCTTCATGAGTTCTTGGAAACACTGATTATAGTGTGAATCAATTGAATCAAGCTCCAGCTTTAGTTCAGAACCATCTTTGTCAGCAAGGGACAGAGAACAAATGATAGACAAGCTTGCATTTCTTGACATACCAGAGCATGAATCAATATGGAAGACCTCGGAATTTCTTGCAGGTTTGTTATGTTCTGGTATACCATCTTCATGCATCCAACACTCCAAATCCAAATCATACACATCCGATTGAAGACTGCAACTAGAAGATCCCAGAGACTTGTTAGTACTGGCATCAGAGGCAATTGCCATATTATATTCAGCAGATACGTCTAAATTGACTGATTGTAGAGCCTCGTGATCTGTAATGTTAGTCAATGGTGAGAAGTCAGGTGTTTTCACTGTCTCAGAAGTTGCATGGTTTTCCAGCTCAGAAGAGCCATTTCGTACACTTGATGAAGTATTCCAGCAAGGAACGAGCTTCACTATCAAGCTATCAATCAACTCAGCAATGACAGCCACATCTTCAGAAGACAAATCAAGTTGTTCAACCATCTCCTCAGCTATTGAAACTGCAGTATCTGAATTGAGATAAAATGTAAAATGGATATTCCTTGCTCGACCTGTTACAGAAACAACATTATTTAGACCACCGTTTAAAATAAAAAATAGACGTTAATTTGTACAGAATAATTGCTCACCACATGGATCAGCAATGCGCAAAGTCAATGAAACTGTATTATCATTGCTTTTCTCCGCTCTCAATCTGAATTCATTATTCTCAGTGAACCTATGAAGTTCTAGAGTTAAAAACTGTGGAGATTCATTGATGCTTTTCGGACAAGATCCCAATGAAAGCATCTTGCAATCAATGTCCATGTGATGGGATTCTGATTGTGGCAAGTGGACTTGTTTGCAAATAACATTCGGTAACTGTGACAAACTAGAAACAACTTCCTTTGAATTTTCAGTTGCTAGGAATGGGTCTTTCAAGAGATCTATGGCAGACAATCTCACAGATGCTGGAACTAAACACTTCTCTATGAATTCCTTAACCTGGAGGTCATTCACCTTACCAAGGGAAGCAGGCTTAATGCCCTGCAATAGAAGTTAGGAGCGATGACAATATGAGCACTTTCAAGTAAATTCAAAGTAAATCACATGGCAAATGGTCTTAAAACTCACCGAGGTGACCTTCTTGTATATCTGTGCAGGATTTTTGCATTCACTGTACGGGTATTCACAAGTAACCATCTCTAACATGCACATGCCAAAAGAATAAATGTCAACAAGTTCATTGTATTCCTCTTCATAAAGCTCCGGAGCCATAAATTCAGGTGTACCTGCAGAATAGAAAATGAATCACAGAGTCCCAATGCATAGTGGTTTGACCCAAGTTGTAGTGGTTCAGAAATTGAAGCTATTACCTATGACACTTCGTGCAATGGGCTGCTGCATGACAATTGCCAATCCAAGATCTCCGATCTTAACTTCTCCATTGTTTCCATTAACAAGTATATTGTCGCATTTCAAATCGCGATGAATGATACGAGGACTGCGAGTATGTAAATATTGTAGACCTCGAAGGATCTGCCTTGCCCAGTTTTTGATGGCTTTCATGTCAACAGTCTTGTGCTTCTTTCGATACCTAAATCCCATAATAACAACAAATTACACAAACAAACTTGGAAAACATATGAAACAAAGAACATAAACATGAGAAATAGCAAATGAAACTCACTGCCTCAAGTTCCCAGAAGTGAGTAACTCTGTGATCATGTTAATAGTCTTATTCTTATCGTCCACCCAGGAGTCATAAAACTTGATGATGTTTTCATGTTTCAAAGACTTCAGCAGATGAACCTCTGAATACAATCTCTCCAGCTGCTGTGATGACTGCAAGACATCTTCAATATCCACTTGATTCCATGCCACTTCAATTCCATCAACTTCATCAAATGCCTTGTATCTGCCCATCATAACAAAAATTCCAACGAAAAAAAAATTAACACATGGGTTCTTCTATATAAACTTCAAAACCACCGAGGAAAAAAAAAACTAAGAAGAAATAGATTGAAGAGCCATACACAGTCTTGAATGCTCCTTTCCCCAGAATTTCATCGTACTGGAGCAGTAAAAACGAAAACAAATAAATATATAATACCGCATGCAAATAACTCAGTTTTTCAACAATTCTCAAATCCGTCAGACGCTGATACTTCACAGGGTACAGCTAAATTTACCAGTTTAACATAAAAATCAGTAACTAACGAGCCAAAATCATTGCTTGCATGTCAATTTAGCTGCAATGCAATGCGATGCCAAGACAAGTAATTCAGCTAATTTGGGAATCGAATTAACAAAACCATAAATTAAAATTGCAAAAAGCCCTATTTTTTGAAGTTGAAAAGCTAAAAAAAAATCACAAGAATCCATACCCGAACGTACCGACCTGTCGGATCTTTCTCTGCGAACTCTCCACAGCCATCTTCACTAAAAGAACCGGAATCCATATCCACAAAAACGACAAAAAAGCCACCGAAAACGACACGCACAGAAAAAACTATCAAAGCAGCTTAATTGGGTTCGAAGAGGAAGAAGTAGAATTGAGGAGAAGAAACAGTTTTTCAGAGAAAGCTTCACAGGCAATCGAATAAGAGTCAAATGGGCAACGGAATCGGAATTCGAACACAAATAACATCTCCGATTCCTCTTCTGATTCCAATTCCTTGCGATTTCGAATCGATTTCCTCATCATACAGGACCTAAACCCACCCATATTGCTATTACACACATATTTTGTGTTTCAATTATCTCCCTCGATTAGAGCTTGAAGAAACCCTAATCTGTCTTTAGAGAAGACGATCCTAATTAATATAAATTGTGTGGGAATTTATCGAGAGAGGGGCACGTGATTTACACTTCCAATAGACGGGGCGTGGGATTAAGGCGTTTGAATTCACGAGGAATTTTGGGCAAGCCTCCAATTAGTCCCTTAATTATGCATAGTGTTTGTATGGAATCTTTACTGCTGATTTTATCAATTTAGTCCTTCATCGATCTACCTTTCTTCTTCTATTACAATGATCAAGGATTAAATATTACACCTACTATTCAAGTGTTTTATACTATACTATTTCTCCAAAAGCCTTAGGCTCGAACTCGTACAGGGTGGGGTGGTGGTGGTGATTTGTATTGGACAGTTTGAAAACAAGTGCAAAATCTAATAATTGTTTTCAATTATTCTAACAAAAGGGCCCTATTGAGGAAATTTATATAGATAGAGGACTGAACTTATAAAATAAGTGGTAAGGGGACTTAGTCAAATAATCTATAGTTTGAGGACTAATTTAAGGCTTGATCTTTTGATCTTTCTATTTAGAAAAGAAGAAGAAAAAAATCAGAGAAGGATGGAGCCTGGAGGTGAGGATAAGAGAGGACAGGCTGGCCTCTTTCCAGTAATTTCTTTTGTGTTAGTTGTCTTTGTTAAAAAAAATTAATTTTATTTATTTAAAAAGTTTAAATTTAATTTTATTTATTTATTTTAAATTAATAAATTTTTAGTATTTTTTAATTATTTTAATACACTGATATTAAAAATAATTTTTAAAAATAAAAAAATATAACCCTTATATATTTATAAATAAAAAATATTTAAAAAAAACCGAAACCACGTTCTAATATTATAACTTAAAATAATAAATATTTTCCGTATTAAAAAAAAGAAAAATTATCTCGTCAATAATCTTGTCCCGAGCAAGGTAGTGAGATTTGAACCACGAAAACTAAAACGTTATATCCAATCGGTCCCTTGATGTCGTGTCATCTTAAATTACATTCAATTACCAGGAATGAAATTCAAAAAAACCGGCTGTTCCTTGAATATTCTAGATTCTCGCTTGCTTTCCATTTTTACTAGTTTGCACATGCTCGTTAAGATCTTTTAAAATATAAAAAAGAATTTTTATACATATTTAAATATAATAAATTAAGAATTATCTATATTATTAAATAATAATAAATTTATTGATCTAAGTCAAATATTAAATTTGAAGTTGAGATAAATACACGTGTTAAGATAACTAATCCCATGTAGGAAGTGGTTTTTCAATTTTTTTAATCTAATTTTAGGACAATAGTTTTATTTTTTTAATACAACTCGTTTTAAATAATCACAAAACATGTATTTATGAAGTCCACAATTAACATGTTTTTTTTTTCTATCTTAATGGATGCAAAGTTTTAAACTGGAATATTTATGATTTAAACTGGAATCAATGTTTTTGTTAAGAAAATATTTATGATTGTTAAAGAAAATTAAAAAAAAT
>Ga0325410_1003189_pt1 | contig 18447 bp, 14 predicted proteins | sample PopdelMetagenome_16_FD_206182 | JGI IMG/M metagenome (GOLD analysis project Ga0325410, IMG submission 206182) | Populus deltoides microbial communities from Bellville, Georgia, United States - Xylem-PdIQD-R3 | ecosystem: Host-associated > Plants > Phyllosphere > Stem > Wood/Secondary xylem... | reverse complement strand
TTGTTTTGTTAATCATGAGTTTTATATTGTGTTATTTTGTTAATTATAAGTTTAGAATTAATTTTAATGTGTTTTAGTATATTTGCAATATTGTTTTTTGTAATTATCTTTTGTTTTGTTAATCATGAGTTTTATATTGTGTTATTTTGTTAATTATAAGTTTAAAATTAATTTTAATGTGTTTTAGTATATTTGCAATATTGTTTTTTGTAATTATCTTTGGTTTGGCTATGTTTAAGACTCAATTTGTTTTTTTAAAATTAATTTCAATTACTAGAATTAAAAATTAAAATCTTACTAGTCGTAGCGTGAACGAAGATAATAAAATTGTTTGTTGACTTTAATTTTAATTTGAATATTGTTGACTTTCTATATTAATATGTTACATTATTATTAATATAGCTGAAAATTAATATGTTACATGAGAAGAAAGTGAAAATTAATATGTTACATTATTAACAAACCAAATAGCTGTTGAATATATGTCCTGAACTAAAAAATTTATAGTTATTATACAATTCATTCTAAATTCAATTTCCTTTTTTTATTAAAAGCTACTTGAAAATTACATAAATCATAAAAAAAAAGAAACATTACAAAAAAATATAGTTTTTATGCCATGTTTAGTTCTATAAAAAAAGAACCCTAATATAAATGTGGTTAGCAATTTTCTACTTCACATTAACAAGAGATTTGACATTTTAACCATAAAGGTTTGAATTTTAAATGTAGGAGTACTTTAGTTTTTTTTATTAGGGGTTTGGAGGTATTTAATGTTTAATGTTTGGATTAAGTTAGAATTAAGAGTTTTGGTTATGGGTTTAGATTGAGGTTATAGTTGTTGTGGTTAAATGTCTAATTAGGGTTAAGGATTAGTTAGAGTTAGGATTAGTGTTTGGATTAATATTAGTTTTTATGGTTAAATATTTAGGGTTTGGATTATGGTTTCAAATTAGCGTTAGTATTTAGGGTTTGAATTAGTGTTGGTTTTTAATGGTTAGCTAACTTGCATGTTAAGGGTGGAGTTAGGGTTATGGTTTGAGTTTATAATTTAGATTAGAATTAGGTTATTTTTTATGTTTATGGTTTAGTAAGGTTCAAGTCTTAGTTAGGGTTAGGAATTTGATAAATATTGTTTAGGGTTTAAGTTTCATAAATAAATTTAAAGGTTATTTATGATTTAATAAATGTTATTGTTTCAAAATGTGACATATATCAAATAAAATGTTTTTCAACTAGACTTCTTTACATGTTATGTTTGAAATCATAACAAGTATAAATTATATTATTTGATTAATATTTGTTGTATGTGTGTTATTTTGTCAAAAATTTAACTATTTTGTGCGAATAAGCAAGAACACCCTTCATTCGATTATTATTATTATTATTATTTTTAAATAAAGACCGGAGAACTTGATTCCAATTGATAAATAGCAAGTACCAAGGTTTTAATATTTTCTATTATTAGTCTAGTAGGAAGGCGGCGATTCGTTGATGTTGACAGCTAATTAATTAAAGAAAAATCTTTAGTCCTTCCTCAGAACAAACCGTGAGCACATTTGAGAACGTAGTTGTGGTGTATTTTTAAAAAAATTAAATTTTTTAATTAAAATTTAATATAATTTATATATTTTAAATTATTTTGATATATTGATATTAAAAATAATTTTTAAAAATTAAAAAATATCATTTATATATATTTTGGTATGAAAAATTATTTAAAAAATATTCACAACTACATTGCAAACACGCTCTACAATTTTTTTTTATATATATATATATATATATATATATATATATATATATATATATATATATATGAAGTTTCTCTCACGATCAACGGATCTGAAGCAGAATTGAATGATGCATAAATGTTTGATAATTGGTTACCTTCAATCCCAAGCAATCACACCCAACTCGTTTACTTAATTTAAAATCTATAACTCATTAATCGACGAAGTTTCCCTTGCAACTCAACTCGTTTACTTAATTTAAAATCTATAACTCATTAATCGACGAAGTTTCCCTTGCAACTCAACTCGTTTACTTAATTTAAAATCTATAACTCATTAATCGACGAAGTTTCCCTTGCAACTCAAGTTCTAGCGATAACTCTAAATATATTTCGTGATAATTTAATATTTTTTATATTTTTATATGGTTTTAATATGTTCATAACAAAAATAATTTTTTTAAAATAAAAAAATATTATTTTAAAATAATTCTAAACAAAAATCACTCTAAAAAATAATTGTTACTATAATTCTAAACACTTCAAAACAAGATCTCCGATTTATTTAATAAAGATGTAAGTCATAGATATGGAAAAGGGAGTATCTGGGCAGTAACATTCTGATGCTTGATATTATTACAAAACGTTCTTTGAACTATATGGATTCAGTCTTTATATATATATGGGTATTTGGGCCAACTTGAGCGTATCTCGATTAATCTCGTGGGTCTTGAAATTAACAATTATATAAGTTTTTAATAATTTTGAGGTTTGTAAGATTCAAACTAATAACATCTAACAAATAAATCTAAAATTTTTCCAGTTAAACTATATTTTTTGAATTGCTTGATAGATATTATTACAAAAGGATAGTTTGTTGACTCGTTCACGAGGAAGTAATTGAGTTAATGAATGAAGCAACCGAGTTAACAAGTATTGTATGGAAGACGTGTTTCCATTAATTAATTGATAGTTTAAGAGAGCTTATTTACATTGCTTTCAATTACCACTCGCACACAGCATGATTAAGTATGAAATAATTAAATTGTATTTTAGCCTGTAGAATCGGGGATTTTCAAAAGTCACGCCCGCAAGTCAAAATAGATAACTAAAAAGAATAATATACGTTGTCGTTTAGTTTGTTTTTTTTTTTTCCTATTGCTATTTTATAATCTTTTAAATTTTAAATCTTGTTCATAGGTCTGTATGTCGACATTTGTGGTGGTGAAACCATTATTGTGGATATATAATTGATTTTCTTTTATGATATAACCTTTTTTGTTCTCTTATAGTTTTTTTATTTTATTTTTCTAATTAATATTAATAAGATTTCTAGTATAATTTTTATAAATAGCACGGTGAGATATAAATAAATATAAATTAAATATTTTAGATATCTTGTATTAATTATACAATACTCTTAATATTTAAATGTTTTGATTTGTAACGAATTATATTATTATTAGCTAGAAATATAATTTTCTTTTTATGACAAAAAATAGATGGACAAGAATAAGATTTTAGATAGTACTGTTCTTAATTTGATTTAATTAAGAATTATTTTTGTTTCTATTTATGTTAATTGATATCATAATTTAAAAATTTATCATAATTAGTTGTTATGTGTTATTGAATAACTAAGGGTGAAAAATATTGCAAAACATGACATGTTTGTGTAAAAGTAGATGAGCAGTTTCCTGCCTCGAGAAAAAAATATCTAGAAACTAGTGTTAATTTATTGATCAATTAAAATAGTAGTGATTTGAACTATTTATTTTATTAAGTGGTTCACTAGATTAATCGCCAATTTAGGTTAGTTGATTGGTCGGAGTATGATTATATATTTTTATTGTTTAGATAATTTTTTTTAATATTTTAATATTATTTTTTTATATTAATATTGTAAATAAATTTTAAAAAACTAAAATAAAATATTTTTTAATACAAAAAAACAAACGAATTCCGAAACTAACGATGTCACTCATGTTACTGCTTTTGCTGCTTGTGTGCGATTAGGGTCAGCCGAAGTTGGGAAGCGGATGGCAGTTACGCAGAAAGTCCAGAGGTGGCCTCAGATGTTTGTGACCTCTGCGGACGTACTACGGACAGTGTATTCTATGTCTGTTGTTAGCCGGAAATCAAGACCACAGAACTTTATTCAAATTTATTTTTTCTACTAGTTTAGCAGAAAACGGTGTTTCGTTGACGGTGACAATTAATTAAGAAAAAATAAAATAAAATCCTGAGTCCTCCGCCGGAACAAACTGTGAGTTTTTCTACTAGTTTAGCAGAAAACGGTGTTTCGTTGAAGGTGACAATTAATTAAGAAAAAATAAAATAAAATCCTCAGTCCTCCACCAGAACAAACTGTGAGTTTCTAGCGTTAAAACCAGGTTTATCTATGAAGTTTCTCTCACAGTCAATGGATATCAAGCTGTTGAATAATCCACAAGTTCCTTAGGTTGACACACCAACAAAACTTTATTTTCCTCCCTGTTGTTTGCCTTTAAATTTAAAAATTCGAACCCCTGAATCAACGAAATTTCCCTTCCACCTGCAGCTCAAAATCAAAAGAAATTATAATTTACTTTGTTAATTCATTTCTAGATCTTACACAGTTTATTTAATCAATAAGTTAGTCATGCATGTGAAAGGGAGTTTCTAAGCAGCAACATTCTTATGATTGATTGTCGAGAATAATACCAAGCTTAACCTATTAGTTAACTAACATTTCCCACTTATATATGTAGGGTAATGCACAATAGTTAATATAAAGATTACAATACAAGAATAATAAATCTTTTTTAAATATATACAAGCCTTTAATGCATAATATACTATAACACACCCTCTTAAGCTAAGGTTGAGGATTTAACCTAAAGCTTGAACCTAAAAACAGTAAAAAAGCAGTTGAGAAGGGTTTTGTAAGAACATATGTAAGCTAATTCTTGGAAGAAATAAAGAGAACTTGAATGACCTTTTTAGCAACTTTGTCACGTATAAAATAATAATCAACCTCATCATACTTAGTACGAGCATGGAAGATTGGTTTGACAAACAAATAAGTAGCACCCAGATTATCACACCAAATCATAGGAATAGAAGAAGGAGTAATCTGTAGATCTAACAATAAATATTGAATCCATATGACCTCAGAAGTGCCATAGACTAAGGCTTTATACTCAGCCTCGGTAGAATAATGAGCAATGGTGCATTGTTTCCTTGCCTTCTAAGATATCGATGTATGTCTAAAGAAAACAAAATAACCACTCGTAGATTTACGATCATCAACACTACCATCCTAATCAACATCTGTAAAACCATGCAGGGAAAATGAAGATCTACGAGTAATATGAAGACCAAAGGAAACTGTACCCTTAAGATAACACAAAATATGTGTAACGGCAGCTCAATATATATCTACAAGAGCATGCATCCACTGACAATCTGTGTTAATAGTAAAAAAAAATGCATGGTCCTGTAAAAGTGAGATATTGAAGAGAACTAACAATTTGTCAAAAACATGTAAGGTCAGAAAACAAACAATCAGACACTTCATCAACCTTTGATATAGAAATAAGAGTATCATAAGGCCAGCAAGAAGACATACCTGCCCAGTGAAGAATGTCAAGAATATACTTATCTCGCTATAACATGATACCCATAGTAGTAGGATGAACCTCAATGCCCAAAAAATAATGAACAGCTCTTAAATCCTGAAGCTTAAACTCCAAGCTCAGCAACTAAATCAATCGATTGGTGAAGCAAGATCGAATCGCTACCAGTTAACAAAATATCATCAACGTAAACCAAAAGATAAAAAATATCATCACCCACAAATAAAATGAATAATAATGTGTCAATTTTATAAGCATGAAAGCCAATAGAGAAAAGATAATCACTAAGCCGGGTGTACCATGCCCAAGGATCTTATTTTAAGCCATATAAGGATTTATACAACTAACACACATGAAAAGAGAGATTAGAATTAACAAAACCTAAAGGTTGTTGCATATAGACCTCTTCATCAAGTGTCCTATTGAGAAAGACATTATGAATATCAAGTTGATTAATTTTCCAACCAAGTGACACCACAACTGTGAAAATTAACCGAATAGTGACTTCCTTAACAACAGGATTAAAAGTTTCAAAGTAATCAATACCTTCCTGCTGATTAAAACCTCTAGCAACTGACCGAGCTTTATAGTAGTCAATGTTGCCGTCGACACAACGCTTGATCTTATATACTTAATGACAACTAACAACATTCATCGAATGATGAAAATGAACTAAGGACCGAGTGTTGTTGGAACGCAACACCTGGATTTCAGCCTTCGTAGCATCTCGCCAAGCCTAATACCTATCAACACTAGAAAAAGTAAGTGGTTTATAGGTAAGACTAGAGACTTTCTAAGATTTATGACTGTTAGAAAAGGCTAAAGAAGCTGTCAGATTGGCTGTCTTTGGCAACCGTGGACAAAGAACCATATGATGATGACAACGAGGCAAGAAGAGTCGAACTCTGATGATGCTGTAATGAATAAAAAGAGAGGTCAACAACCAAATTTAATATAGTAGTAGAGGCAAACCGAGAGGTAGAGCTTGCAATAGAGGCATCCTTATCAAACATTAGAGAACCAACAACGAGAGACATTGGACAACCAACAACAGTAGACCTATCATGTTGTAATTTAGAAGAGGGCGAACTTGTACCTGTAGAATGATTATTAGAGAAACATGTATGTGGTGATGTTAAAATAGGATGATGGGCTTTTGTGAGGTGGCAGAAACGAGAGGCTAAAAGGCTGTAAGTGTAGGATTGTGAAAAATTTATGAGGTGAGGAAATTGGGCAAATTGATAGAATTTTTAGGAGAGGGAATAAGGGCTGGTTATGTAATCTTTTCATATTTATCAAAAGAAAACACTTGTTCATGAAAACAAACATGACGAGAAATATAAATTCATAGAGATGCGAGGTCAAGACAACAATAACCTAGATAAGAGGAGTTATAGCCTAAAACACACATGGAGAGGAACAAAAATATAATTTTTGATTATGATATGGATGTAAAAATGAAAAAAAAGACACTTAAATATATGCAAAAAATCATAATTAGAAGAACATTTAAAAAGATAGTCAAAAGAGGACCTATTATCGAGGATAAGAGTAGGCATGCGATTGATAAGATAAATCAAGGTTTCAAAAGCATAATTTCAAAATCATAATGGTGCTTTACACTGGCCGAGAAGAGCAAGACCAATTTCTACAATATACCTATGACGACATTCAACTATGCCATTTTATTCATGGGTATGAAGTCAAATTAAACAATGATGACTACCAATTGTCTGAAAGAAAATATGTAACTTGTGATATTCACCACCTTAATCAGTTTGAACAGATCTATTTTTTAGCAAAAATTAGGGCTCAACCAAAATTTGAAATTGATGAAAAATAAAGAAGACATGAGACTTCACAACAAGAGAATAATATCATATATATTTTGTATGCGCATTAATAAAAATAAAAAAATAACAAAACATTAGAAGAAAAAAAAGAGCAGGGCCCCAAACATCACTAAATATTAAGTCAAGTGGAGTAAAATTTTTGTGGCCTGTAGGTCCTAACAACAAACGTGATAACTTTCCTAACATGCAAGCTTCACACTAAAATAAAAAAAATGTCTAAAGGTATAATCAATTTTATTTTTTGATACTAAAAAAATAAAAATACAGGAAGGAGGATGAATCAATCGACGATATCATAGGTCAGCAGAAATAGAGATGCAAAGAGACCAATAAACTAGAGAAATTGATGTGGCAGAAGACTTGAAAAAAACATAGAGACCATTTTTACTCTGGCCGGAAAGGAGCAGTGTTTTGGTGTTGACATCCTTAATATAAGACACAAATGAGTAAAATTAAAAATAAATATTATTATTAAGGCAAAATTTCTGAACAAAAAGCAATGACTTTTGAATATATGGTACATGGAGAATGTTAGGTAAAGTGAAGGTTTGTTTTGGTGTATGTAACTTAGTATGTCCAATATTAAATATGAAAAGGCCATTGCCATCACTAATATAAAAATGATCATTATCGAGATATGGTTTGGACATTGTCAGATTTGCAAGATCAGGTGTGACGTGTTGATTTGCACCAGTATCAGGAAACTAATCCATATAATTTGTTGAGGCAACATTACAGAGTGCAATATTGGCATTAGGCTGTTGTCCATGACTTTGAAGTTGAGAACATTGAAGGGTTGAATGACTGAAGGTTTGACATAGCTAGCACCTGACATTAGACCATTGTGAAGAGCCATTATTTTGTTGGTTTTGTTCCCAATTACCTTGCCTCCAGTTGTTGTTTGAAGAGCCATAAAAACCCTGAAAATCAAACCTGACATTAGTGTTATTATATATAGTTGCTGTTATAATTGTTACGCCAGCCTCCACAAGATCGTTCCCTACCATAATTGAAATTATAATTGTTGTTATATGAACTAGAGGGCTGACGTTGAGCACCATGAGCTGATGGTGGGTGAGCTAACATAGACAGTAAAGGAGCAGTGACAACAACACGCAGAGAGTGAAGAGAGGTCTTGTAAAGGAACTCATGAGTAAAAAAATGACTATGAAGCTCAGCATACAAAAGAGGTTTTGTCTTGGTCACGGGGCTTTTTACCAAGTCCTTGAACTCACCCCGAAGACCATGAAACAAATACAAATTGAAATCCTCTAGTGAAACTGGTTGGCTAGCAACAACAATTAATTTATCAAACAATGTATTTGCTTTTTGCATAAATACAGTGACCAAATCATCACCTGAATTCACGATAGTAGTGGAGAAAGCTCTTAAAGCAGAGAGAGAATAAGAAGTTTGCATTGTAGGCTGAGATGAAGAGCCTATTAGAGAGAAGTAAAGAGAGTTTTAAAGTTTAATGACTCTTATACTAAATTGAGAATAATAGGAGACTTAATTTATTAGTTAACCAATATTTTCTAAATGTGTATATATATAGGGCAATGCATAATAATTAATGTAGAGATTACAACACAAGAATAATAAATCTTTTCTAAATATACGCTGTCTTTAATATGTAATATGCAATAATATTAATATTATTATAAAATGTTGTTGGAACTATATGGATTCAGTCTTTCAATCTTTTATATATATAATCAAACTGATCGTTCGTTGTCTCCTTGAGTAAGTAACGATTAAAAAAACGTGGAGGAATTAATGAAGCAACCGAGTTATTGTGTAAGAATATTTCAAATTCAAACCATGCAATAATTAATTTGTGCTTAATCTTTTGGATGGTCAATGATTTGTGAATTGCTGCTTCGTTTCAGGAACATTTCATTAATCACCTGTAAGGCTTTCTCAGAAATTAATTAATAAGGTTTTCAACTTAATTTTATTTCTCTTGTAATTGAAAAGTCATCACGACATAATATATAGTAGTATAAATATCTTTCTCTAGCTTTGATCCTTGACTTGGAAAACATCTTTTTTTTTTAAATTTATTTATTAAATTTATGAGACAAATTGCGGTTATCTTGGCCTTGTCTCTACCTTACTATTTTTCCAACGGTTCAGACATTTTCCATGACTAATATCATTAAGCTTCTAACAAGTGTACTTCAATGGAGATGGATTGACTTTTTCAAATATACTTAATTGTCTGTATTAGAAATATTCTTCCCATGTTTACTTCCCTAGGAATTCTTTTTGCCCCCTTTTGTTATGCATTATTTTTCACTATTTAAAAATACAGTAGTAATATATTAAAATAATATTTTTTTTAATTTATTTTGACATCAACACATTAAAACGATCCAAAAATATATATAAAAAATTAATTTTAAATAATTTCTTTTAAATTTTTTATAAAACGCAATTACTTAATATCTATATAAATATGTTTTCCGAATCACCTAGCATGCAGCTTCTATAATTCACGCCTCCTTAAGAATTCAAGAACTATAAAATTAAAAAATCTGAATAATTTAATACTATTAAAGCTATCTGTCTTAAATCATTATAAATATCTTTAAGGATTATCCTTAAGTTGATGGTCAAGAAGGTCTTTATATATATATATATATATATATTGATTTCTTGAATTTTAGAGAAATATATTCTTTTTAAATTGACTACTCTAATGCAGGGGTGGATCTTCGAATCATCTAACAGATAATTTAGTTTTAATTAATATATAAATTAGGATATGAGTTTGATAAAGTATGAGATTAAAAATAATTATTTCGAATGCCCATCGGTCACCCCTGCGAAGAATATATGGACCCGTTCCCCATGGATAACCGTCTCTCAATTATTATATTAAAATCCCGACACAACGCATTTGACCCAACTTCCAATGTCATCAAGCACCTTCTTGCCTCCTTTGATTATTTCTCAAAACCTTAAAATCCGAGCTCCACGCAGCTCAGTGCTCCATAGAGTAAGCTACGGGGGCACTTTCGACATTTCACGTCAACAGCCCGAACGGTTAAAACGCGTGAGGGGCATTACGGACAATTCAGACGAAGGGCAGTTTCGGTGGCAAGCAAAGATGGGGGGCCGCCCTCAAACCCAAAGTTTTTAATTATGAGTGGCGGTGAAAGTCAAAGGAGCCCACTTCCATTGCCAATCCCGTCGAGTTGGTTTGTTTTTTTCCTTTGAAAATTGTTTTTAATATTTTGTTTTATATTAAATTAATTTCTTTCATTGTTTTAACACGTTAATATCAAAAAAATAAAAATAAGAAATTACTATTTTTAAACAAAAAAATATATTTAAAAAAACCACCACCTTAACATTCCCGTAATCCAAAATATTATATTGCCAAAAACGCAACACTGTTAAATGGAAGAGCTCAGCAGCTCCATTTTTATTTAAAGCTTAGCTGTGACATAACCGTTGCCATTTTCATTCTGCTGTTATCTTCTGGTGATCGGTTCATAGCCAAGCCAAACAAGGTTAAAAGAAAACAAGGGAGGGTCTCTTTCTTGGCGGGAAATAAGATAAAAGCTTGGTTTTGGTTATTTCTAATGGCGGATTTGGATTCATCACCTCACACAGCAGCATTCTGGACTCAAGCTGATGCTCTGCTTAGAAAGAACTTAACTTATCAGGTGAGTTTGTATATATACAAATCTACTTTAATTTGTTCATAACATATTTCCTTCCTCTCCTTTCCTTTCTAAACCAAAAGGCAATGGTTTTTACGCAGTGCTTGCTTGTTTGTTTTGCAGAAACGAAACATTAGTGCGAATTGCAGGCTAATTTCCTTTCCATTTGTGCTGTGTATACTCCTTGTTATCACTCAAACACTGGTTGACAATCAACTAAACAAAAAAAGTAGCAAGTGTGGTTGTCAGTGTATTGATACTAATGGAGATGGGACATGCGAGACAGTCTGTGGTTTACAATTCTCAGATTTGGATCAATCGCCTAACTGTCCTATTCCTAGTCCCCTCAAGTGGCCTCCCTTGTTACAGGTTCCAGCTCCTCAATATCGTGCCGTCAGAAGTGCTTCTGATCCTTTTACAGATTTGCCTGACGAGTCTTGCAGACAAACTGGGAACTGCCCTGTTACTGTTTTTATCACTGGAACTAATCAGACACTTGGACAAAGTTTGTTTTCTTCTTTATTGTTTTTCCTGCCATGGAAATGAATAATCGAATAATATTTCATCTTAATCTTATTTTTGTATTGTAATTTTTATTTTTATAGGTCTGGCTGCTAGTATGTTCTCACCTCCTTCCCCTCTTAATTCCACTAACAGTGTGCTGGTTAGTTGTTTTTAATTCGTGCTGCTTCATTTTGATATAAATTCTTTATCTTGCTCCCTTTGACTATTTTAATAAATGCTCCTGACTTTCTCCAAAATGTTTCAGGGTTCAGATTCGGAAACTAGACAGGATAGTTTTCTTGATCCTGCTTTCTTCGAGGATTCTCTCTATAACATTCAAAGCCAGTGCACATCGAATTCTACAGCCAATGTTTCTGTTTCTCTTACTGTTTCTCAGTCGCCATCCTTCAACTTCGTAAAGGGTACTATAAATTTACTATCGCTTAGCTGAAAATCCTGCATGTTATTTTGAGAGTATTGCTGGAACATGGAGATTCTAATTGTCACTGAAGGAGATACATGATAAGATCATTTATTATAACTTTTAGGTTCATCCAATCAACTTTTTTTTTTAATTTCTTTGTCGGGAATGAGTTTTAGCAAACCAGTACAACGAAACACCAAATTATTTTGTAGTAATGCACGAAAAAACACAAGATTATGGAGCAATGCCTCGTTCTCTTACAAGTACAAAAGATTATTTTCATGTGAGATTCTGATTCTTGTTTATTCCCTTATTGTCTTAAAATACAGAGACAGTATGTGTTCCAAGTCTGAGCTTGTGGCGCAATAGTACTTCAGAGATAAACGACCAGATATTCAGGGGCTATAAAAAAGGAAATGCAGAGAGGCAGTACAACGAGATACTTGGAGGTTGGTCTTCCTGATTTCTATATATATATACCTAGCGTGTCATTACAGCAGTCCTATGCTTTGAGAAATCTAACTACTTCGTTCTTTCTGCAGCCTATGATTTCTTGAACTCCAACGCCAATACTTTTAATGTGAGCGTGTGGTACAATGCCACAAATAAGGATACTGTTGATGGACAATACTACTTGGTGCGGTTACCACGTGCAGTAAATCTGGTATGCAGAGTACCTGTAGTGCTTATTCTATTAAATCTGTTTTCCCTCAAAGAAAAAGGCTTTATTTGTGTACATAATGTGTCCAAGAGTTTGCACTCTTTATAGGATTTTTGTTTAATCTAAATTATGCATCTTCTTTCTGGACTTGGAACCATTCACAGCAACTGTTATGGGATTTCATTTTTTCCATGCCCTGTTTTTTATATTTATTTTCCATCGTTCCTGAGCTTTATATCATTCTGATCAAACAATGATACAAGCTGATGTTTCTATCTTCACAGGTATCAAATGCCTACCTTCAGTTGTTTCAAGGAAGAATGGTATTAGAGTTTATCAAAGAAATGCCTAAACCTGCAACGAAGCAGAAGCTGGATATCGCATCTCTTCTTGGCACTCTCTTCTTTACATGGGTTGTCATACAGCTATTTCCTGTAAGCATATGATCCATTGCATGTCAGCATTTATTTATTTTGAGGGCTACATTTTTCTTGCAATTTTTGCTCAAACCATACCAGTCCGACACAACTAACTTTGTTGGCAAAATAGGTTAGAAATAGCTGAGGATTATTGTATTTGATCATGACAAGTCTGATATTTTAATTAACATAACTTTGTCCAGTTCAGTTTCCTCCTTTGAAAATGATAACCAATTTCTGACAGGAAGCATTTTAATCCATGTAAAGTTGAAAGACTTCATATGAGCAAAAACATTTGATCTATCAGGTTAAAATTGTCCCATGGTGGGACATGTAGTAGTCATGAACTCGTAGTGATGAAATGATACATAGATTCTATTGTTTGCATGGCTTTTCTTCCAACAAATGCCACATCCTTAATGTGAGCTTTAACTTAGAATTTCATTTTGAAAGTTTCATTTAGAGGTTAATGGCTTGGAAATATATCCCAGATTCGTGATTCTGTTGTCTATAATACATTTTAAATCGTGGATCTTTGCAAATACAATACCACCTTACCCTGGTTTTGTTCAATGATAGAATGATCAAATATGGACATGCATTTGTTACCTAATATCATGGATGGATTATGAAAATAGCGTTTACGTGTACGTACATTTTCCTGAAGTTATTTGATCTTAATTTATTTTGCTATAGGTGGTGTTGACAGCGCTGGTTTACGAGAAACAAGAAAAACTACGAATCATGATGAAAATGCATGGGCTTGGAGACGGGCCTTATTGGATGATTTCTTACATGTATTTTCTTGTTATATCTGCACTATACATGTTCGTTTTTGTGGCATTCGGCTCACTAGTAGGTAGGCATTACTCCAATCTTCAATGCTTTCTAATTTTTGCCTTTGCTTCAAGTTACTAACATGGCTAAATTTGCAGGTTTGAAATTCTTCACACTGAACGACTACTCCATCCAATTTGTGTTCTATTTTCTCTATATAAACCTGCAAATTTCCTTGGCGTTTCTAGCCTCCGCATTCTTTTCGAACATCAAGACTGCTACAGGTTTGATGCTAGCTGTTTGATTTGTTTGTTAAACGACATTTACTTTTAATATCACCTGGTTTTCTTGTTCCTGACAGTTGAACTTGATGATTACAGTTGTAGGCTATATATGTGTCTTTGGAACTGGGCTTTTAGGTGGCTTTCTTTTCCAGAACTTCGTTGAAGATACTTCATTCCCAAGTAAGTAGAAGAATCTGTGAAACCACTGGCCTTTTAAGTTTACTAATGGTGTTGATGGGAAAGAAACCCAATGTTCGGATTTTATGCTACTGCATGTGCTGATGCAGTTGTTTCATTATCTGAGATTTAACAGATGTGAGGAGGCTAATGATTGTTTATAATTTAATTTGTGATCTTTTTGTGAATGTAAGATACTGGTAGTAGATCAATTGTTTGCTGTGCAACCTATTATGTAGGTCTATAAGTCTTATTGTCCACCAGTTGCTGCTGTTGGTTGTCAATGCGCAATAGTTGTCTAGGTTTTACATATTGTCTGCTTCTACTCTTCGCCAGCTTTACTCTTACGGATATTGTTTCTCTTGTTACAGAGGGATGGGTCATTTTTATGGAGTTATATCCTGGTTTTGCTCTATATCGTGGTTTGTATGAGTTTGCGGAGTATTCTTCCAGTGGCACCTCTATGGGGACTGATGGCATGAAGTGGGGAAATTTGAGTGCAAGTGAAAATGGGATGAGAGATGTGATGATTATCATGCTTCTTGAGTGGCTTGCGCTGCTTTTTATAGCATATTATGTGGATCAAGTTTTTTCATCTGGAAGTGGAAAAAATCCCAAGTACTTATTGCAAAAGTTTCGGAAGAAGCGTCCATCATCTTTTCGGAAGCCTAGTATGGGCAGGCAGGGATCTAAAGTTTTTGTTGATATGGATAAACCTGATGTCATTCAGGAGGTAACATTTCCTTTTATCTAGTTTTAATCACGAGTAATTATTTCATGCTAGTGCCCAAGTCTCTCTGTAGATTCTGTAGGATGAAATGTAAAACGTCATACTTTTGTTTTGGCTGTAAAAAATTGCAGTCTCAGTTTCAATTGCAGTTTTTCCCCCATAGTAGATTTTCTCTTCTTTCAGAAGAATCAGAGTATTTATCAAACAGTAAGTTTTTAGATGGAATGGCTTATGCCTCTAATCATGGCAGACCTAGTGTTAATACTTGATGGTGTTTTATGAACTCCAATTCACGTGTTTGTCAAATACTGAACTCTATCGTCTGATCTTCAAATACTTCTGCGTCAATAGCTCATAGTCAGTCATGTGTAGATGTTAATTTTGTGCACACCCTTTTGAATGCAGAGGGAGAAGGTTGAGCAGTTACTGCTGGAACCAACCACCAGTCATTCCATCGTCTGTGACAACCTGAGAAAGGTGTATCCAGGAAGGGATGGAAATGCAGAAAAATTGGCAGTGAGAGGATTATCTCTTGCTATACCTCGAGGGGAGTGCTTTGGCATGCTTGGTCCAAATGGTGCAGGGAAAACCTCTTTCATTAGCATGGTCAGTGTACAGCTCTTGCTACTGTAATTCCATTGTAGAGACCCGACTTTTTTGTTACGTGTGGTTTACCATAGTTCTGTCATTGACGCTAAACAAGAAGAAGAAGAAAAAAGATTAGAACTAGCTTTCAAGCACTTACATTCTTCTCGTTCTATAATAGTAAATATGTTCACGAAAGGTCTTGACCGAGTAACCATCCCGGGAAAGGTTTATGTGGCCATTGTCATTCCTTCGCCATTTATTGAGTTTCTTGAGAGTTCTTCTTAACGGGGAAAAAACTTCGGTTTAACTAGTCTTCCTGAGAAAGTATAATCAAATAAATACTTATATCTCTGACTTTATTTTGTTGATTAGATGATTGGGCTCACAACGCCAACCACGGGGACAGCATATGTTGAGGGCTTAGACATTCGGACTGAAATGGATTGGGTTTATACCAGCATGGGCGTGTGCCCGCAGCATGAGTAAGCTAATTCTTGGCTCTGTTTTCTTCAAGAAATACATTTTCATCTTCAGCTGGAAACCTGACCTTTTGTTCTGTTATTTTTTCCTGGACAATTCTTAGCCTCCTATGGGAAACTCTGACGGGAAGAGAGCACTTATTATTTTATGGAAGACTTAAGAATCTAAGAGGCGCTGCTTTGAAAAGAGTAAGCCATTATCATCTCATCTTTTAGCTTGCCAAAGATCATTTACTTTCTTCAAGAAGTAGTTAATTGCTGGGGAATTTTCAGATGGAAATTGTTGTACCCCTTTTCCTTGTTCTTTACAATGCATAAAATTGCCTCAGGAAATTCGAATGGAAACAAATTTAACTACTATAATTTAAGAAGTGGAATTTATAATCTTATTGCTGGGGAATTTTCAGTGGATAGTGGAATCAATGGTTTGGTTTACTGGCTCTTCTTATTTGGAAAAGTTTTAAGTCTCTGTTTTTTTTTTACTATTCTGTTTCTCTAGGCAGTGGAGGAATCTCTTAGGAGCGTCAACCTTTTTAACGGAGGGGTTGCTGACAAAAAAGCTGGTAAATACAGTGGAGGTATGAAGAGAAGGCTTAGTGTTGCCATATCATTGATTGGAGATCCCAAAGTACGTCACCATCTCTCTCAAAAACCTTTATGCATGAATTCTTTGGATTGGTTGTTTTCCTTCAATGCTCTCGCTTATCGTAATTCTTGGAAATTTTGCAGGTTGTTTATATGGATGAACCCAGTACTGGATTAGATCCAGCTTCAAGAAGCAATTTATGGAATGTTGTGAAGCGTGCGAAGCAAGACCGAGCAATTATCCTGACCAGTACTACTCTCTCTCTAATAATATTAGAAAAAGGAGATTTTACATCTTGCAGTTTATCTCACAATGCTTGACTTCTTGTTTTCAGCTCATTCAATGGAAGAGGCAGAGTACCTGTGTGATAGATTAGGAATTTTTGTTGATGGAAGCTTGCAGTGCGTAGGAAACCCAAAAGAGGTAACTCCGAGACAATCATTTATATTTTCTTAGAGATCTCGCATGATTCTTGTGCACAGAGATGCAGTACAGAACAGAGACCCAGATATTCATTAGGTTTACTGTAGAATGTATCATCCTTCCATCTTTTTTTCTTCTTCGATAGATTAGCTGTGCTTATTTCTGATTTTCCTTTTTATTTCTTTTGATAAATTCCTAAAAACTGGCTTTAACAGCTGAGGGGAAGGTACGGGGGATCTTACGTGTTCACAATGACCACATCCGTAAATGATGAGCATGAGGTGGAGCAAATGGTTCTGCGCCTCTCCCCCAGCGCTGAAAGAACATACCAGATGGCCGGAACCCAGAAGTTTGAGATGCCAAAAGAGGAGATCAGCATTGCAGATGTGTTCCAAGCAGTCGAGGTCGCCAAAAGCAGGTTCCCGGTTTATGCCTGGGGTCTGTCGGACACCACCTTAGAAGATGTCTTCATCAAGGTTGCAAACTCAGCCCAGCATTTCCACACGCTTACATGATTAGATGGTCATGTTGATTGTTTAAATTTTTTCATGCTATTTCCATATAGTTGATTTATTTTTAGATGTAATGCCCTACTGTATTTGTGAGTAGATATGACATAAGTTTTGAGCATAAATAATATTTGGTTTTGTTTCCCAGTTTCAATATTTTTGAGTGTCTAACGGGGAAGTTGTAATGGAATTTGTAATTTAAGGGAAAGATTCTAGAATTTTATTATAGCTTTTCTTGAACATGAGCTTACAGGTAAAAGTTAGGAAAATTAAAATAATAATTAAAGATAAATATCTTAAAGAAACTGAATTGAAAGAATAATGCAATGTTGATATACCCTAATTAATTTTCTGGGCAGCTTCGAGGTAGCCCGGGCCTCCTAGGTGAATGAGATTTGCTTCAAAGCAATTTCCTGCCTTTTTAAAGCCCTTCCTCCACCTTTTATTCTAATTCTCGGTTAGTTGAGATTTTAGATTAATCTAATAGGCTTGCTAGTTGTGTTATTAATCTAAATTGTACTTGGACTTTATCTCCTCTCTCAAAACGGTGCCGTTGCCTTTGAACTTAATCCATTGCCGGCTGTCAGCCGCAGGGGCTTCATTATCTCAGCCTTCCACGTAAGTACTTCTTGTCAAATCTTTGACCATACATGTGCTCACCTTATCCCTTTGCTGCAGGTAAGTCTTCTCCAACACGCCTCCCTCTTTTCTCCCCGGCTTCAGTTTGAGAATGGTTCATGCTGTGCTGCCGGACTGTTACAACTCCCTCCCCCTTAAAAAACCTTGCCCTCAAGGTGAGGGTAAGAACCTTTTAACGATTCTTCTTTGACCTACACGATGTCTTCTTTAGGTTGTCCTTCCCATTTTAACAACACTTCTTCCCTCGTCTTCCTCCTTGAGATTTGACTTCTTCGGTCCAGTATCTCTGCCGGTTCTGGCTGTGAATTCATCTTGGGTTCGAGAGTGGGTAGCTTCGGTTTAGGAATGGTTCCTTTTCCAACTCATTTCTTCAG
>Ga0325410_1003187_pt1 | contig 18452 bp, 9 predicted proteins | sample PopdelMetagenome_16_FD_206182 | JGI IMG/M metagenome (GOLD analysis project Ga0325410, IMG submission 206182) | Populus deltoides microbial communities from Bellville, Georgia, United States - Xylem-PdIQD-R3 | ecosystem: Host-associated > Plants > Phyllosphere > Stem > Wood/Secondary xylem... | reverse complement strand
AATGAAACTTAGAAAGAATGGACAGTTTTGAGAATTGCCAGAAATCTTGATCTGAACAGTAGAAGTTTTTACTGTTTTATTAGCTGAGAATTGAAGAATATGATTGCACTTTATGTTGCAATCTTTACAGATATTTATACTGCAAAACAAAACAGAAATGCTACAATAAAGCATAAAAATCCTGCTACAATCTGTTAACATACTAACAGATCACCTAATTCCTAGAGACTAGGACGCAGTTAATTATTTGCATGAGAACAGGAAATACAGAGCATAAATAAATCTTTGACTACTTCTTCTTTGACTGGTTCTTTGCCAGCTCATGAAGCAATCTTCCAACACTCCTCCTTGCTTTAGGAGCTGTAAACTCCAATCTTTTGTCTTAAAAATTCAAACCTGTTTACGGGAAGTGGTTTAGTAAACAAATCCGCTAATTGTTCTTCAGACTTGCAATATATCAACCTGACATCACCATTTTTCTGCACCTCACGTAAAAAATAAAGCTTGATGTTAAAGTGCTTTGTTTTCCCATGAAACACAGGATTATGTGAGATTGCTATAGCTGCTTGATTGTCAACTGAAATTTCAGTTGCTTCCTCTCCTTCCATATGTAAATCACGTAGCAATTTCTGAAGCCAAAGAGCTTGGTTTACAGCTGTTGTGGCAGCAATGAATTCTGCCTCTGCTGTAGATTGAGCCACCGTGTCTTGCTTCTTGGATGACCATGAAAATATAGCTGACCCTAGGTTGAAACAAAAACCAGAGGTGCTCTTCATGTCATCAATGGATCCTCCCCAATCACTGTCAGAAAATCCATGTAGTTTTAATTCCTGACACTTCTGAAATTTGACTCCATAGCTGCAGGTCCCTTTGATGTACCTTAGGATTCTTTTGGCAGCTCTCATGTGAATTTCACTCGGACAATGCATAAACCGAGATAGTAAACTTGTTGCATGAAGTATGTCGGGTTTAGTTGCTATTAAATACAGCAAACACCCAATCAAGCTTCTGAATTTCTCTTCATCCACCTTGGCAGTGCCATCTTCTTTGCTGAATTTGTCCTTTTGGTTCATTGGGGTAGTTGTTGGCTTGCAACTTTCCATATGGAATTTCTTCAAAATTTCCATTGAATACTTCTTTTGACAAATGAAGATTTCATCCTTGCCCTGCAAGATTTCCATTCCCAGGAAGAAGCTCATTAGACCGAGATCAGTCATCTCAAAAACTTCCATCATATTCAGCTTGAAATGTTCAACTTGCTCTGTGTTGCTCCCTGTCACCAAGAGATCATCAACATAGAGTGAAATTATAATCACATCATTGTTGATGCTCTTCACATAAAGAGTTGCTTCAGACAAGCTCTTTTGAAAGCCAGCACCTGTCAAATAATCATCAATCCGACCATACCATGCCCTAGGTGCTTGCTTTAACCCATAGAGAGCTTTTTTTAGTAAATACACTTTGTCTTCCTTCCCTTGAATTTCAAAACCAGCAGGCTGCTCAACGTAAATTTCTTCTTGCAATATGCCATTGAGGAAGGCAGATTTGACATCTAACTGGAATACTTTCCAGTTCTTTTGAGCAGCAACAGCAAGTAAAAGTCTAATGGTGTCCATTCTCGCTACAGGTGCAAAAGTATCTGAATAATCAACACCATAGATTTGTGCATACCCCTTGACCACCAGCCTAGCTTTATGCTTGTTGATGGTGCTGTCAGCATTCAGTTTAGTCCTGAATATCCACTTCACGCCAATGATGTTTTTTCCAGGTGGTTTGTCAACAAGTTCCCATGTGCAATTCTTCTCAATCATTGATATCTCCTCCTGCATTGCTTTCTGCCATTCTGGACTTTGTTTAGCTTCTTCATAGCCTTCTGGTTCACAGAGGGCTACATTGCTCCTTTGATAGACATCCTCAAGTGATCGAGTGCCTCTTGTTGGTGGATTATCAAATGTTTCATCTAGCAATGGATCTGCAGGCTGCTGGTTTCTTTGTGAGTGTCCCCAATCCCATTGCTCTTCTTCATGAGGCTGATTATTCATTTGTGATTGTCCCCAGTCCCACTGATCTTCTTCTTGAAAGTGGACATCCCTGGTAACAACCATTTTTTGTGTTTGAGGATGGTAAACCTTGTAAGCTTTAGATGCACCACTATAGCCAACAAAGATTCCTGGTGCAGCCTTCTTGTCCAGCTTGTCCCTTTTGATCTGTGGAATGTGAACAAAACACAGACTGCCAAAGACTTTAAGAAATCTTAGTGAAGGTTTGTAATTATACCAAGCTTCAAAAGGTGTCTTCTCGTCAAGCAATTTTGTGGGCAGTCTGTTCTGAAGAAAAACTGCAGTGCTGGCTGCTTCTGCCCAAAAATCCTTTGGTAAGTTCTTGTCATGCAACATGCATCTCACCATCTCCATGATGTATCGATTCCTTCTTTCACTAACACCGTTCTGCTCTGGTGTGTAAGGAGCAGTGAGTTGATGATCGATGCCAGCTTCCTCACAATAGAGATTGAACTCTGATGAGGTATATTCCTTGCCATTATCAGACCTAATGGCCTGAATTCTGTAATTGCTTATGTTTTCCACATTCTTCTTGAATTTGAAAAAAATCCCAGCAACTTCTGATTTGTATTTCATGAAGAAAACCCAGCACATCCTAGAAAAGTCATCAATAAAAAGAATATAGTATCGGCTACCTTTGATTGAAGGTGTGCTGAGTGGACCAGCAACATCAGTGTGAATCAATTGGAGTTTCTGTGTAGATCTCCAAGTTGATTTCTGGAATGACTTCCTGCTTTGTTTACCAAATTGACATGCACTGCAATTTGATGGAAAGTCAGTGAATTTAGGCACTCCTCTTCCAGAGTCATGTTTCTTCATGCTTATCATCCTCTGTTGATGGCAGTGGCCTAGTCTTTTATGCCACACTTCCATATCAGTCAGCTTTGTTTGAAAAGCTGAATACTCCTCCTCAAATGGTAGGAATGAAAAACTCTTTCCTTGCATCTTAGCTTGCAAAATTAATTGTCCAGCAGCATCAAAGACATAGCAAAAATAATTTTCGAAGACAACCTTCATCCCTTTCTCAATCAATTGCCCCACACTTAATAGATTTTGATCTATTTCAGGTACATATAAAACTTCAGAAATGGTTTTTGTACCTGACTTTGTGGTGATGGCAATTGTCCCCTTTCCTTTTACAGCTATGCAAGCACCATTCCCAATTCTGACATTTGCAACTTCAGTAGATTGCAAGGTTCGAAAGAGGCTTCTGTCAGGGGTCATGTGATTCGTACACCCACTGTCTATCAGCCAGTGATCTGAGGTGGTTTGGACTGAAAAACATGAAGCTACGAACATTTGATCTTCATCATCTTGACTGGCCACTTGTGCATCAACATCTTGTCTCTGAATTGTTGTCCTGTAGATGATTGCCTCATGTCCCATTTGATTACATTTGCTGCAATTTGCATCAGGCCTTTTCCAGCACTTGAAAGGTGCATGTCCCGTCTTGTTGCAGTGTTGACAGGGTGGAAAATTTCTTTTGAGAAATTTTCCTTTGTTCTGGAATTTACGAGCAGTAGTGTTACTACTGCTTGAAACCTGATTTTTCCTGAAATGACTCTTAGAATCAGGATACTTTGCTTGTAATGCTCCTTCTGTAACATGATCCAGCCTCATCAGTCTCTTTTGTTCTTGAGCCTGCAAAGCATTTATCAATTCTGCCAAATTGATCTTGGACAGATCCTTGGTGTTCTCCAAGGTAGTTATAGATGCCTCATATCTTTCAGGCACCGTAACAAGGATTTTCTCCACAATTCTGCAATCAGTAAAGTCTGTGCCCAGCAATCTCACCTTGTTGACAATTCCAAGTAATTTTTCTGAGTACTCTTTGATGGTCTCAGACTCCTTCATCCTCTGCAGCTCAAACTCTCTTATGAGGTTGAGGCTTTGCATTCCACGTATCCTTTCATCTCCTGCATACTCCTCCTTCAAATAATCCCATACATCTTTGGCAGATTTTAGGGACATGATCCTTGTGAAAACTGTTGTTGAGACAGCAGCAAATAAACATGCCTTTGCTTTGGATTTTTTGGTTTTTCTCTCCTTGTGACTCTTGATTTGAATCATGGTAGGATTAGTTGGCAGTGGTGGAATTTCATAATCCTCTTCGACAGCCTCCCAAAGATCAAGTGCTTCCAAGTAGGTTTCCATCCTTACTGCCCAAAGTTGATAATTTTCTCCATTGAAGATTGGAGAAGAAATGTGAGAAAAACTTGCTTCATTATCCATCACAGGTCCTTTAAGAAATCAGCTCTGATACCAATTGACAATGTTTAGAAAGGAAAATGAAACTTAGAAAGAATGGACAGTTTTGAGAATTGCCAGAAATCTTGATCTGAACAGTAGAAGTTTTTACTGTTTTATTAGCTGAGAATTGAAGAATATGATTGCACTTTATGTTGCAATCTTTACAGATATTTATACTGCAAAACAAAACAGAAATGCTACAATAAAGCATAAAAATCCTGCTACAATCTGTTAACATACTAACAGATCACCTAATTCCTAGAGACTAGGACGCAGTTAATTATTTGCATGAGAACAGGAAATACAGAGCATAAATAAATCTTTGACTACTTCTTCTTTGACTGGTTCTTTGCCAGCTCATGAAGCAATCTTCCAACACAAACAATAATCTCCAAGTTCTCAAAATGATACAAGGTGTCAGGGAGAGATTTTCATTGTGTATAGTCCCCTCAAGTAGAGACCATAATTATGTACAGTATCGAATCTTCAACCCTTTTAACGTCAGATGTAATATCCCTCCTGGAAAGCATTCGAGCAAAGGACACTCTTCTATCTCCAAGAGGAAACTTGTTCATACCATAAGGGAGAGATTTATGAGCTTTACAACCCCAAAGTACTAGATGTCTGAGTGACGATAAAAGTCCAGCCTAAGCGATGGACACAAACTTCGAGCATGATTACGTACTTACTCAATTACCCGAATCATTAAAATTTATTAGTTTTAACTATTTAGATAGTGATATAGTGATAAAAATTTAAAATTAAAAGATTTATTTTCTCTATGGTCTCAGGTTCGAGTTTTTAGTTGCTCATATGATGGCTACTAGAGGCTTATATGGTCGTTAACTTCAGGACCCGTGGGATTAATCGTGGTGCGCGCAAGCTGCCCCGAACACCCACGTTAATCTAAAAAAAAAATTATTAGTCTTGTTTTTGGGGACTTATTGTAATTTTATAATGGTTTTTTATTATTGTTGTTTAGTTCTAGAAATATTTTTGTTATTTTTTAATTAATGATGATTAATCTATTACACTTGTAATTTAAATTTTTTAGTTCTAATTTTAGGGGTTTGGTTGTGATTTCGTAATATTTTTTTGTTTGTATTGTTTAGCACTAGAGGTATTTTTGCTTTCGTACAAATAAAAAAAAAGAGAGAAGAAAATCTTGATGCATGCCTGCACGTGTTAGCCGCTTTTGAGCAGCGTGTGCAACTAGCTTCGATGATTTGAATCATGATTTCACCCATCGTTAGATTCATCTTGACATCTTTTTTTTTTCTAAGTGACGCATGTATTGTAGTTGGGTCTGATTTGGTGTCAATTTGCCTTTTTTTTCTTTTTTTTTTCCTCATATTGCTTGTTGGCCATGCAAAAAATTATACCGACTCTTCAATTTTTTTTTCTTTTGATTCAGTCTTTTTTTAATTACAATTGTTTTATTTACAATAATTATTTCTAATTAAATTTTATTTTTGATTTCATCCCTAGTGTTTTGATCTTGTTAATTTGTTTTATCAAATTTGGTATTCATTCTTTTAATTGTTATTTTTTTGTTTTGAATCATTTTCTTGATTGATTTATTTTTCAATTTCATCCCCAAGCATTTATTTTCATTTAATTTTCATGTCAAATTTGGTCATAATTCTTTTAATTAATTACTATTTTTTTAATCATTTTTTTAATTGGTTTGTTTTTTCAATTTTTTTTCTAAACATTTAATTTCATTTACTTTTATGTTGAATTTAGTCATAATTCTTTTAATTGCTATTTGTTTTGTTTTACATTGATTTTTGGATTGATTTTTTTTTAATTTAATCTTTCAATATTTATTTGATTATGAATCTTGCTTTTTGGTTTTTCCGGGTTTGTCTCTAATGAGGTCACTCCGGTCTCATGATCCGAGTTAAAAATTTAAAAGATAAGACCGAGTCAACTTTATTGTTTTTTTCAAATATTTTTTTTCCAATATTTTTTTAGGTTTCCTATTCATGGATTCATCTCAATTTGATGTCATTGATCATGTGTTTGATTTGTTGACATGGGTTGGCTACCGGGTTTGCTTGAGACTTTTTTTAAATCTTTTTTTTATCTTTCCATCATATCAGCAGATGTACATTCCTTACATTTTGTTGACGTGTTCAACTTTGCATAATATTTTTTATGTTGTGGGTTTATTCATTTAGTTTTATTTGTATTTATCATTTATGTCATAGGGTTTTTAGGTTTGATTTATCTTTTATTTATTTAAATAACTAAGTTTACTAAATACAATCAGATGAAAAGTCTTATTTTTATAATTTGTTTCTTGGTTATTGTTAACCACATTTTTTTTTTACATAAATGGCTATCAATATATTTAATTAGATGATTGGATACCTAGTATTTAATTAGAAAATTGAAAACACAGTCTGAGAAGCCCACTTGCCTAGGCTTTATTTTTTAAAAAAATTTTTAAAAGTATCTCCTTAATGCTTTGAAAACAAATATCAGACAACGAGTTACTTGCAAAACTAAGATTCCAGCAACTAGAAAATCAGGCTGGTCTATTTCAGATCAAGAGAAACTTATTTTCAACCATATTTCGATCTGAAAAAACTAAAAAACACCCTAAACACCTTAAAAAACATATTCATAGCCTTTAACAATTCAGAAATTGACTCAAAACCCATAATCAACCTGAAATAAAAATTATTTTCGAGTTCAAATCTACCATTTCAAACAAGTTTAAAGGGAAAAAACACTTTATATAAAACTTTCTCCATCAAAAGAAACTTATTGACACAAAAACCACTTATTTTTTGTGGCCGGAATCCGTCTCAACCAAGATGTTTTTTCTCTACAACTGGAATCCCGATACTTTATCTCTCATCTATCAAATTAGGGACCAAAATACAAAAAAAAAATGAGATTTGAGACTAAAATTGAATTTTATAAATTGTTAAGAATTTAAAGTTTATAATTTGAAAAGTTAGAGGATCAAAGTTTACATGGATTCCCAAGTTTAGAAAAACACCTCTTTTTAGTGCTTTTTCATTGTAGTTCTCTTTCTTTAAACTTTGCTCTTTCTTAATAAATATGCTTTAATTGACTTTGGGGTTATAAGTGTATAATAATAAGAAAGGGGGACTAAAAAAAGACAAGTCACCGGGAAATCCACGATAATTTGTTCCTTGTTTAACATTGGAATGGAGAACATTACATTCTCCCATGATTTTTAGAGTATTTCTTAATTCTTAATTAATGACCAGGCTTCGTTGCAACAGTTAAAATAACCATAAAACAAGAAGCAGCAAGAACAAAGGAACACCAAAATGCACTAGGCAAGTCTCGTGACAGTAGACTGCAAAACTTGCTTCTGCAAATGTTTCTTCGTCCAGCAAAACTCATTGCTCCAGTCACTAACCATCCTATTGCTGCCACAAAACTGAAGAATCTGTTGCCAAATTCTTCCAGTAACCACATAAGTAAAGAACATGGACCAGTTGTTCATTGCTCCAGTCACTAATTAACCATCCTTCGTCCAGTTGTTCTAAAAGAATTTGGCTTATAAAAAAAATACCAGGATGTTCTCAGTACTATGCGTGCATGATCACCAACAGGAGGAAACTGATCTTATTGGAAACATATACATGGAACTAATTTCTGAGACATATACTCTAAACAATAACCCTAAACTTAGGTAGTGCAGATATGCTCTATGAACAGCCAAGACTATGCCTGTGTTCACAGAAATGATATATCCATCTATATAGGTAGACTAATATATCTTATCACAAACCTGAACCTATATAGCTACAACCCCTACCACAAATCAAACCTGAATAATACCACCAGGGAGACTACATTTCTTTCTGCTTATAGAAGTAGTCAAAATACTTGTGAGGCCCTATTTATGTGCCCAGTGTGATGAATGGATGAACGACAAATAGAAAACTTTGCAAGACTTTCTATGTATAGAAAACCTACCTAACACATCATCATCAATGTTTGGGATAAAACTTCATCTTGCCACTCAAAATTCAGCAAGACCTCCGAGGAGGCTGGTTAGAACTTAAAACCCACAATTGTTGATGTACAGGGAGCACTTGATACCTGAAAGAATCATGCATGACTTGATAAAAAACATCGATTGGTGATAGTAAAAAACCCTAGGCCTATATCCACAACATAACTAACTCATCCTTGCCAAATTTTCAGTCCTTTTGAGAGGTGGAACAATTGCAGAAGTGATCTCCTCAAAATGGGAAAGAAGATGATCCGATTCCAAAAACATGCATGGTTTCTTTCTGCCCTAGGACACATGAAGTGAGTTGTCCAAAGAGGTAAAGACTGCTCAAATCATGAGGTGGGTTGCTTTTCACCTCACCATCAATTAGGTGCAAACTAATAGAAATAACAATATATTAGCAGTAAAGCAGTAACAATAAATTAGAAGCTAGCTAGGATATTCCACCATTAATTTATTTCTGAGCGCAGATTATCATACAAGTAAAAGGCTACTAGGAGTAGAAATGAACAAACTGTGCCTGTAAAACAAAATAGGAAAGTGCAAGCACGGAAATTAACAAAATCTATTTCTGGTATGTGCATACTGGCTCCTTAAATTTGCATAAGGTCCTCCTTCAATTGTTAATGATGCCTGTGCTGGTTAATCAAGAGCCCCAGATTTGTTTAAAGAAATCCTGCTTAATTATGCTATTACAAATAATCACCTACCTTTTACCGATCTTAATTACCACTGCTTACCACTCCTCCTCGTATATCTCACAATTTCATTTATATCTTCTCCCATTCGGTATAGGGAGTAGAAAGCAGCCCGCCCCCAAATTGTTTTGCAGCCCGTGGTAAGCCTTTACATTTTCTGGCTATTTTTCCCATAATTGCTTGAAGCTTTGGGTCTGTGTCAAACTTTGATTGTGCCTTCGCATGGTCTACAAGCATTGACAGACAATCGACATCTGATAACACCTCTAGATGGTGAGTGGAGATCATGGGAGCCATGATTGGTGGGACGCTTTTGTTTCGCGTGGTCACAACTATTTTAACTTTAGAGCCTGCAAAGGGTTGGCATAGAAGATCCCATCGTTCAGAGTCCAGATCGCAAACATGATCTAGCACAATTAAACAGCTCTTTCCAGAAAGTTTCTCTCTTAGCTTCACCTGAAGCAAATCCAAATCATCACTAACATTGCAAGCGTCAGTAACGCTCAGCAGGATTGTTCTTGTTATGCTCACAACATCAAAGTCTTTTGAATTATCAAAAACCCAAGCTCTCAAATCGAAAGCGTTGACCACTGTGTCATCATTGTACACAAGCTGAGCTAGAGTGGTCTTGCCAACCCCTTCCTTGCCACCTATAGCTACCACAAAAACCCTACCATTGATTGCTGCTTCTCCCTTCAGTAACCATCCAAGAACGACCTCTATGTCCTTCTCTCTGCCATAAACATTAGATCCATCAAGTATAGAAGTTGTAGGGGTTATTTTCCCTCCTGATATATTATACCTCTCTCCCCAACTGTTACTCAAATCTCTTGATCCTGTACTAATTTCCTCATTCGTGGTATCCATATCAGAACTTGGCGGTTTCAACAAACAGCAACAGATCGATTTCCCTTGACGGTGTGTGGTCATGTTTTGTTTTGAAGCTTTGATCAACTGTGAGTTGTTTCTCTTGAACATCTTAATTTTTTGTGTCTAAAGGCAACTTTTCTGGGACTAGAAAATGAAGGGAAGCTGAGAGGATTTTTGGTTTGTTAAAAGCAAGAAGATATGAACTTGATAGGGTTGGAAAAGTCCGCTGAAAGAGGATTAACTACTCAAATGGTTCCTGCTGGTATGTGACGGGCAACAAGCAGTGTGGTCGCGTTCCCTGTCTACGTATATATGCTGTGGGTCATATACATTTGCGAGAGAGAGAGAGAGAGAGAGAGAGAGAGAGAGAGGGCACGTAGCTTCGATCTTGCTACGAAACCCTTGTGTTATATCACTCAAAACGCGTTTTGGTCGCTCATAAAAATGTAAATGAAATGATGAAGAATCAATAATGCCAAGAAATCTTTGCTGAATTTGTAGAAAAATTACCGTAATTCAGTTCCAACTTTAATTTGAAAAGTCTTTACCACTGATTAATGCGGTAGGGTCACTATAATTGCGGTCTGGGTTAAGTGGGTTTAAGTGGCGCGTGTGATACAATTAGGGTTTCTGATTTGGTACTTGTAGCATGCCATCAAAACCTATCTTTCTCAAGTGGCAGGTGTTTCAAAGTCTCTTCTCCACCGACACGTACGGTTGCTTTCAGGTTATGTTCCTCAAATTCCATTTTTTTCATTATTAATAACACTAAACATTATATATATATATATATAAAGAAACAGTTACCTAGTAGAGACAAACTAGAGAAAGAAATTTAACGATCGATCGATGTTAAATATATATGAAATAGCAGGATCTTTAGCAATTAATTGTTATTCTTACGATCGATTATTATTTATGTGTGGGTAGTTTTAATTTGGTGTGGTTGAAATTTATTTATATGTTTTAAAAAATGCAAGAGACTAATTTAATTATAGTTTTATTAAGTTCTATGAAATATTAAAATCTAATTAAGTATAAAAAATTATGATTCAGTAAATATATTAACCTGCCTCTTAGAAATAAACAAAAAGTAGTGTTAAATAGTGTTAGCTAGATTAATCCAATATCGTACTTGTGGGATCATCTCCATTTATGTTTTTTTTTTTGCAAGTAAACCTTGGGATCTGATTAATAAGATGTAATAAATGTGATTTTTTAAAGTACTTTTTTTAATAGAAATTGATTAAAATAATATTTTTTTAGTTTTTAAAATTTATTTTTAACATAGGCATGATATATCAAAATGATACAAAAATATTAAAAACTTAATTTAAAGTATAAAAAATCAGTTCAATAATGACAGCCCAAATAGAACCTAAATCCAGACTAGCCGCCATATATTTATGAAAAATGACAAACTTAAATCAGATTTTGTGATATATATGGAATCAGCTAATTAAAAAAGCACATTAATGATTTTCTTTATATTCGACACTTATTATAATTAATGATATAAACAAATATTAACTCAATCGGCTATCTCAGCTAAATAATAACAACGAGTGATTCGCCAAAGTGGAAGCGGTCTTTCTCTCGGAAAGGGTGAAAACACACACAAATTCAATCATATTAATATTTTCGTTAACATCCATGTCTAACAAACAGACAAACTATATTTATATATATATTCCTAATTTACATTGCATTATGATCGATGGGGGCCTTGAGAATTGTCGTTAGTTCAAAGTCTACACAAAGGCCAACTGGCTGCACAAAGATAAGGGAGATTGCAACGAAGCAGCACATAAAAAATGGTGATCGAAACATGATTTCTGACTCCGTCAAAGAACACACACGATCGGCAGCCAGTGAACTGGGGATTTATGGATTTGTTAAAGTTGAACGGTAGGCAAAGCTGCTTTAAGTCAATGTCAAGCCTGTCGATTGGCATGGACCTCGAGAAGTGAGATCTCGTACATCCACTTCAAACCATTGAGTGGTGGCGAGCTAGAACGTAAGGAATGGTTCAGCCACCCTGTATTTCTCTCGGGCTAATTGGTAAAATGACCCAGAATTATTGGTCAAGTCCTTCTTGATCCATAACTTTTTAATTTTCTTATTTTGATTCCTTAAACCATCATATTCATGCCAAATCAATGTGCGGGTTTCGTCGGGCTTTCTCACAAAAAAAATAACAAACAGAGGCACGAGAAAGCATCTTATTTGCCAAGAAATATTTTATTTACCAACTAGCCTTATTCTTGGTTGATGACTTTTAAGTTGGCTTCGGCCTTTTTTTTTGACAAAGTGAAACTAGTAGCAAATAAAATTTGACATTACTGTTTGGAGCGGTAGAAAATGGGCTCAAATCTTTCAATATGGGTGACCGGGAAGCTCATCCTCTAGTCCATGATAACTTCTCTTTTTTGTGAGTTCTGGGCTCTCTACTCCCCTCAAGGGCACGAGGACAATCTCCTCTTACACATTAGCTGTGATTCTATGAGCTTGCTTTTGATGTACTGTTCAAATATGTTTGACAAAGCAAGGATAAAAGTTTTTTCACGTTCATGAACTCCAAAGGTTTAGAATTCAATGCTAAAACATGCAAGGAAAAAAAAAAGGGCAGAAAAACATGAGAGAGAGTGCCAGGAACAGAAATGCCTCCACTTCTTCTACAATTAAAGGAATATTGATCGAAGGTGAATCATGCATGCGGATATCCCTGCGCAGTCAGCCAAGTGCTCAAGGACCATGTCATTTAATATAAATAACGCAGAAAAATTTTAGCATCAAACAATCAATTGAATATCATTGCTATTACAACAAAAGTTACGAATGAAAACATCAAGTGTGAGAGTAAAACAGTGGCACCAGTGATGGCCCCATACCATGAGCATTGGCATGAACAGCTAAATGTTCCTCGATTGAAAGTCAAATCACCAAGACAAAAGGTTCTCACCTGTCTTATCATGAAAAATAAAAAGGAATGATAAGGAATTAACTTGAGCCTTTATGCCTTGAGCCTGCACTCTTAATAAAGATTTTCCGGGTATTCGCCATTTAAGCCATTGTCCACAGCATTGGCTTAGTTCCAATATTGTCCTAGCTGTAAAAAAAGTTCACCTTCTACCTTCCTTCTTAGGGTAATTAGGAATGTGAAGGCCTCTCCTTCAATTCCTGATGCAGAATGAAGAGAGCCTTTTTATTCCAGAAAGTCGACTGGGACACTAACTCGAAATTGCATAAGAGAGGAATGTGTAGAAAGAGGTTCAGAATTAGCTTATTGTAGATAAGGTAGGTACAGGAGATCAAATTATCATAGATAAAGCAAGTCCACTCCTATTATGGAAAAAGTATATGGTACAGTTATACATGTCCGAGAGAAAACAATACACTTGCATGCAAATGTTGAAGAGAAAACAATATATTTGTTGGGAGATAAATTAACAATCTGTATGGAGATACAGAATAAATGTTATTTTAAACTGTTTGTTTAGCTTGATTCACTTGATGAATAGCTTGGATTTGTAGTTAGTTCTTCAAACACTACAGAGTGCAAGAAGCTTATATAAAATGAAGTCTAGTGTTTGAGCGTATAAGAGGTTGATTTTGAAGTAAGAGAATGAAGAATGGTACCTGATTCTCTAGTTTACTTTCAATTAGATTTTCGCACCATAATACAGAAGGCAGGTAACTCAGCTACCGGGAAATATCACCATGAGTGTTTATAAATGAGCAATAACTTGGCAAAACTGATTTGCTTTGCAATGCCAGATTATATGTGCGTTTTACTTCAAGTGGAGCCCCTTAAATTGAACAGTTGGTGCTGCTTCTACGTTTAGTATTTCTTACATGAAACACAGCAGAAGGTAAGTAAATTTCTGGGGGTCAGTTTTAAAGAGATTACCAGTACAAAGGCCCAATCATTGCCATGTCTGAAAGTAGACTCCATGATTGACAGCAATGAGCACAAGCAAACATGAACTCATCCTCTCCCTCAAGCAAAATCAAACCCCGAGTGATGATTATCAATTCTTCAATAGCAGGCACAAATTGAACCTAAACATGCGCTTCCAAGATTCCAGTTAAAGCTCTTAAACAAAATTCAGTACTAGATTGCAGTACTCAAAGATAATCCAGAGCAATTACCTCACTGACTGTCGAATTAATGACATGCCTCGTAACTTCTGCAGTCCAAGCCAATCTTAACACCATTGCAATAATGTTCAAAGGAGGAAGTAGAATTCAAAGCTCCAATCACAACTAAAATCCACAAAGACATCCACAATAATCCAACTCCAAGCATATCATAAGTGGGATGGGTCGAATCACAGAACTACAAAACAGGTTAAAGCGATTTAGTCATAGTTTAGCAGCAACATGCAATCTTTTTGGTAACCCGCGAGGCATATAAGCCATTGCCACTTGAAAAAGCGGTAAGACAAACTCCAGCACCATCAGTGCTAGGCCTTGGGAAGCAAATCAAGAGATAATTTGAAAGGAACATGAATCTGGGTCATTATCTAACTGCCTTTTTCCAGTGCCATACAAATGACAAAGTAACGCATAGTAGCAATACTATTTCAACTTATGGTTAGTAAAACCATAACAACCTCCTCTCTTTTTTTCTATTACTGTCAGAAGCTTCGATGATTCCTTGAATTCCCTTGAATATAAGAAAAAATACTAGCCCAACAGCAACAATCATGATCAGGACAAACAGAGATATTTTGTTGGTGTACCTTCTAGATTCAATGATGTTACTGACAACTGGTCTCAAAACGGGGAACCCAAAAATATTTCAGATTGATAACTTGGAAATCAGAAAGAGTAACGTAGGAGGAAGCAACATCAGAAAGACAGCAAGCACAAGAACACAATTATGCCAAATAGAGATCACAAAAACACTAATTCAATATTTTATTGCTAGATATTTTCTCTTCAAGTAGTTTACCTCTCTAGGAGGTTTACAACTCTTTTAATAAACCCAAGAACTAACTAAACAAACTAGGTAACCTGAAAATAAAAGAAAAGCAATAAGTCATACACAAACTAGGAAAACTGCCCTAAATAAAGCTGGAAAAATAATAAAAGAATGCTAAACTAAATAGTAAAGAGAATCATAAACCAACTAGAAAAATATAACAAATCTCGAAAAGTAACTTATGGGCATTATCAAAAGACCTTCCCGTGAAATTTTAACCATATAGGATTCTAGAATCTTTGATACCTGGTTGGATTGAAAATTATGCTCAATAATATAAAACTAGACATTAGGAAAAAATCTCCTACATCAAAAAGCTTATAAGTTTGAGAGAGAGAGAGAGGGCGAGAATATTACTACTTTCTTTTTAAATTTACATGGCTGACTTGAAAAATAATCAAGAATTTATGACACCTTTCTACAACCTGTGAATACACAAATAAAGTTCAAATTAATGGCTTTTCTAAAACGGTTTGGACAAAGACCAAAACTTGGACAATGTCTTGCCAAAATTTTAAAAACTTCTTCATTATCAACTAAGTTTAATAACTGCTAAATTCAAAAGGCAAAGACCTTAAAATCAACTAGAAATCAAAAGAAAAGGAGAGAGAAAAGAAGGGGAGCTGAAGCTATCATGTACGCAAGTAATTTTTTAAAACAATGAACTTACTTGTGGGGTTGGTGTAAAGGAGGCTGAGGAGGAGAAGAAATAGCCATTCTGGAAGAACCATTGATGACAATCCTCAAGGGGCTTGTTAAGTCCAACCTTTGCATCATTGACATGTGAGAATCTCCCGACTGGCTATTGTTATTATTGACAACAATATTAATGTGAATATCTACCATCATTGTTGATACTGGATTTAAGCAAAAACTACATGTAACTACAGCCAATCAGAATAGTGGATTATTCTAGTTAAGAAATGAGAAGTTAAAGAACCAGTAGGTAGTAAATTACACCAGTTAGAAAGCACATTCTGTAGATCACCAGTCAAATGCATCTATGACCACCTTGAAGTCTTCAATGTTCACAGGGAGGTGGTCTATTTCATCACAACAACGCATTCTAAAAAATATATCACAAATAAAACCACAACAAAAGCTCAGAACAAAATGAATACTCATGAGGAAGAAAACCTGTATCTTTTATTCTAAAAAGTCGTTCCAATCTATGCATGAAACCATATCTACAGTAGAACAAACTATGAATCACTAAACAAATTATGAAATCATTATTCAACGTCTATCTTATCAAAGTTATATAAGACCAAAGAAAAAAAGTCCCAAAAAACCAAAAAAAAAAAGTTACTTCCCCTACACTAAATAAATAACCAAAAGAAAAAACTTCTTATTCCCAAACAGTCATCAGCGAACTAATCACCCATCGACCGCAACTCATTCAATTGTGCTCTAATCTGATCCTGCACCAACTCCAGCCGCTTGGAATAAACCTCCAACTCCAGTATATGTTGCTTCCTCCACTTCTCATCCATCATCATCGCATCCCCTGCTCCAAAACTCAATGGCATCGCATTCATCGCCAGCCTGCCAACTCCCCTCCCAACACCACCCATTCCTGCTCCCGCCATACTACTCGACAACTCCTTAAATAAAGGCGACAAGCAACTCCTCATCGTCTCCTCAATCACACTCGACACATTCCCATTCCCATCCCCACCCCCACCCCCAGCCCCAGCCCCAGTAACATTAGTCTCATTCCCTACAAACCCATCATTCAACACACGATTCTCCTCCATCTTCACACCAACAGATCGCGATCTTGACCTCTTTCTTGATCTAGGAGTAGACTTATGATCCTCAATTTTAACAACAACATCACCATCCATCATCACAGTATGGTTATTATAGTTAGGGTTCCCACCATCATCATCATCCAAATTATTCCCATCTTCATTACTAAAACCTGCAATTTTTCCTGTAGAACTCCAGATCTTCCTCGAAATCTCAAAAGTAGCCTGATCATGCGGGGATTTAAAGCAAAAGTCTTTTCCAGAGTTAATCTTGCTCAGAACATTACGATACTTCTTCTTTAAACGACGTAGTTTCTCAACAAGCTGATTCTTGTTAAAATCGAGTTGGAGTTTCGATTTGATTTGATCATAGAATAAAGCGGTGTCGTTATGGTGATGATTAGCAGTACCTTTTGTGGTGTATTCTAAAAACCCTTGAAGGAGTTCAATTTCATCTTCGTCAGTCCACAATCGTTGAAATAACCGCCTGGTATCATCAAATTGCGGTTTTTTGGAGTCTTGGGAGAGGACTGTCGTTTCAGGGGAAACGCGTTGCCGTTTTGATGCATCAAGTGTAGAATCAGTGGCCACCATGGTGGTGGTGATGGTGGTGGTTGTGACAGCGGGGATGGAGGCGGTGGTGACAGCGGAGATGGAGGCGGTGGTGACAGCGGCGGAGGTGGAGGTATCATCGTCTTCGAGTAATTCTTCGGATAAGACGTCATCATTTTCGGGCAAGGTGTCATCGTTTTCGATTTCCAGATCGTCTTCAAGATCGTCGTTTTGAGATTGGGAAGATTGATCATCGTCATCTTCGTCGTCAACTTCTAGGTCCTGGTCAAAAACGGTGTCATCTTGCTCTGCTGCCATTAGAGCGCGAGAGAGAAAAGGGGGTCTTAGGGTTGAATTTTTGCGCGTTGTACGTTTGTAGATAGGAGGGGGGGGGGGGGATAACAGTCTGTAAAAAGTGTTCTTTTCACCCGGGTAAACTTCAATTTTGATACTATTGATTCATCTAATTTTCGATTTGACCCCGTTAGTTTAACTTTTCCCAAATTAATCTTTATAATTTATAAAGAGTTCTAATATAACCCCCAATCATTAAATAATCTCTTGTTAATTTGTTTTTTTTTAGTCTATTATTATTATTTTAAGCATTGTGATGAGATATTATAGCATATTCGGGGTTTGAGAGGAAAAATAGAAGAAAAGTAAGAAAAAAGATCTTAAAAAAGTAAGGCTTTGTTAGTTAATAATAAGATGAGACTAAGTGTTTTTTTTCTTAAAACTTTTGTGAGTACTTGCAAATATTTAGCATGTATCTAATTAATGTTTTTAATCGATATAATTCATTTATATTTAAATACTTGATTTTATTTCTTTTTAATAATATTCGGCGACAAAAAGAATCTAATAAATGCACTGAGATGGTTTTTAAAGAGCTCTCGTTAGTTTTTCTCTTAGAAATAAAGGGTAAATTGAGACAGCGATATGTATAAAAGTAATATTGTGAAATTATAAACTATGAGGGTAGAAATGTAACATTGATGGCTCTGAAATGGTCAAGAATATTGTTTACCCTTTTCGTTGAGAGTATCAAAATTGGGTCTGGACTCTGGAGTGCGCTCACTGGACGGGAAGTGCAATTTCAAACCAGAAAGGTAAATTTGAAAAAAAAAGAAAAAGAAAAAAAGAAATCGAAGCTTTTCTTCTTACTGGTATTTTTAGACCAGATCGGTGTACCGTGGTCCGCAAGCTGGCTGGTTTGATTTTTTTGTAATTTAAAAAGATAATATTGAAGCCTTGTTAGCATGTTTTAAAGCAAAATAA
>Ga0325410_1003186_pt1 | contig 18454 bp, 5 predicted proteins | sample PopdelMetagenome_16_FD_206182 | JGI IMG/M metagenome (GOLD analysis project Ga0325410, IMG submission 206182) | Populus deltoides microbial communities from Bellville, Georgia, United States - Xylem-PdIQD-R3 | ecosystem: Host-associated > Plants > Phyllosphere > Stem > Wood/Secondary xylem... | reverse complement strand
ATCCCTGACGTGAGCCGTTGTAAGCAATGTACTTGAATTGCAATGTGAATCAGCTGAAATTTATTTTTCTTCGCATACCGTGTAATCAACAACCAATTACAAACTTTCTAAGTCCGTGCCACGGAAATCATCCGTACACTGATGAGACAACAACTGAGTTTTAAAAATATTTTTTAACAATTAATAATTTTTTATTTTAAATTAAATTTTTTCATATTTTTAAATTATTTTGTTATGTTAATATTAAAATAATTTTTTTTAAATAAATATTTTAAAAAACAACTATTACCATAATTATAAACATCCCGAATATTAAAATATGTCTGAAGCTATTGTGTGGAGTAAGAAATTAAAAATTTTTTTTTATTAACACGAGTATTCAGATCAATTTACATATTTCTTGGCTAACTTCACAAGCCTTGAACTTTCAATAATTCTAAAAACACTCAAATTCATTACCATTAAAAATTAAATCTAAAATCTAACAAAGTTAAGATATCATTCATTTTAGAATTCAGGAATATTATATGAGAGGATGATGTACAGTCGATCCACCTGATCCCACAGTACGGGAGGAGTGCATTTCCAACCTTTTTTATCCTCTTCAATCCCATCAAGAACAATAGAAAATACTATCCCATATTGCTTGCAACCTGCTTTTGTCTGTCCAATACAAAAATATTAGTTAAATAATAGTTTTATTGCTCCCGTTTGCCACGGTGCGGATTTGAGGTGTTAATTATATTCTTGTATGAGCATAATTGTTTTTTTTTAAAAATAAAATAAACAAAAGGCATATCTGGCTCTTATAAGATATTATCCTGCAGAGTGTGAGTGCTTTTTTGCCTCTATGGCATGTATATAGCTTAGAAATTACTAGATTCTTTGAACGTAATTATCGTGGGTAAGATATTTTTTTCTTTAACTTTTTTTTAAAATAAAGACATTAAGAATAAAAAAAACTATGCATATTATAAAAAATACTTTAAAAATATCAAATAACCAATATTATACTCGACAAAAATTTTTAAAATAAATTCATATTTGCTCCATCATACACACAAACTCACTACTAAAAAACACTCATCAAGAAAGTTACAATGTTATTGTAAAAACTTGCATTACGACAAAAAAATAGGTTGCATGTGCTGTTTGTGCAACAACCATAAAAAAAATAAAATAAAATAAACATACCAGATTTATATTTAAGCAACTAATTTAATTAAAAATCAATTTTTGTTTTTGAAAAAAAGGTGAATTTAATTAACCTTCATGATCATAGTAATATATCATAATATTATGGATAGTCGATACACCGGCATCCACCTGATCCCACAGTACAGGAGGAGTGCATCGCCTACCTTTTTTCACTCCTCAATCTCATCAAGAAAACATATTAACCCATATTGCTTGCAACCTGCTTTTGTCTGGCCAATACACAAATATTAGTTAAAGATTATTCTCGTTGATTAATGCGATTCACTAATTTTTCCTGGTTTGTGTTGAGGAGAGGAGAAAATTGTGATTGCTGGATTGGAGTTCTAAAAACTCCAGTTTTTATTTTTTTATTTTTTATTTATTGTAACGAGAGTTGTTCTATTTTGAAGTTTAAGATCAATTAAATCTCTCAACAAACAAAAAATGGAAAAAAATATAAAGAAAATGAAACCATTTTCAGGCCACATGATCTAATTAACTCTTAGCTTAATCATCAATTGACGCAAGATATCATTACTTAAATGGGCAGCCATGCAGTGCATCTAGAACTGAGTAGTGTAAATATATAGTGCCGCTCTATCCACCTAATCGTTATCGTGTCAAGTAGAATCGCAACAATGTGATCCAGTCCCAGAGCACTTCATCATTGTGTCACTGTTCCGCGCTGGCCAAACATGAGCACTAATCACTGGGCTGCTGGGGATATCAGGCACTTCGCACAGTCTAATTAGGACCTAATTTTTGGCTGTGTACACACACACACACACACACACACACACCAATGATAATTAAAAACAAAAAGGGGCCAGGCCTGTTTTATGTTAATGGGCGTGCATTAATTAGTTCAGCAGCACTCTTCTTTTGCAAAATGGGTCACAGAGGACTGCAGTTGAATTCTTCCTTTGGAATTTATTTTTGTTTGTAAGAAATGAAAATGGAAGACAGTGAGCTTTCCCTGCACCTAGCCCAGATCACGTCTCATCCTTTATCCCAACGTTAAAAAGAAGTGGGATGGTGGATGGTCTATCTTAATCTGTAAATTGTTCAGTATAAGTCAGGGGTATATAATTTCTTGGATGGCGATGGTGCTATCTGCACTGACGATGTCTGCAAATTGCAAGAAAATTTCTGCTATCACTTGAACTTTCACATGCCCTCGTTAAAGTGGTTGTCCACTTGCACGTCAAAACCTTCTGGAATAAGATGGTTGTAAGTGTAACATCTTTCTTTTCATGTATAGTGCAAAGGAGACACTAGTTAAATAAATTCAATCTGAGTATAAAATTGTACATTAAAACTGTAACATCAGTAAATGAAAATCAACACACTTTTGCGATAACTATAACATGTAGTTTCGTTTATATTCTTCAGAAAAATATAAAGTTTCGTATATACTCCTTGGATCAATAACAAATAAATATAATAATGGAATAATATTTTTTATTTTGATTTTCTTAGAGAACCATGAATTTGAAATGAACAATGTTAATATTCATTCTGAGACAAAATCATCAGATATTACTCTGACTCGACCACCACCTGCGTCAAATCTAATTAATGGTATCATCATTAGTTGAATTTCTTTTAATGCATGTCAAAGTAAGCGGGGATTAGTCCATAAAAAAATGTGGGAATTACGTCAACTTATCTCCATTAAACATTAATCTAAACTGATGTAGTAATAAACTCGATGATAAAATAGAAATTTTGCAAGAAAAGTTCAGGGACTCCTCTGTTAACGGCAAGACTATCGAATGACTTAAAGCAAAGCCATTTACTCGGCAACCAAGATAGTACCAGGTTCAGTCATATGGTGGGAGATTTCTTTTCACCGGAAATCAACTGTCGACCATTAGTGAATGGCAGAAAATCCTTGGCCATGTGAAGTTGCACTTTCCCAGGCCGGGGAGTGCGGGCGACAGCAAAAAGCGCTTGCAGTTGTCTTCAATGTGTCAATCCAGGCAAAATACTGAGCAAGGAAACAAGTTGGTAAAAGATAAGAAATCCCAAGTGGAGAGTCCACCAAACCATGCAATTCTAGCTAGTTCATAAAGTTAATGAGATTGATATGATGCTGGTGCTCCTTGCCCTCGTTGATAGTACGACAGTATCGTTTTAGCGAGGTTTTAATAAAACGTGGAGTTCTAGACTTCTAGTTCTAGCTAGTCCCTTACTTTTGAGCTAAATTACTTTACGAGCTTGAGGAAAAACCCTATTGTATCTGGGTTTTTTTAAGGCTCACGGATGGACTGTAAGATTGAGATGGTTGGACTTGGATTTTATGAACACTTGCAAAATAAATCTTCAAGACTATGTTGTGTTTGTTTGCAAATAATATGTAAGGAAAGAGATGGTTAGAGGTTGAAGAAAAGAGTATGAGTTGAACCTCTAAACCCTTTACCTGTGGCTCATGGATGTTCTTATATCTATAACTCACACTAATTTGTACGAAGATGAAGATAAGGTTAGTAGTAGTTCACTATTGAGTGAAAATAATAAGATCATGATTCATAAGTGTCACTCCTTGAGGGTATGGACATGTCATAACTTCATTATGTGAGCATTATCGTAGCAAGATGATGTGTGGGCACTTAATAAATATTTGTTTCCTTTCCTTTCCATAGTTGGTGTCAAGTGAACAAAGATGTACCAAGGGTAATTAACTCAAGGTGTAGTATTGTATACATGGATATAAGCCCTGTTAGGGAAGACGCACGGTCAATGAGGGGGACCTGTGGCTAGTCTGGTGGGACACGCAGTCAATTCCTATTGTGAAGGACATGTGATCAGTCCAGAGAGATGCTCCTAGATCCCGTATAAAAGGATGCACAATTAGTCCAGAAGGGATGTAAGAGCAATCTAAAGATGTTTTCTTGATTGGTCCTTGTAGACACTCCGGGTCCAATCTAATGGGCTTTATAGGGGAACCCGATTCTTATTCCTCATATGTTATTCCAAAGGTAGTTTCCTGAAGAAAATTTCATTGTGAACACACACACACATATATATGAAGAAAATTTCATAGAAAATACACGTGGTGAATAACTTATGAATAACATATGATGATAATTTTATAGAGATAATTTTATTATTTATTTTACTTGAGTATGGTTTTTCATGATTTGTTTTATATATAAAGGGTACTATTAAGAAGGGTGTACATTTTTATCCACAAAACCAACTGTTTATGAAGGCCTTAATGTTGAATAGTTTTAGAAGACTATCAACATATCTTCAAGGAAACCCTAGTGCCCACATTTTCTCTTTGGGCAATGATGAAAAGTTTGATAATACTTATGTTAAGATAGGATATGAGCTTTACACAAAGATCCTCAAAGTAAAAAATTGATTCGAAGTCTAAATAGTGATACCATATTTAGGTTAACCTATAAAATATAGTTGAGAGAATCTTATACATGACATTCGTATTTTGTATGATTAGTTCTAGAATTTTATGTATTTTTTCACATGGTCTCTTGGATTTATGAGCCCATTGTAATTGTCTAAGTTCATTTTTATAGTAATGAAGTCCCTCAAAATACGAGTGTCTAATACTTGTTTAGCTAATGGAGAGCTCCTTATCTGGTAAGGAATGCATACCTCTATATTAATGGCTTGTATAACCATGAACCTAACTTCCTTCTAGTCGTTTTTTTTCCTGACTACTAGAGGAGACCCCTAATAAGGTGTGATGATGATGATTGTATGTTGGTTTGCCTTTTGACTTTTCTTGATCGTGCTTGTAGTGCCCACTTATAGAACACTTTTCATGATAATAAAAACAACTTTTTTTATTGGATTTGGTAGAGGTAGTGCTCTCTTCTACTCTATTACATGTCATTTTAACTTATTTTTCCTTAAAATTAGTGTTATCTACATGTACTGAGTGGTACATATGATAGAGCTAATAGTCGAGCCACCCTCTAAGAAAAAGCTAATTCTTACCGTTGCTCTTGTATAACCAAAATAGCTTATGTGAGCATTCTCATTTACTGGGCCAACTATTGCAAATATGTAGAAGTTAATGAAGCACCTATAGTGGGAAGGTTTGTAAACCTCCCATATCCTAGAGTTTCTAGGTTGTGAACTATGGAAAAACAAGGAAAATATATGAAAAAAAAATTGAATCAGATTTTATACAATAAATTTCCATAACTAGCATCATTAACGAGGTTTATAAGAGAACCCATTAAATTTGGGTCATTTCAAATCTATTGGATAGACTAAGAGATTAAGATTACATGATTTGAGCTTTACTATCACCTGCAAAACAAGTTCATTGTTAGACTTAGAGAATTCTTTAATGCTTAAGTTAGCATTAGTGTTGGAGGAATGAAGCCTTAGAGATTGTGCTTTGTGTTTACAAAGAACATATATATAAGGGTATAAATGATTAAAGGTTGAAACTGATAATATGATTTGAGACCTTTAAACCCTTTACTTGATGGCTTATGCATGTTTTTGATCCATGAGTTACGTCAACTTGCATAAAAATAATTTTAGTAGTTCATTATTGAGTGGAAAAGATGACATCATGAGAGACATCCTTTAGGTATGGACATATTATAACATGGTTTTACAAGTTTCATCATGACAAGAGGGTGTGTGAGCATTTAACACATACAATTTTTATCTATATAGTTGCTAGCGAGTAAACCAGGTTTGATTAGAGGTAATGCAATATTGGTGTTGTTGAATGTTTAAAAAAAAAAACATGATTAATGAGCGTATTTGGAACTAAATTAAAAGTGGAGTCCACTCACTTTTAAGGTTAAAATTTTATTGGAATTTAACCTCCAATATAAGCTCTTTAAAATGAAACATTAATATAATTTAAATAAATTATAGGTGAATGAGGAATTGATTTGAAAGAAACCTTAGTTAACACGTTTTAGAAAAACTCATAACCATCTAAAAGCTTTATCTCATATAAAAAAGAAACAAGCTATTCTAGTGTTTTATTTAGTGGAAATATGAAAAGTTAAAATTTGATCTAAATAGCACCCATGTTTTTAGATGAAAGATGACCTAAATAAAAGGCTTTGGGCTTAAACCCATACGCATTGTATTAATCCTAGTTTTTCCAATACAGAAGGACACATCTTCATAAAGAAAATAATGGAAATTTTCTTATATATTTTTTATTTTATTTCCTTTTAAAATCTCAGCAGAGTTTCCTCTATAATAGTAACATCCAAGTTATCGACTTAACTTGTTACACTTATATATTATTATTCTCAACTAATGGATCCAATTATCCTAGATCACAATCACATCAAACCGATTTTATGAACACAATGTCTCAAGCATATTTTTATAACATTTCTCAAGCATACAATTAGATATAATACATGAAATTTCAAAATTTAACATTAATAAACATGTATCTAGACAAATTCAAATTCCTTAAACTTGATAATACTTGATTAGACTCCAGCTAATATTTATATGAAATAATACAAAGTAAAGATACAAACATATAAGTTTAAATTAATGTCCCAAAATATTCCATACAGTACATTAATTATAATTACAATAGTTTTCCATTTAGAGAAAGTTTTATCTAATCTATAGTAAAATAAGTACAATCTCAGCTAAATACATAGTCTTGTCTTGAATGAGATGAACCTGTTAACAAGTGTGCACATAATAAAGTTTATAATAAAACAATTACATAACCTCAATAACAATAAAGTGAATCATTGCATCTTAATAATCTGGTGTAAAAAAAAATTATTTTTTAATGTCAGACACCCCAATATTCTTTATCACTTATAACCTGGGTCAACCGAATCAATATCAATATCGATTTCAAATCAATATCATTAATTCTTATCTCAATGAAGACTAATTAAAGGTATGTCAATACTTTTTTTTTTCCAGTATCATTACCTTTCACTTAATGAATCGTTAGTCATATTTCTGAATAATGCTGACACTAGTGTAACCCCACTAGTGTCAGCATTATGTTGGTATCATTAGCCTTAATGACTTGGAAGGCTAATAATTCTCGTTTGATATTTTCCTTCCCATACTTTTGATAGCATGTCGATATCAATATAGTTCTTTTGACATCATTCTAGAATGGCTAATCAAATTCTTATCTTCATAAATGCTGATAGCAATGTTTTACATTAATATCATGAGCTTTCAATTTACCTTGGACAACTAATCAAGTTCACAATTCTTTATTTTCTTTCACCTTATTATTAATTCATTTATTGTTCATGATTTATGTTTCCAAAGAAATTATAATTAACACAATCTTAAAGGAAACAATTTAAATCAAAGTGTAGGATGCTTACTTGTTGTGCATGATGTTCTAGTACATACTTCGCTATATGGTCTAACTGTTGAGGTGTCCCTTCTCAAAATAGAACCAATTCACTATTGTTCATTCTTATAAACTTATGAACCATAATGAAGTTCCATTATAACAATTTCCATCATGGTATATGCCACATCATAAACTAAACATTCTCGTTAGAGTACTTTACTAGACAATAATATGTACTTTGAAAACTAACTAGTCAAAATTTCTTTAATCTTTTTTTTTTCATTTACCTCCCTAACTTTTTCTCTCTAATTCGTTACTTTCCCCTTACTAAAACTTTTTAATTTCAAGTGATTAAGTATTTATTCTAGTAAAACCTCACACTTAACCCTCGTAAATATTTAGTTTTCTCTAGGTTTTCATAAGATTAAGCTTAAGGGAATGAAGAATTTACTCTCTCTCTCTCTCCCTCCCTCCCTCTTCACAAGGTTGGAAGCACACATGCATAATTAGAAAATAAAATTAGGAGACACTAAATAAATTGAAATGAGTTTGAAAGATTAAAATATAAATAAATAAATATATGAAAAGCAACCAAAAAATAAAAAAATACAGAAAAAATAAAAATTAAATGGAAATGATGCAAGAAAAAAGTAAAAGTACTGGGATATAATTCATTAAAATTCAAAATATCCTAGCTTAAATTCGATAGAAACAAATGACGGGATTGCAAAATATTACTTGAGAAACAAAAAAAAATGTAAAGGGGGTATATATTGGCAATTAACAAAATTATTACACACACACACATATCCTTATTTCATTTTCTAATTAACCCATTATTTTCCCGGGTTAAATTTAGATTTTTATTAATACTAGAAATTCAAGCCAAGGGTTTACACACATGCCTGAGTTTCCTGTAATATAATTTTTTGGATTTTAAAATATTATTTTTTTGTCAACTTAAATGTAGGATTGGATTTGTTCCATAAAGAATTATTTCTTCTAACTTACTAGTTTGTCCCGCCTATAAATGTAAGAATTTGATCTGTTTTTTGCATAATAGTTTTTTTTAAGCTCAAAAACATCTTATTTAAAGTCAAAATGTTTAAGTTTAATTTTTATTTTATGGTGGGTAATTAAAGCTAAGAATAGAAAGAATTTATTTTGATAATTACTAGAATTAACTCTATATTAATTTTGGTTATGAAATCATCTATAAAATAGGGTGAATTAGAGTATTTTGTGTTTTTATTTTCTACACAAATCTTGCAGATATTTTAACACTTTTTTTTACCTAATTTTCAATTTAGTATTTTCATTTTAAGTTCTAGTCTTCCCCTTTAATTTTCTCATAATCTAAAATTTAGGTTCAGCTTTTATAAATAGATAATTGAATACAAATTTCTTGGTTTATTGGATCTTATTTAAAATATATCTAAACAAGATAATGATTTTAAAATCTTAAAAGTTTTGTTGAAGTTAGTTTTTTTTAATTAAAGGAAACACATTAAAATTAAAAAAAAATTATTCATCATTGATATCACCAAAAAATATATATATATATATATAAAATAGCACTGCCAGTTTGAAGGAACGCGTGGATAATTCGGGGAAGTTGTCTTTGTTAAGGCTTGTAGACATTTCTGAGCCACTCTAACGAATACTGTAAAGGAACTCAGATCTTATTCTTCATCACCACTGAATGTCTCTGTATTTGGTACTTCCATGTCTTGTCAAAACATCTGATCTTTGCTTGTGCATATGATTTCTTTCTTCATCACTGTTGTTGTTTTTTTAAAAAAAGAAGAAGAAGAGAGGCGGTAATACTTTGTATCCAAAATTAAGGAAATTCCATGTAGTTTTTTTGATAGAGAAAGGGGCGATTTCCTTCTTTTTTTGTCTTTTTTTTTGTTGCAGCATTTGATTTCCCTTTGTATTTTTTGTATTCCTGTTTTGAGTTTGTGGTGTGTGTTTTTCGAAGCAATTTTTTCTTGTTTGAATGGAGAGAGGCCCTCCCCCTCCAGCCCTAGGCTTATTGTTGCTAAGATGATTCAGAAAAACGAAGCCCAAACTATCGATCTCGAATTTGTTTGAATGCAGCCCTAGCCTTGAAGTTGCTTTATATAGTTGCGCATGAATTCGGTAAGTTGGACTCGGGTCTGATGCAAATTGGCTTCTGCTCCATTTGCACAAGCACAATAAATGCTCAAAAAAAAAAAAAATTTGTATCCTTTTGACGCGGTTAATTTCCTACACAAGCCTTGGAGATTGCCTTCTTAATTATTAGGGTTAATTATAAAAACACTTCTGGTTTATATAATGGTTGTCAAGGTTATATTTTAATATTCAGTTGAATCAATTTTATCCTTGATTTTAGCTAACAATTTCGATATTCCCAAAGAGAAGAAATTCATGAATTATCCATTAATCTAATTGGAAGAACAATTAGCAATCATAATGGTGGTGTATTCAAGAGACCATTCCTAAAAGAATTATTACCCCACACACACACACACTTCATAGAACAATAGCCCGTAAATTATCAAAATTATAGCAGATTGGACAAATCATCCATGTATTAAAAGATTTAAGGTTTGTTATGCAGCTTAATTTACTGACTTTTGTTTTTTTTTTCTTTATCAAAGTTTTCTTTCTTTTAATTTAATCATTCTGTAGTGTAGTTTAATTAGATGAAATTAGTTTTGAAATTATTTTACAACAACCGAATTAAAAGAAATAGAACTAAAATATAAATACAAAGAAAAAATATGCCTAATGTCAAGTTCTTAATTGATAATTTTTATTTTTGTTCAAAAATTTGTTTTCTAATAAAACTCTTTTAACAGAGAAAGAGAGTGATATTGTTATGTCTACAAGTGCTCTCTTTGTTCTGTAACTTATGTAATTTTTCTCTATCAAGAAAATATAATGCATAACATTTTATTTATAAGAAAAACTTAATAACCCTAGAAATAACAAAATATTAATTTACTTTCTGAATAATATCACTTATATTATTTAAGATAATTTTAGAAATTTATTCAATCAAATCTCTACTTAATTTTAGAAATTTTTCTACTTGTAAATATTATCCTAGTTTAATTTTGACCAATAATTCTTATTGTGTGTGACCTATTAGATTTCTAATAAGTTGATCTAAATATAAATCATAATCCTAAATAAACTAGGACTAAATGAATTTAAAAAACTAATTTGTACCAATTCAACAATTGATTGATCTATATTTAAAGATCAAGTACACTACATAACAACATGTCATGATTCTCAAAATATTAAAAAAATCATAAATGATTTAACTTAATCTTTCAGTGATTAGTTCTCATTGTAGTTATTATTCATTCATCAAGAATACTTGATTTAAACATTATTGCATGTAGTGTGTTTGCTTTGTCAATTATTTTTGTTCTTAGCACAATAGTTATTGATTCTTTGAATAAAATTTAAAATTCTTTTCAAATATTATTCTGCATTGCAAAAGAATTTCACAATTAATACTATTTGAGAGCATGTGAAATATTTTTCATAATTCACCTATGATGATGAATCATTTATTGATCACTCAAATACCTTTATATAGTTCATTTTATACTTAATATATGCTTATTTGTTACTATTGATTAAGACAACGTATAGTTATGGTCAAAACATAATATTTTTTTATATATAAGACAACTTATAGTAATCTAAAGTGTAAGTATCACTTATACAACTTTCATGTGAGCCTTTCTATATATACTAGTGATCTCTCCATATAAAATTCTCATGCAAGATAGTTTCAGTATATATGTCATCTGACAAGCACCTTCATATTAGTTCTAGATATCCCTAATAAATAAACTAGCTATGAAAACAACTACTTTTTTTTATAAAAGAAATCTTTTATATAAAAAAAAAACATAATATATATTAGTCTTAAACTCAAATTAATATCTAGTCATAGTAGAGTTTTTGTCACGAACATTTAATTATAAACAATGCTTTAATGTAATAAGAATCTCACAATTATAAAAACTTCAAAAAAATCTTTGCAAAACATTTTTGTTCCAATAAATTTATCTATAGATTCATTAATCAAATATCAATGAATATTAAAGATAAAAAAAACCTTTTATTAGTAATAAATATGATTTTACATGAACAAAGTCATTGTCATATGTAATCAACTAATTGATTACATGACATATACACTAATATATTTAGGGTTGCCATGTGATTCAAGAAGATTTTTATGGTGTTTACTAACTGTTTTTGGATGAAAATGAATTTTTTATCCCAAAAAACCCCAACTCATAATTTTTCATCCACCACAATGGTGGTTAGATTATGGATTGGGTAGCAGCAATAGGCAACACATCACTTATTTTTTTATATAAAAAAAAATAAAGGGTGGAGGAACCTTATATAAGAAAAAATGTTGCATAGGCGGGTTGTTAATACCCATGCGCTAGGCTTTTTTAAGGCCCTGATATATGGGCCATCGAGGCCCATACCCTTTCTGACCTTTTTTATTTTTTAATTTCATCATTAAACATTGAATTTTTATTTAATATTTTATTTTTTTCAATCTCATCTTTTAATATTTTATTTATTTTGATTTAGCCTTCATTATTTTTTTTCATTGATTAAATAAAAAAAACTATGATTGAACCCATTATCTAGGTTATGAGTTTAACGAGTTAACTCGGGTTAATTTAGGTCAGTCCAATACACCATCGTCTCAAAGTTTTTTTTTTTTTTTTTAAAGTTGTCATCTTAATTGTTTTTTAAAACACAAACTACATTTTAATTGCTACATAATTAAATAAAAATAGATTAATAATTGATATAACTAATATAACTAGTCAAATATTCTAAAATCCTTGATTTTACGATACTCAAGAAACACAGCACATGATAGACACTTCTTTAAGAAATCATAGATTTAATAATTTATTACATACTAGTATAAAAGAAGGGGCAAATGTTTCAATCCAATCCGTATTCTCTCCTACAGAAACTCCAATTCCTTTTCCCACTGATCCCAACGCCCAGTCTTTGCCACCTAAACAAATATGATCCCTCACCAAACGAGCACGCGCTCGCGAACACACCAACTAACAAACCCGGCGCATACACCTTATCATGGCAGATATAAAACAGTAGAAAGAGTAATATCAAACTGTCTGGTAGAACAACCAGTCAAAATCTCAAAGTATGTCTAATTTTCTTTCTCTTGTATCGAAAAACAGTGACATTGTTTCTCTTTCCTTCTTCCAATCTCTTCTCTCATTCTCTCATTACGTTTATATACATATATATTTCTGCCCATAGAATCTTTATCTTCAACAATACATACATACAGAACAAGGTAACTAAAGGCCACTCATAACCCTTTTATGGATTGATGATCATCTGACAAGGTCTGGTGGGCGGGGCAATTTATGTTGGGCAAGTGATCATGTAGGAATAGTAGTTGTAGCTAGAATCTCCTCAAAATCATGCACACATCTGCCCTTCTTTCTTTTTTTGGTCTATCTTGTCTTCATTACCTGCAAGTCTGCGCTCTACCACTGCACCTTCTTCTCTTCTTCTTTCTGTTTCTTTAAAAAGTACTTTCCAATTATTTCTCCCTTGCTTGGTTGGTATTCAAGGGTCTGATTTTAGTTCAGATCCTGATTGAGTTCCTTTCCTATGTGTCTTTAGTCCTTGTATAAGAAAGAAGACCGAAGTGTTTTTTTTTTTTTTTCATTTTTGACCTATTTTATTCGACTGATTTTGTTAGAGTAGAGAGCAGGAGCTGGAGTATTAGAAGGAGAAGAGGTATCTCTCTGGTGGTGATCAATATACAGTTGCAAGAATGGCTACCCCGCCTAGTAGCCGCTTGCAGACTATGTTACAGGCTGCAGTGCAATCGGTTCAATGGACATACAGTCTCTTTTGGCAAATGTGTCCACAACAAGGGTAATATTTTTCTTCCAGAAATGATGCATCCTTTATATGTTTTATGTATGATGATAGATTGATGAGTAAAACTTCAAAATATTTCATCATGTTCACATGTATCAAATACAATCTGGGTTTTGGAGAATTATAATGTCAATCTCAATGAATTTATAAGTTTATGTTATTAAGAACTGCGTACTGTTGTTCAGGATCTTAGTGTGGGGAGATGGGTATTACAATGGGCCAATCAAGACTAGAAAAACAGTGCAACCAATGGAGGTTACGACTGAAGAAGCCTCCTTGCAAAGGAGTCAGCAGCTTAGAGAGCTCTATGATTCATTATCAATAGGAGAGACCAACCAGCCAGCACGTCGACCTTGCGCCGCCTTGTCACCGGAGGACTTGACGGAGACTGAGTGGTTTTATCTGATGTGTGTTTCCTTCTCTTTCCCTCCTGGTGTTGGGTAAGTTTGTGTTTCTGTTTCTTTTCCATCTTTTTTTCTTTCCAGTTATTTGATTTACTTCATAAATTTCCTGATATTGAAGTGAAACCCAGTGAATCAGTCTGTAAGTAGAATTAAAGTAGAATATATATATGTGGGTGATATTGAGTTCGTTTGTTGTGTTATGCTAGTTATCATGAAGTAATCAACGCCTAGTTATACTTGTGGAACATACTCTCTCTCAACCTCTCTGAAACTTTTGGTATAATAGAATTCAAATGTTTCCAATATCCAAGAAAGTTAATATTAATTTAGTGGCATTGAATTCAAATTTTTTTGCCGATGTGAAGAAATAATGTAAAGGCACCAAAACCTTCCCCTCATAAGAAATGGTGGCCATTCGATGGGTGTAAATGACGAAAAGGCTGGAGAGTAGTACTAAACCTCAGAGTACATTGTAGGGGAGTAATTAAGATAGGGGCGTAGGATCCTTTATGATAGCTTGCCAGACGGATAAAAATAATGATACGAAAAAACTGTCTTCGATTTAATAGTTCCTGAGAAGAAGCTGACTTTTGATCGTTGATAAGTGTATCACTTTTGGAAGTGTAGATGTTACTTTTTCAGTATGCAACATGTCGATTAGGTGAGTGAGCTTTAATGCCGTACGTCTTCTTAATTTCCTAGGAAGAACATCTTGGATTTTCGTTAAAAATGTTCCTGAAAGTGCATCAAGTTAAGGTCGAAAGCTACGTTAGAGAGTATGGTAGTGTCTGATATTGTGTTTTAAAAATATTTTAAAAAAGATTTAGTAATTTTTTATTTTAAATTAATATTTTTTTATGTTTTCAAATTATTTTGAGACATTAATATCAAAAATTACTTTTTAAAAATAAAAAAATATATTTTAATATATTTTAGAATGAAAAACAACCATTAACACATTCCCAAACAGCCTCTAACAACAAAATTTTACCTTTACTATTTAGTGATGGTTAGAGAGTTTTTGTTTTCAAGATGTGTCGTGCAGTAAATCTCATTAAAAACTTGTAATACATGTATTTTTATAAGTTGCATTGCGCGATATACCTCTTAATAAATCAAAAGTTTCAAAATTGGGTCATTCAGTAACTTCATTAGTACTAACCATAGATGCCATTTATTTTGATAAGGCACAAATTAAGCCAGTGCCCTTATAAAATGGGATATATATTTGGCAACTCTCCTTCTCACTTGAGCTTGCTAGCTCCATGCATGATTTCACCCCATACTTTCATGTCTCCTCTTTATTATGAACTCCATTAATGCAACAACTTTTAGGACCTAGGTCATATATTCAGCAATCAATGAAGTGCCGCGCGCAATGAAGCATGTAACTGTGTTAATCACTGACCCTGTACCAAATAATTCTATGGCTTACGCGCATATCCAGCGTTGGCTGCAACTAAATTATAATTTATTGATGCAATTCTCATTCTTCGTCTCTAAGAAATATCCCCTTTCTTGCAAATATGCAATCTGTTCATGCATGTAAATAAGACTTAATGGCATATCATGTGTATGGATTTTACGTACGTGCAGGTTACCAGGAAAGGCCTACGCAAGGAGACGACACGTATGGCTTACTGGTGCAAACGAGATTGATAGCAAAACTTTCTCCAGAGCAATCCTTGCCAAGGTATTATTTGCTTCTGCCTTCATTTTGACTATCCACGTTAAATGGCTTAAACTTATGGTATTATATAACCTGCTAGCCTAACTAATTAAATTGAATGTGCATGGAGACCTGCTTTGTAATATATATCTTACACGCTAACCTTAACTCTTGCCTCGACACTTCGCTTTATCTCTATGCTGCTACTGCAGCTGCTGCCAAGGAAGCTTCTGTACTACACATGTTTTGCTGCTTCCTGTTGCTTGCTCTAGCTACTCTCATGGCCTTTATTTATACTGAAAATGGGGGAACACACATCCCATTTTCAGCTATGACTCTCTCAAAAGAATCACCAAAAATCTTTCTATGATTTACAACTATGAAATATTCCAGTCTAATTAGTAGCTCTGAATTCTTTCCTTCCTTTCCAGCTAGATTTGTAACTTGATATATGCGTCTATATATATTGTCTCCACTCAACAAGATGTCCCTATTTCTGGATAAACAAAACTAATGTAATTAATTAGTTAAAATTCTATAATATCATAAGAAGTGTGGGATCTCATGTGTAATTAATTAGGCAAAAAAAAAAAAAATAGATCAACTCGATTAAAAGCTAAACTAGAAAATAAATACCAAAAAAAAAAACTAGAACACGATTTTTAATATATAAATGGCTCGCATGTTATTCTTTTCATCGTTTGATTCTCAATTTCAATTTTCAAACTGTTTATTTTTTTCACTAGAAAACAAATGCTAACTATCTTCTCTCTCGTTTCTGATCATGAACCTCTTACCGATCGATCATAATGTTGTACTAGAGTGCTCGTGTACAGGTAAATCTATTTGCCAATGCTATTACATCCTTAATTTACTAAGTATATACTTGTCATGTTCTTTCTTTTCTTTCTTCTTCCATGTTATAACTTTTTCACACACGATTTTGCCATATTTTTAACGTATATAAAAAAATATATTCATGTAGACTGTGGTGAGCATCCCTCTTCTCGATGGTGTTGTTGAATTTGGCACAACAGACAAGGTGAACACATTCTGCTACTATATTTTTCCTCAACGTATTTTTTATATATAAGGACTTCAAATTGTATATCAATTGGTGATCGTAATATGTCATTGTAGGTTCAAGAGGATCTTGGGCTTATCCAACACGTAAAAAGCTTCTTTAGTGACCACCGCCACCTTACTCCCCCAAAACCAGCTTTATCCGAGCACTCCACTTCCAGCCCTGCCACCTCCTCTCATGACCACCCTCGTTTCCATCCTCCACCCATTCCTCCCTTCTATGTGGCTGCAGAGCCATCAGCCAATGCCGAACAAATTGATGAGGATGACGAAGAAGATGAGGAGGAGGAACATGATTCAGACTCAGAAGCCGAAACCAGTCGCGATGATCACTTAGAACCGAGACAATCTCAAAACCCTCATCAAGTTGCAGCAGCTGAGCCGAGCGAGTTGATGCAACTTGAGATGTCTGAGGATATCAGGCTTGGTTCTCCTGATGATGGGTCTAATAACTTGGACTCGGATTTTCCTTTGACTGGTCCAGACAACTCGATGGATCACCGGAGCCGAGCTGACTCGTATAAAGCGGAGTCCGCTCGGAGGTGGACAATGTTGCAAGACAACCCTTTCAGTGGCAACCTTCAGCCATCAGCTTCAGGTAAAAAAATGGTACTCGTATTTTTTTTTTCCCCTTCTCCCTTCTTCTTCTTCTTAATTTCAAATAAGAGGAAAAAAAATGAATGATAGTGCATGGATACGTCAAATATTCTTTCTAGGAGAGATGATCATAAATTGGGTTCCAAATTAAATTTTTATGGTTAGGGTTGTGGACCCGTAGTCATCGGCCACTCACTGCTCATTTACAATATCACTACAGGTGATGTAGGCGGAAGTTCAAGATAATAATAAACAAAGAAAAAACACGAGAATTTTAATAATAAAATGAACTACAGACGTAAACTTCAAGTTCACAAGTTTCATTTTTTTCAGTATAAAAATCCTCTGGTCCCTCTCTTTTAGCAGATTTATAGAGTCTTGAAAAGATTATCTTAATTAAAAAATAAAATAAATATTTGAAATTATAAAAAAAACCATAAAATTAAAAAATAAAAGTAAAATCACAAAAAAAAACTATCAAAACCCAGGCCCGAGACTAAATTCTTAAAATTTAAAAATTTAACAATTAGAGTAGTGATTTCAAATTTTATGGTTTTTTAAAATTATTATCCTAGTTTAATGCGATTAGATTTTTTTTGAATCTAGATCTATCCTATTAATCTATATTTTTATATAATCTATTTAAAATAATTCTTTATCTAATTTTAACAAACCCATAACTAAATACGACGAGGATGTAGGGTGAGCATTTTGTTTTCCAAAATATAGCAGTGTTTACACTAATTAATGCTGTTTGTACCTCCTTAAGAATCCCTCTCCTTGAATTTTCCAACATCCCATTTAAACTGTTTTGAAATTTGAACAACACATTCTGTTTTTTTAAAAAACAATATAGTGAATCATTTTGGAAAGATAGAAAATGAAAATGCCAGGATTGTAATCTGATTAAATAGATGATTAGTAATGTGTTAGTGGATATATATTTTTTAAAATTTTTTTGCTTGAAAATATATTAAAATAATATTTTTTATTTTTAAAAATTATTTTTAATATTAGTATATCAAAATAATTTGAAAACAAAAAAAATAATTAATTTAAAACATAAAAATAAACTGATTTAAGCTTGGTTATGTTGTGACGTAAACATGCAATGCAACGCAGCACATGAATCCGTTATTTATTTTGTCCGAAGGAAAACTCTCGCTTGTGCATTATTGTTTGTTTGTAGTAAATGGAATAGGCCTCTCCTGCAGTTCTCCTGCAGTTCTTTTCTAGGGT
>Ga0325410_1003185_pt1 | contig 18458 bp, 7 predicted proteins | sample PopdelMetagenome_16_FD_206182 | JGI IMG/M metagenome (GOLD analysis project Ga0325410, IMG submission 206182) | Populus deltoides microbial communities from Bellville, Georgia, United States - Xylem-PdIQD-R3 | ecosystem: Host-associated > Plants > Phyllosphere > Stem > Wood/Secondary xylem... | reverse complement strand
ATATATATATAATTAAATCACCAATGAATCAATTACAAACGAATAATCAAACAAACAGAATTATATATATTTCACCCCGAGAACGCAAATTAAGGCATGCATACAAAAACAATTGATAATGAAATCATCGATCATATATATGCTTGAGGTTTCCCTCTATTTTTATTATCAGTAGAAATTGCTAATTAAGAATACAAAGATAATATATAAGATCAGGTCTTACTCTTAGGGTAACCAATTCACTCAACGATAATATTGCATTAACATTGATCTCTGATGTGCTGTTGTATTATTCATAGCTTAAACCATCCATAAATACTAATTAATTAATTAAGTGCTTTTTTTTTTAACCCTCTCCTGCTGCATGAAGTACAATAGTAGGGCATGACAATATTGCATGGTTATTATTGAATCTTCTTCTTGGAAGAGTACCCTTTAGATCTCAACGTCTCCTTGCAGCTGTTTCCCTTTGAGCATTGAAGAAGACAGCTGCTACCGGCAGGTCAAGCTCATTTTCTTCAGCAAATTTCCTCGTGTTAAATTTGTCCCTTGAGGATGGTGTGCTCACTGTTTGTCTTCCTTTCTGCCTGAAAAGAAGGTAAACAAACCTGTGGATCCCGATGTTAGGCCTTGGCATCTCATAGTTCACCACTTCCCTTCCTGCAAGAGTGTGTATATATATATATATATGGTTTATTTTCATCCCCCAAAAAAACCATACACATATATATTATGATGATTTTTCTTTCTAGATTAGGGTGAGGAATCATACCGAATGTGGCATCTGTGGTGCCTGGGATATCAGTTACTATCCTGTAAACATATTGGCCAAATCGAGGTCAAGTAATGAGCATGTAATTTGCTAAAAATGTATATAAGTGATCTTAACCTTTCTTTTTGCTACTATTTTGGTGCTACGAGCACACCTTAATTTTGCACTCACAAGTTTTACGAAGAAATCTGGAAACGATAGAATCAGCCTTTTTAACTCGATCTCCTTTCGGATTGTTACTAGAATTCAATTATTACTACTATACCTTTTCACTTTTCGTTTATGGAGATAATTCTTTCCTGGCTTCAGTTCTATATAAAGTGAGCAAAATTAGAGGAATTAATATATATATATATATATAGACACACACACACACACACACACCAGTGTAGGTGCTCCCTCAGGTATGGATCACTAGGTCCTGGAACATCTGGGTCTGTCATGACCTGCAGTCATCAAGGTATACATATAAATATATAGCTAGTTAGAATAACATTGATCATGGTATACACACATCAAAGAAAAATGAAATTCCTGGGCATATTAATTGGGAAGTAACAGGAAATTACAAAACCCTACCAGGGTGAAAAAAGATCTCATATCACCACCATGGACCTCAACTTTAGGTTTATGAGTGACAGCAGATGGGAAAAGCTCATGGCCATTATAAACCTGCTTGTTGGAGTTATAAGTGACAGTCATTTTCACATTTGGAGTGAAATAATCAATTACATCTCCAATCACTCTCCCAACCACAAGAGGATCCGACAGATTTGCCATAACAAGTGTGTGTGTATATATATATAGCTAGATCAGTGGTACGTAGTTTTAGAATAAAGGAATTAAGCAGCGAAGAGAATAGTAAACACTAAACAAGCAAATAACAATAATAATAAGACTCTGTTTTCTTCAGCTTTGGAAGGACTCGTGCTGGGGATTGAGGGTGGGAGCCTCTCATACTTATAGTGCTCAGATGTATGCTGCTTTGGATCCATGGAAACTCGTGAGCCTCAAGGGAGGTGGGGTTATAAAGAAAAGAATAGAAAGTGGGACATCAAGAAAAAGGGTGTGTCCGTACTAAAGCTACGTTTGTCCACGTGATAAAGAATATATTTTTTCAAGCCTTTAAAACAAGCTAAGCATTAGCATAAGGGCGGTAAAGCTAGGCAAAAACAATTCTTAGCGAATGTGCGGTAGACCATATATTACTTGCAACAAAGGTGCAAGACTGAAGACTCCTATATATCCATAATTGGTTGATAATTGTGGAACATCATTAATTCACTGCAGCAGCAGAAATGTATGATCTGCTCTATATATGTAATTAATTAATAGCTTCTTAATTAGGAGGTGATTTGAGGATAAAATCTAATTAATTTACTTACTAACTAGGGCTTTAGGCAGCTGATCATGGTTTTTTTGACCCCTCTTTTTCGACTTTTGCATACAGTAAATTTGCTAGTGACCATATATTTGACCTCTATATATATATATATATATATATATATATATATATATATTTCAAAGCTCCAAAACTAACTCGTTCAAATAGTTTAATTAATTATGTATCAATCAAGATTAATCAATGTAATTAATTCAGAAACAAAGACGGTGCTCAATGTACATACAAAATAACTCATGACTTGATTTTACCCATCTATAAACAAGACTAGATCATCAAGCTACCTAGCTATACACACATAATTAATTGGATTATTCTTTCATAAAAAAAAAATAATTGGATTATTTAATATTTTAATTTATGATTCTTTGAATCTATAAATTAATTACGCACTCACATTGATCCTTGATTAGCCAAAAACCAATAGATAATCAAGTAGTAATATTCTTCCAAATTAACAACTCTGCTACATGTGATTATTATATTTCTTTGTGCATGGCAGAGTTGGAGAGTTTAAAGTGTGATGTAGGTATCCACTGAAGCAACGCCCACTCTTTTTATGGTTTTTTTTTTTTTTTTTTGAACTTAGAAGAAGACGGATAGAATTTATTAAGCAGATCCTGCTAAGACATTCTCAAGCTAGGAAATACTCGTGATCTTTTATATTAAAGGTAAAATTCCTGAGATGGGTGTTGCTAGAACCTTTCCAAGATTTGCCATCACTTATGGTTTGCTTACCCTATTTGGACGTTTTTTTTTTTTTAATGAAGGTTTAGCGCATAAAGGAACTCCACCATGCATGAGCCTGTAACGAAGACTGCTAGTGCTTTGGGGTCATTTCATGTAAAGAGATTCATTGTTGGGGTCCTTCGTTTTTTTGTTCCTAAACAAAGTAAGTTGAAGTTGGATTGCCCTAAATGGAAGCTCAAGCATTCATCTTTTTCTTCATATTCCACACCCTTACCGTTTTCTCCCACCATCTTTTTCTTCTCTCCTTCTTCTTCTTCTTCTGCCACTATATATGAATTCTTTCTTTTTTCCAGGTTTTGTGCCACTTCTAGTAGCTAGGTTTCACACTGTTCAAAAAGCCTACTCATGCTTTTAGAATCATGGGTTCTCATGGTGTCCAAGTGGAGGCTTCGTGATCAATTATACGATGACCAGTACTAGCTACTGTCATTTTATTTGATAACCTAACATGCAAGCATTCAATGGGAATTTGTTTTAAATATATTGATCACTCATGGCAATACGTCTCGATCCACTGTTTAGTACGAAAAAAACATGTAAGAAATAATTGCCTATAAAAAAAATTATGAAATAAGAACAATGAAAAAAAATAAATAATCAAATGATGCTGTCACTAATAAACCCACAAATATTCCCACAAACCACTAAGATTTGGTCTAAGGATAGTTGAAAGTCTTGTTGTTTAAGTACTAATTATAGCCTTAAATAGCTTGTGAATTTCTTGAATTTTGTTCACCTTCCAGTCTAAGATTTTTTTTTTCAAAAATATAAAATAAAATAAAGGTAATTTAGCTTTCATCAGGAACCTAGCACAACGTACTGTCTCTAAACAATTAAAATTAATTATACAAACGAATGGTTTCTTCTTCGTATTCCCACCTAATTAATGAAGGTTTTGAGAAATCCATAATTAATATTAACCATTAATTATAAACCCAAGGGGGGAAAAGAATCAATGATTTAATCTAGATAAAACTGGAGTTGAATCATCTCATTATAGAAATCTAGAATAATGATTGAGAAGCTGATGAAATTATATATTATATATTGATGTTATTTTATATGTTCATTATTAATGATTTATATATTTTTTAGAATGTTTTAAGTTAGAGACAAAGAAAAAACTAAAACATATTTAGTTAAAGAAATAAAAACACACATATAAAAATAAATAATTACTTAAATAATTTTAGAGTGTTTTTATATATATATTCAGTGTAATATTTGTATCATTTAATTCAACCCAACTCATTAAAATCAGATAATATATATAAATATTATAAATGCTAGTTGATAAAAAAATCTAATAAATGGTTAAGGTTAAAAATTTTAAAACCGCTCAACTTGATCTAACTTGTATAACCCAATATAAATAATTAACGCAAGTACTCCTTGATATAAATATAATTTTTCATTCTCTCTTTATTTTTCTCTCTCTCATCTTCACACTCATAGTCATTTTTCACTGTTTTAATATCTTTCCCTTCTCTTAATTTTTCAATTTCACATAAATTATAATTGCTTTTTTTTAAGGTTAGATATGATAATGCGACAATATATTTTACAATTCCAATCTTTTTTGTTTGATAACCAAGAAATCATAAAAAAAATGAAAATTTCAAGAACGCAGATTGAACTTTTATTTTCTCAATCGAATCACAAATCTAAAAGCACTTTATAGTTTATTCCTGCTAGTTTTTTTTTTCTATCATATTATTCCCTAACTATTTGATAAAATATTTGACTATAATTTTTGTTTTATTTGTTTTTATATGAAAATTGTGATAGTTTTTAAGTTGTTCTTAATATATGCATTTTAAGAGTTTTATCTAATTCTAACAATTACAATCTGATTTTTTAAAAACCGTCGAATAATAAAAAAATTAATATACTCAACCTGTGAATATTTATAATATCCATAAAAATTTAGCCCAACATGATATATCAAACCTGTTCTGGTTAAAAAAAAAAATTGAATTGATTGAATTTATATTTTGTAACATATCAAAAATTAAGTTGGATACAATTATGGATCAAAATCTAACCCATTATATTATTAGAGAATAATATAAATCATATCCTAAAATCTCATCTAACAGCTTAAGTCGGGTTGAAATGGTTCCTTGACATGGTATCAGAGCCTTGATGACCAAGCGGTCACGAGTTCGAATCTCACCAATGCAACTCCATTTATTTGATAAAAATTAAGCACAAGTTAATGTGAGCCTATGTAAGTTTTAAGCCCAAAGAGCTTTTACTTGAGTAGGTGTGTTAGAGAATAATATAAATTATATCATGAGATCTCACCGCTATTAGATTAAGGTGGTTCTTTAATATATATCACCACCAAAATCAGCAAGAAAGCATTCCGAGATATATTTCTTCTGTTGTTGCAGTATAAATTAGTATACATCGATCATAGCCAATAAAAGCTACTATCGATATTTCCCTGATTTGGTTTTTTTTTAACCAAGGAAAAGGAAGGCAAGGAGCGAATATTCATAGGGAAATTTAAAGCTTCTCTTGGTTCATGATTCCACTGGCCATACTATTTTCAATGTGTGAGAAATTAAAGGGAATAATTTCGAATTTCCTACAGACCATTTCAACCCTTTGGCTTCGTCAAATTTGAAGCATTAATTATATTTAATTATGCGTGCATCTTGTCAGCGTACATCGATCATGCCGTTTTCCTTTCCCTTTATTATCCAAGTGATTTTTTTTTAATTTATGTTAAAAAAATTCATCCTATATATATATTCAGTAATTATGTGATAGTATGCCGTGGATAAAATATTTTTATTTCTTATATATATAGATTTTTTCTACGTATTTATGTAATTTAAAAAATTTAAGTTCTAATAAAGATTTATATAAACACATATAATCAAATAAATCAAGAATTATATAAATAAATAAATAAATAAATCATTAACAATACTTAAAAATAAAATTTAAAAAATTGAGATACGAATGTAGATTAAGATATTTAATTTCAAAAGACAGAATATTTACCTGGTTATGTAGGTTTGCACGATTGAGCCCTTAATTTTTTTTCTTTGCAATTGGGGTTTGCCCCAAGTTTTTTTTGAAAAAACAATCTGACAACGAGTTATTTGATTTGTCCAAATTCCTCTCCACTGTGATTGTTGAAAAATTGGGGTTTAGTTTTTAAAGTAAAAACCTGTTTTTCAACCCCTTTTTAACCCAAAACATTGTAAGAACCGTGATAAACCTATCTATGACCATGAAAAAAAAAACGCTCCAAAAACTAAAATCAACTAGAAATCAAAAATGAACCCGAGCTTAAATCTATTTTTTTACGAACTTTAAAGATAAAAAAAACATCTAATATGAACTTTTCTTATCAAACATCTAATAACATTTTGTATCAAAATTGAATTGAGAAAATATTGAGGTGTTAAAATTATGAGAAACTTATGACATGCCACTCATGTTCGACACCTTTTCAATTCACTCTTTTTTTTTTTTCAATGCCGCTCTTTCATAAAAAATCAAAATTAAATGATTTTTAATTTGAAATAAATCATTGAAAAAAAAGTTTGGAAATCAAATTGAAAAAATTACATAATCCATCTAGAACCCATGTGTAGTCATGTGTAAAAGTATAGACAATGTAGCCTTGAACAATGAAAAACTCATATCTTTTAGGATTATACCTTAATTATGAGAGTGAATAGTTGGTGGTTAATTCTTTGAAGCACAAGCAACTTATAGATATAGTAGAGAAATGTTACATTTATTGACATATCTTATAAATTCACTGAAACTTGTGTAGGGATTGTTTCACGTATTATTGAGTTGATAAATCTAATGATAATTTTGATTACTCGAGCTTTTTTTATATATATTTTGTGAGTAGTGCATGATTAATTCTAAACGGTGCCTAAATTAGGTGAAATTAAGACGAATTCTTCTTATTTCTATATCTCCACATGATTTTGTACGAAACCCAAGCATAAACCATCAAGATTGAGTCAAATAAATGGGGGTGTGTATTTGATGTTGAAGTGCAGAAATTTTTTTATTTAAATATATTTTTTTAATTTGTTTTTATAATTTTAAAAATAACCACGTCAGAATCATTGAAAAATACTAAAAAAATATTAGTTTATAATTTTTTTAAAACAAAAACATTTTTAAAACAATTGCAAATACAGTACTTAAAAACACAGTAAGAAACTGGAAATTAAACATTTATATATAGATAGAAAAAGGAACCTGGCGGATAACCTTTCGCTTCTCTCAAGGACGGTGGCAAGTAGATAAAAAGAAGAATTGGCATTAGATACGTTGTCAACGCACATTCAAATAAATGTTAGTGGCCAATCAATGATATAAGAAATTATTTCTTGAATAATAATAATAATAATAATAATAATAATAATAAGAAATGGATGGACTTTAACCGTCCAACTATTCCTTAAGAGTCATATGTATTCACATAGCTTCCTTGCCAATCAAACAATATATTATTCTGAGAGAATATTCCTCGCAAATTAAGAAATTAATTAAATAATTAAAAAAACCCAAGTGCTTCACAATTAATTAATGGATATAGGATGTAGCATTTACATTTAGGGCGTATAATGAAGACCTACAACCTCGAAATGTAAAGTCATTGATTTGTGCTCATCCCGTGGGAGGGAGCAAGGAATCTGAATTTTGTCTCTTTTTCAGGATCCCCTCTTTCTTGGCCTGGAAAACACCTATTACTGATGCTATAACCATGTCTGTGTGTGTGTGTGTGTGTGTGTGTGTGTTTATATGTCAATTACGTCTGATCCGAATGCTTGTTAATTTTCATATATAGTACATCTAGCAGTTCCTTTAGCACCTGCAGGGTGGTCTGCTAGCAACTTAAGAGTTATTGTCTTTTTTTTTTTTTTAATAATATGTACGTTCTTAAACTTAATATAGATGGAGTGTTTTTATCGCATCGCTCCTATATTACCAGTTATGAATTCGAGATACGGGTCGTAACACTACTGTAGGAGAATTAATAGCAACAAGTTGGTGCCTCTATTACCATCTAGATATACATAATATATATCATGTGCATACAAACTAACTACATTCCGTTAGCATGGAGTTTCTAATAAGTATACCGATATCAAGACATAATAGATACTCGTGTAATTATCAAAGCAATGCATATCGTATTGAATATAATTTAGTTCAACATGAGTACTTAAAAAATAAAGCAGCGTGTATAAATATTCAATAAATTAATAGTTGTACTCATCATATAATCAACACAAATATTTATTTATATTACATGCACATTAAAGATTATCTCACTCACACGGAAAACAAAAGCAAAAGACAAACAAATGCGGAACCAGAGGCTACTGAAAATCGTTAGGAGAAACGTTAACACTTAACAGAACCTATAACACATACATAAAATACTAAAAAAATAAATCCAAGTAAAGCATCATAAAAGATTAAAAACTCTAAATTTAGATACCAAAACGTAAATATAAAGCCGAACTGTTTCACCCGATCGATCCGAACATAACTCAAACTAATCGAACCTAATGTATTCAGTAAAACTTTACTGTTGGGCGTTTACCAATCAACCACCATCACAGACCAACCGGTCAGCCAGTTTAGACTTGTCGGTCGACCAATAGCAAACAATCAACCGGTCAACTGATTTAGAACAACTAATTGATCGGGATTTCCAGAATCCCGATTAGCCAATTTTTAAAATTGCAGATCACAGAAAAACATAGCATGTTCTTCAACAACTCACGATTTTATTCATCAAATTAGTTTGTTTTATATCAACTAACACCCTAATACTTTAATTAAATTCCTTAAATCATTCAATAATCAATTCAAAATGAAACCTAAACACTTCTTAAATCTTTTCACAGTCAAATTTCTAATAGAAAAAAAAAAAGAATTGCTTGCTTGTTTATTCAACTTTTCTTGAATAAAAAGTAGTATATTCTTTAAATATCCAAGTTAATTGGGTTGGGTTTTGAACTGAAATTTTGACTCGAGTCTGTTGGGCCAAAACATGTATCTTCCATTTTAAATAACTAATCAACGTTGGAAAGCAACTTGAAATTTGAACGGGTTGGAAGAAGAAGCAAAGTGCAAATTGGATGAAGTTCAGGTACCTTCAACATCAGCGTGCACAGTTCTGGCGCCGCCAATAGTATTTGCCTATCCGAGTCAACAAGCCCGCCCTTGTCATGGTATTCTAGATGGGTCAGGTATACGAACGCATACTGCTTTATCAATGATGGCTTCTCATCGATCAGGATCAAAATGCGGATGCCATTGGCGGCGCACAGTAAGAATATGATCCGAAACCATCCAAATAATACTGTCCTATACTTACCCTCTTAACCACATACAAAATCACTGCCCAGATTTCGCTCCATCCTTTAGCCTCCACCGACTTTAGAGTAGGCTTGCAAGTAGCGGTACCCTACTCTCTTCCCCAGCACCTTAGTAATTAGGGTTTCTTCCTACTTTTTATGTAATCTCCTTTTCTCAGCAGCGGACAATCAGATCGCAGGACAATCCTCCTCCTCCTCCTCCTCCTCCTCCTCAGAACAGTATCCTTCAAACAGTCCTTCCTCGTCGACTCTGTCCCCCATAAGAGTACCCTTACAGGACTTGCACTTGGGCTCCTCCACATTCACAGGCTCCTCGTCCTCTCTGACAAAGCCCGTTCCTTCCCCATCCATGACGTCTCCAACACCAACTTTTACTTTTTTGTATCACCACGTTCCTCCAAATCTTGCTTTTCAACAGATTGGGTGTCCCCTCGCCGAACACAGAGTGTGTACATTTTTTAGATAGTTGATAGTCCAGCTTCCCATCTAATTTAATTTAGATCATAAACTAGGTATATACTCAAATTCTGGTGCAGGACTTTTTGAGTCCTTGAATTTTCAATCTGGGATAAATCTAATCTCCATCATCTATTCCATTGACAATTTATATGCTAAAAGTCGAAATTCATATTTATTTTGCTGTTTTAGGCAAGGCACTTGGGATTTTTTGAGGGTTGGGTTGCCTCGACCTAATTGTGATTATTCACGTTATTAGCAATTAATTAGTCTTAATAGCCATTTAGTGGTGCCTACCTTTGAGAACTCAAAACCAATTGCTTGTTCCAGAGCTCAAGATTCCAATAAAGGATGGAGCAATATAGCTGAAATGGGTGAAACAAACGCGAAAATTTTAATTCAACTGAACAATCAGGGGCAGGTTCTTATTAATACGTTCCCTGATTCCCTCACAACCAGAAAAGAAAAGCCTTATCTTATTTGAGAGGAAAAGAAAAAGAATAACAGACACTAAGATAATCATGCAGTAGAATAGGATTAACTTGTATAGCGTGGGGGAGGGGGGCGGGGGGCGAACGGTGGCACGATACTTGCACAGGAAGACATGATAGTATGAAACAATGGCTGACTATCAGGGGGCAGAATTCCTGGTACGGATCAGTCCAGATTAGCAATGACAGCATCAACCACCTCTTGTGTGGTGCTGTCTCCACCAAGGTCTTTGGTTCGACACTTCCCCTCAGATATTACATGCTTCACTGCAGTCTCAAGTCTATCAGCAAATGAAGGAAACTGAAGGTGTCTCAGCATCATGGCAGACGAGAGGAGCAAAGCCACTGGATTTGCCTTCTTTAGTTCCACCATTTTTTCTTTTCCCACGTTTCCAGCAGAAGCACCTTGCTCAAAAACAGCATAATCAGCTCCCACATTACCTGTAGTCGCCAAAAACTAAATAAATTATAAGGCAAGCTTATAGAGCTGATAATAACAGAAAAGGTCCAAAGGACGTGGAACAATCAAGCTCCTAACAGCTTCAAGATTAGGATTCCTTAATCTATAACTCCTTAAAGAAGGTAGGGAAAAGTCTTTTGCAGAATTAGAACTTTAACCAAATTCATACCTCCTGGCATGACACCAGTGCCTCCAGCTATACCAGCAGCTGTATTTGCCACAAGATTGCCATAAAGATTAGGAGTAACCTGTACAGAGCATAACAGAACTTTCATTAGTGAAAGGTCTAAAGTCAAAAGTGCTAAACAGTTGACAATCAAGCATGCATAAGACTATTGATTGCAGACAGTGGCCACTGCAAGAAGCTCAGTGAGGAGACGTGAAAAGACAAAACTGCAAGTCTAATTCTCAATTAGTTTACACCATGGTTTTAGCATCCTTGTATTATTAAATAGGGTTCTTCATTTAATCACACGACAATTTTTTCCCTAACCATACGAACTGATAATTCTCTCACCACAGCAAATGCTACCGAGAGACCTGCTGCTGAACAACAGACTTGTTCCGACACATCAAAACCGAGGTTGCATACCAACACCATAAATACATAGAAATCACCTAATAATGAATAACATCCCCCATAGACACCAATTCAAACAATAATGAACAAGAGTTTTCAAAAAATCACTTACCATCACATCAAATTGCTCAGGTTTCGAAACCAGCTGCATACAGCAATTATCCACAATAATCTCAGTATACTTTATACTCGGATATTTCTTCGCAACCTCTCTGCAAGACTCCAAAAACAGCCCATCTGCAAGTTTCATAATATTTGCCTTATGCACTGCCGTCACTGTCTTCCTATTATTCAAATAAGCATACTCAAATGCATACTTCGCAATTCTCTCTGAGCAAAACTTTGTTATCACCTAAAAACACATTCGTCACCATCAACACACCATTATATATATATATAAAAAAAGGAACAAATCACACACAACAAAAAGTAATTATTCAAAATGAAACAAATAATCGTCAAATCAGTTTTATAAGATTTCAATCTACCAAAAACTCGAACTTGAATAAGCAAAACATAATTATCACAAGAGAGACTATTGATCATGAGGTGCTATAGAATAATACTAGTTTAGGTTCTTCCCGGAATCACTTCCGGGAAAATCCCTTCCATCAAATCAACATGTCCCTTTAGTGGGTCACAAATATTCAATGATCATGATAATTAACAAAACCATTAACTAATGATTAACACAATAAACAACAAAACAATTCACTAAGTCAAACAAACAATAAAGGTTGATTACTTTAAGGCTTTCAACAACACCAGGAACCACCTCATGCTCAAGCCCAGCGTATTCCCCTTCAGTATTCTCTCTAATAACAACAATATCAACATTTTCGTGCCGTGTAGGCAACCCTGGCAAATTAAAACAATTAACCAGCGAAGCATACAAATCCAATTCCTTCCTTAACGAAACATTCAGCGAGCTGACACCACCACCGACCGGAGTCCTCAATCCTCCTTTCAGACAAACTTTGTTTTTCTTAATCGATTCGATAACTTCTTCCGGAATGCGATTCATGTCGCCGTGGACTTCGTATTTCTCGAAGTAAACCGGTGCGTGCATCGCTTGCATTACTTGTTCTACTGCGTTGGTGACTAAAGGCCCGATTCCGTCTCCGGGGATGAGGGTGACTGCGCGTGGTGTTCCGTCTCCGGGTCGCGGCATGTAGGTAACGGACCGGGAAGTTGGGATGGGGGTTAGAGAGAAGGAGGTGGTGGGTTTGGTTAGGGCTTTGAGGAGGGAGAAAGACCGGCGAGCCATGGAGGCTTAGGGATTTTTTGTGTTTGATTTTTGGAAATTAGGGCTTGGAGGCCATCAAAGGAGAGGGAGAAAAGAGCGGGTATTTTGGTAATCGAGGAGACTAGAATAGAACGGAAGAGGAAATGTTGAGGAAAGTTTAAATTTAGTCCCTATTGTATATATTATTCTCAGTTAAATTCTAAAACAAGAGACTCTATCAATCAGATATCAGATGTTTTGAAATTTTTCGGTTAGGTCCTTCCGAGAATATTTGTTAAAATTGTCCATATAAGAAATATAAATATTGATACAAATCCGGATATAACCCAACTCAGGACCCGAAAAGCTTAATAATTTAATACAAAATAATAATAATAATAACAACAAAGTTATACATCAACCTACCTATTTGTTTTAAGTAGTGTTTTAACACTTTGTTTTAATTAAGGGAATTATATCCTTCATTTGACAAAAAATAAAAAATAAAAATTCGAGTTAAATTCAACCCTTCAATGTTTTGAGAAACAATTTTTTATTTTTTAAGAGAAAAATAGGATTCAATGTTGAATATATCCTGTGTTCCTCTTTGCTAAAGTCAGCTTCGGGCCTTCAAAGGTTCATCAACAGCTAGAGAAGCTTACACCTATAACACCATTACCTGCTGCCTTCCTTGTCTTTGGTCGAACTATCTGCACCGTAATTGCCTGTAAACTACATCACATCACATCACATCACATCAGGGTTCTTAGTTTGGAAAGCTTCCCTCTCAACAATTTATCTTGGAAGGTGATGGGATATTTGAACCTTTTAAAGCTACAACGATGATTAGGGCAATTATAGAGCTCACTTGGCAGTCTGCATATAGCAGTTTGGTTTATCTTTCTGCATCGGAACCAGGATATTACTCGGCATAGAGTACGTAAATTCGGTGACCCTCAAACTCAAACAGTTGAGTTCAGAAGATGACGAAGTATACAATGAGTACCCACCCCTAGTTGTCACCAGTAGCTATTTCTTTCAAAGTTTTGCAGCCTGATAATGAGCAATGACAAGGAAATGCCAACATCTGATGCCTAACTCATCTAACAACAGATCAGATAAAAGGAATTTTGGATTAAAAGACAAGGACGGCAAAACCATAGGCATCCTCATAGATCGCCTACACACGCAATTATCAAGCACTCAATTCTTCATCTAACAAATGTTGAAATAATTGAACGTTCATGCATACAATGTACGGATTAAAACTAACAAATAATTCTCTAGCACTCACATTTGCGAAAGAAGAAGTGAAATATTTTTTTTTCTAACCATACAAAAATTAACTTCAATGAAGCTCAGAAAACCTTTTTTAATGGCGGATACCATCTCTCAATATAATGAACATAAAAGGGATCCTTCCAGAGTGTCAAAGAAAGTCAAAAGTTCTATTTGAAAAAGCCTCCATATAGCGTTATACCCAAGAAATAAGAAAACCTAATTCTCAGCTATTAACCAGCTTCAAAACCTTTTCTGCCAACAATCCATTTATGCTGAATCAACATTCGTAGCTCCTTTTTTTCACGCATCAACCATGAAACAGCTGGCCTTAAAATGCATATACAAAAATACCTGAACTAGAGGGTTGGAGCAGGAGAAGCCACAGTACCACCCAATCCCATCTTCTGCCCCAACACTGTAAGCTGCTCAACGAACTCAATTCCAGTGAGGATTTCTGTTGTTCCATATATAACATGCTTGACAGGCTGCTGACGCTGTGCAAATTCTTGTAAGCTTCCATACTCCATATAATTACCACCACCAATCATAAACACTATAGCTTCTTTAAATGGCCCTTTCAGATGGCTGCCACTGGTCCCAGAGCCTGACTTGGGAGCTCGAGGATCAAACACAAGGTAAGAATCCACATCAGGATTTGGCCTCCCCTCCATCAAAGCTTCCACAATCCTCGTTAATGCCAGCTGCCTATCGCTAGATAATAAATTCTTCACACCAGCTGTCACAGCGCTAATTGACTGCCCATAAAGTTTTTCAGCCCAATCAACAATGTTACTTCGACTGGCAGAATTTGATGATGCCAACGACACATTTAAGGACTTCATTTTCTTCACATACTGGAATGCACAAGTATCAACCTCAGACTCCCTTAGAGAAGTTTCAATGGCTTCCACTTCTGACGGATTAATACTTTCAGAACATATAAGGTAAATGATTGCAAATCTGAGCTTATCCATCTTGGTTCCTTTCCCTCTAAGCACACCCAAAAGTTCATTCCGATCAATCCCTCCTCTGACCATCATGTCATTCTCTTTTTTCGCATAGGAATCAAGAGACCTCTCCTTGATCTCACCCAACAAAACAGTTGCAATGTTTGTGTGCTTATCAATCACCTGCTTCCGCTCTGTCAATTCAGGCAGAGAGTTCACAGCATTCATCAAATGCTTGGTGTTCCCAATCAAGTCCGTCCCATCAAACTCAGCCCCATCAGTTCCTCCAGTCCTCCTATTAACCTCATCAACATCCTTCTTATACTTGTTCAATTGAGTCTCAATTTCCACCGCAACTTCAGGAAACTCCAGGGACCCATTTGCCACCCAAAATGGATCAGAACTATCCAATTCATATGACCTCATCCCACCCTTTTCCCCTGGCACACTCAACCTGTTAAGCCTCAAGCCAAGAACATCATGAACAAGAGGAAGATACCTAAAATCATGTTGTATTCCAACTGACAATTCAAAATTTCGATCAAATATACACAAAACTGGCCTCTGAAATGAGCTCGCAAAACCCCCACCTTCTGTAAACAAATTGTTCTTTGACAATAAATGATCTCTCAACTTCTGATCTAACACCGACGCCACCATCTCTGCTGGCCCTCCACTTGGACACCTAATAACTGGCACAACAGCGAGTGTTGCCAACACACAAAATAACCCACTAGCAACCTTCTCAACAATCTCCTCAATCTCTCTATCACCAGCAGATGGATCATTCAACTGAACATAACAAAACTTCTGCGCCAACGAAAACAAGTTATGCTCCAAAGTCACAAACTCCAAATACTGGTCATGCACCTTCAAAATCTTATCTATGGACTCCGAATTCAATGTCCCTGATGCAAGATCCTCAAGAAGCGGACGAGGAATAGATGATGAAAAATTAAGGTGCAAGCTATCATAAAGCGAGCGGGACGCATCAGCAACAATCCTCTGAACATTAACTTGACTTGGTTGAACAAAGTACACAGCAGGGACATCATGGACAGGCTTTCGATCCTTGTCAATAAGGAAATAAAGAGTAACCCCATGTTTTCTCAGATCCTTGACATGAATCAATGGAGATAATATATTTTGACAAAATTTATCATAGATCAAGATCTTGTAAACCTCTTCATTAGCAGTACCAGTTGCATTCAAAGGTTGGTTCAGATTTAGCATCCGGATTATACATTCTGCAGCCCCCAAAAAAAATGAAATTACAAAACTTGTTCAATAAACACATCAGATTAAACAAAAAGGAAAAAAACTTTTAAGTGTAATTTGGGATCGAATCTAAATAATACAAAATGGGTTCACATCAAAATCAAAACTTACTCACTAAATACATGAAATTAAGCAAAAAGGAATGAACTTAAGAGGTTATTTGGGCTTAAAACTAAGTAATAACAAATGGGTTATTGCTTCATTCCACAAGAGATCTAAAGAGAGAGGGAGAAAAGGCACTGACCTGTTTGTTTTTGACGCAGATTGAGAGCCATAACAGTAGGAAAAAGAAAAAAAATCTGAACTTGGTGAAATCTCGGAGTGTAAATTTGTTAGTTGTTACTCTCTAGTCTCTCTCTCTCTTCAATTTATCCCTTCATTGTTAGCTTCCCTGTCTAAAATGGAGAGATCAGGGGTTTGGCTATATATGCTGGATTCAATGACGTCGGCTTCATTATAGTGTGATCTTGATTATCCGATAGAATTATAACACGTCATATGTTTAGAATTCATTTTCTTGACTTTGTTGACTATTACTCGACCTAACCAATGAGGAACTGCCACGTAATTGACATGAAGCATTAAATATGTGGTCATCTGCCCGATTTTTAGAAACAGGCAAAAGAAGAGGGAGGGGAGTGTGGAGGAGAAGAGAGAGAGATTCTGGCTATGGAAAAAAATTTGTGTTTGAGAAACAAATATTGGGTTTTAAGGCATGGAAAGAGCATTCCTAATGAAAAGGGTCTCATTGTTTCCTCTATGGTGTTACTACCTATCTTTTTAAAAACTCTTATCTTTTATTCCTAAACCTGTTTCAGTGCTTGTTTATAACCAGTGGGTGATTTTATAACAGGAAAATGGGATCAAGGAAGAATACCAATTAGCAGATGAAGGTGTTGGTCAGGCACAGTTGGCTGGAGAATTGTTCCTTAAGGTGTGTATTTCAGTGTGAAGATTGCATTTTTCAAAAAGATAACATTTTTCATGTTTTATCCTTCTATTCTGCGTTCAATTTTCCTATGTAATCTATTTGCATAGACTAGCTAGTTCTTAGGCTTTGTTCTAATTTTATGGGTATCGTAATTCACAAAATAAAAGGGCAATTCTGATTTTGAAAAAAATTGACACCTTTTTCGGGCAAATCTTTGAATTCCTAGAGTTAGAGAGGTTTAGGATGTTATAGTCTATGGCTTGAGGTTTTTCAATTTCATAAGCAGCAAAGCATGGAAGGTCCTTTAGAAAAACTAAGAAGTTCAGGTTTCTGATGATGGTTTGAATATTCAACACTGTTGAAGAGGCCAAACCTTGGGATGAGAAGGAATAGTTGAGTTGATTATGTGAGTTTTCAAAATTATGTACTTCAACTTGCTTTCTATGCCTGTTTGAGCACTACCCAAAACTTTTGCAAACTTTGTACCGTAAAGACATAAAAGGACCAAAGAAATCAAAGTTTGGCGTGTCTTAAAATTGACAAGAGATTATGGGAAGAAAGTAGTTGTTTCCTGTAGGAGTTTTGTTGAGGGTGGACAATCAAATACTATTTGCAAGAGAATATAAATGTATGCATGTCAGCTGGGAATATCACTCTAAGAATTATGCAAGAATGGGGCACATTGGAAAATGATGGTATTCTGAGTTTGGATAGACTGTGGTATCACTTTGTTGGAAGCATTTGTGGATGACAAAGAGACAGAAAATGAAAGATTTCTAGGATGTTGTTGTAGAGATAATTGACGTGTGAGAGAGTTTAAGGAGGGAATTTGAAAAGCCAATATTTAAAAATGCTTGATGTTGTTATAGAGGATGGTTTGACAAAAGGTTTTCAATAAACAAGGAGAAAGTAAAGACTGAACAATATGGCAAATGAGAGTGGAGACTCTGGGTGGGGAGTCTGCACTTGGTAGCATACAAGGACATATCATGCTGAGCATCAAATAACTTTGTTTATGCTTTTGTGAATTCTTTTTGCCAATGTTATCAAGGTTGGCAGTATAAATAAGGAGAAAGCTACAATTGCTAATGGCTTGATGGAACTCTTTTTTATCCCTTAGTAATTGGCTTTCTTTAACTGCAGTTGTTGATTTCCCCCTTCAGCAAATTTAAGAGTCCGCTGCATATCCAGCTAACTGTATAATCTGTGCAGGAATTGAAAGAAAGAAACATACCACTTGAAAGTGTTCGCATCTGCTACTCTCCATTTGCAAGAACGAGCCACACTGCCAAATTTGTTGCATCTGTTTTGAATCTTCCTTTTCAAGGTCCTCAATGTAAAGTGAGTTACTGAACCCAATGAGCATTCTTTATTTAGTGCATCTACTTATCTGCTGCACCGAAGTGCTTGAAAAGTGTCGTTCCTCATAATGCCATTCACTAGGAAAATTATCTATAATTAGCAAGGGTTGGCAGACCAGATGTTATGGGGGGGGGGGGGGGGGGGGC
>Ga0325410_1003184_pt1 | contig 18464 bp, 3 predicted proteins | sample PopdelMetagenome_16_FD_206182 | JGI IMG/M metagenome (GOLD analysis project Ga0325410, IMG submission 206182) | Populus deltoides microbial communities from Bellville, Georgia, United States - Xylem-PdIQD-R3 | ecosystem: Host-associated > Plants > Phyllosphere > Stem > Wood/Secondary xylem... | reverse complement strand
TTATCATATATAAATTTTTATATATATATATATATATATATATATATATATATATATATATATATATATATATATAGTGGCGAGGCTTAGGATTCTTTCGTTGTTCTTTTTCTTATTTTACAAGATTTCCTAGAAAATCAAGGAGATTAAAAGGAGGCAATTTAAGGGAGAAAATTCCAACAATTAAAAATAAATTTTCCTGGCTAATTTGGAGCATGAAGTTTTGGCAAAGCCTCCAAGGAAAGCAAAGTGAGAGTTTTAGCTATGTATGGTGTTTTGAAGCAAGAGGACTTTGTTTTATGTTGTTTTTTTATATTTATTTTAGTGTTGAATATTATTAGATTTGGGCTTTATTCTAAATTGAGTTGATTAGTACTTAAAAGTGCATTCTCATTAAAGCTTTATATCATCGTATTATACTAAAGAATCATTAAATTCCCTAACTAAAGGATATTTTATAATAACAAGTTTGATAATATAATATATCTTTAATTTATGGTAAATGCTTGTTTTGAATACAGGAATATCTCACAATTCAAAGAATTGATTAATGTGATTAACTATTGAAAGTGAAGAGACAAAAAGAGGACTAGGCTAAAAGAAGAGATGCTGCTTCAATTCCAAACTGGAACACCATTCGGTTATTGGATCATAAATGGCGTTGTAGAACTTGGATTTAGGTCTACTTTATATGGATGGAAAGCTAAGACATAGACCTAAAACTTTCATGAAAAGTCCAAGACTCAATTCTGCCATTTTCAAGTTCAAATCCTAGCAACAACAAAGAAGTCGGAACCTATCCTGCAGCTCAGACACTGTTCGGTTTTCAGTTCATATCTTGAGTTCTAGAAGTCCAAATGAGCTCTGGTTTTTTTTTGTTGGAAAGATAAGATAATTGCCCACAGCTTTCATGGAACAAAGGGCTCTAATTCTGATGTTAGCAATGATGTATTGGCCAGCCAACAATGTCAATAACCAGTAGCCAATAATGTCAAAAACCAGCCACCAAATCAATGGTTAGCCACCAACTAAATATTTTGTCAACCAATCAATAGTTTCAAATTTCAGCCTATAAAAGGAGGCATTTGCCATGTATTTAGTCATCTTGGTTTTCAGATCAAGATCATGTTCTTGCTTTCTTTCTTTATATCTTTGTAATGTTCAAGTTTTCTTTCATGCTATATTAATCTCTTGTTTATGCTTTTCATTTCCTTTCCTATACTTAGTTAACTTATATCATGTTTATGTTCATGTATTGTTTATTTATGTTTTTCTTCTTCATTATGTTTAGCTAAATTAATTATGTCAAGGTGAAAAGTTTTCACTAATGGTGTTAGAATATGTATAATATAAACTCAACATGGACTTCAATGTTTATATCCAAGAAAGTTTGTTATTAACATGTTTTATCTTTTTATCTTACTAATTCTTAATACCTTGCTTGTTAAATGGTTAACATAGATTTATGTTGTATAACACTTGGTACATCAAATGTTTGATCCTTCATAGTCTTCGGTCGACATCGTTATTATGATAGGAACTTGATTTGTTGTTAACATAAACTAGCAACATGAATGTCTGATGATATTTATAAGTATGGTGTTACTTAGATAAGATGATTAATATGATCATGTTAATAATTTATAATGAGCTAATAATGATAAATCATCCGATTAAAACCTCCTTTATGTGTGGTTTTCAGTTGAGTAATAAAAAGAGTTTATATTATATTTATTTGAAATACCATTAGTGGATCCTCTAACCTTGACATCTGTTTTATCATTGTTTAATCCTTACATCAATATCACATCCCAAAACTCTCTTCAACTCCTTTTCTGTTATTATTCTCTTCAAATCTTTATCTTTATTTGTAATTTATATAGTTGACCTCCCTGTGGTTCGACCCCGGTCTTGCCGGGTTATTTATTACTTTGACACTCCTGCACTTAGGATAAGACATCAACTCTTTGATCGTGTCATGAGTCTATTTCAACCCATTCGATATTGTTTTAGGGGTTATTTCAATTTAGATTTATGTTAGTTGATTACTAGATAAGGCTCCTTGGTTTACAGCCCAAAAGTAGTGCATTAAGGTTATTTAAGAGGACTATATATTATTTTATTTGCTGCCAAATTCAGCAATCATATGCTTTGAATAAACAATATTTTTTTTTGTTTTGCATGTTGTAAGCAACCTTTCTTTGCAAGGACAAAGATCATACACTAACTTATTAAAGATTAATTGGATTTGTGGCATCATTTGTGTAATTCAGGTTCTTAGGTACAAGGTTATCTCTGGATCTATGTTCTTTTTCCAATACTTTTTGTTCTTAGGTATAAGGTTACCTCTGAGTCAGGGTTTCAAACCTGATATTCAATTTTCTTGGATTTGTTTTTAATCTCATTGTGGGTTGTGTGATTACAAGGTTCACATAATCTTATCCTTATAATTAATATTGGTAGCTTGGCTATTGTTTGTTGTGGTTAAAGGAGATGGCAATTGTCGAGCTCAGTTTGATGATGGTATATGCCAGTGAAAGAAGAGAAGTGAAGAATAGAAAAAGGAGATAAAATGGCATAAATAAATTAAAGGGAGCTTCCTTATTTATGCTAGCGGTTATGGTTGAAAAATAAAGGGAAAAATGTTTTGTTAATGATTGTTTTATGTGGGGAAGGCTCTTTTTCTCTCTTCTTTTAATTAATAAAAAACAGAAAAGGGTGGTGCTTTTATTGTCCATCACCTCACAAATCATTATTCATTTCAATAGTGTTTTTTTTTCCTTTGGTTTTTTTCCTAAATCTATGTTCTCTCCTAATTTCATTCTTTAATTTTTTTTTAATTGGAGATTGAATTTCGTAATTCATTATAGGTTGCTTTCTATATGGTTAGCTTGGTCTAATGACCTGTGTCACGGGTTTGGCGGGTTAACCCAGTTGACTCGATTTTTTTTGTCTTTTTTTAATTGATATTTTTTTTAATTTTATCCTTCAATATTGAGTTGATTAGGAATTAACAAAAAAACTAAAAGGATGGTACTTTTACTATGCACTACCTCACAAAAACACTATTCATTTCATTTTTTTCCTTTGTTTGTTTTCTTAATCAATGTTTTTTTTTATAATTTTATCATTCAACATTTAGTTTCTTAGATATCAGACTTTATAATTCATTGTGGTCTGATTTCTATGTGGTTAGCTCGGTCTTATGACCCGTGTCACAAATTTGACGGATTAACTTAGTTGACTTGATTCTTTTTGTCTTTACTATATTGATATTTTTTAAAATTTCATTCTTCAACATTGAGTTGATTAGGAATTAGGCTTTATGACTTATATTGATTTGCTTTCTATGAACTTATCTTGTCTCATAGCTTCAATCGTGGGTCGTAGGTGTGGCGAGTTAACTTAGTTGACTTGAGTTTTTTTTTATCTTTTCTTAATTGATATTTCAATTTCACCCTTTAACATTGAGTCGATTAGTAATTAGGTTTCATGATTTAATTTGATTTGTTTTCTATGAACTTGTCTCATGTCTCGAATCGTGAGTCGTGAGTGTGGCAGGTTAACCTGGTTAACTTGAGTTAGGGATGAAAAATTTTACTAATTTAACTTAAATTTTGGACAATATAAAGTAATAAATTGATATGCTAAATGTCAACCCGATGATGAATTGCATAAATTCTCTAATCGGGTAAAATAATAATAATAAAGTGGAATTCTAAGAAAAATAATGCATGATTTTACACGTGAAAAACATTGATCGTTGGTATAATCTCGTGTAAAATCATGCTATTTTGATTAGAAGTGGTGAAAAATTTGAGAAAATGTTTATGATGGTTATGGATAGGAGTCATCAATGAATTAGTTTAAAAATCATGATAATGTAAGTAAATAAAATGGTATGTAAAATTCAGATTTTTGGCATAAAACTATCTATTATCCATTTTTATAGTATCAATCATATTTCTTAATCTGACTATTAGATCAGACTAAATATTTACAAATAGTCTCCTAACATATTGTTCTATCTAGGGTTAAAATGTCAAAGCAATCAAAGTTTATAAAGGCCTTGCAAGATTGACATGGACTCATTAATGGTATTCTTATAATTCTATTTAAATTAAATTCTCCCCTACTATTTTGGCAGACAACCTTTAAAAGAGTAGAAGGGACTTGATTTTGCTCATTTTCTTCTTCAAATTAGTGTTTAATCTTCAAAAGTGTTAGGCTTAGAAAGTGTGTAAGGGTGATATCTATCAAGGAAGACTAATCCAAGTTGGAAATCCTTGAGAAAACTAGGTTTTGCGACCCATGACCCATCATAAACTAACTTCATATTTTTACGGTGACAAAATAAAGGTATATTTTAGCCTTCATGTTGTCTTTTGTCTTTCCTTTCACGTCCATAACTATGTCAAAAATGTTTTCAAACATGTTATTTTCAATGTGCATGACATTGAGGTTATGGCGGAGGATATTTGTCTTCTAATAAGGAAGCTTCCAAAAAATACTTTGTTTTAACTATTTATGGGTCACAGCAAAACTAGAAAATTTCTGCTTATTTTATTCAATATCAAATATAATGTCATCATATTGCGAACCATGTCATACAATTTTCACCCGATAGTAGTGGCGATGCAATAAAAAAGTTCCTTTTATTTTTTTTTTTGTACTTATGATTCGTTGGTAAGAATCGTAGATGGCAATAAAAAAAAAAGACTTTTTACCACCATTTTCTAATGTGAAGGCCTTGTTATTTTCCATACAGTATAAACATGTTGATTTTTCATATGTGCTCTAACTAGAAATCTTTCCATACATAGAAAAATCATTGATAGTCCACATCAAAATTGTTTTCATCTGAAAATTTTGTTTCCTCAAGTTATCATAAATCAAATTCCCGAATGACCACAACTACTTCAACTCATCATTTAACGGTCGAGGAAAAACATCTATATTCTGACCCCATAGATAAAAACATGAACTCCAGCCTCATACACATCCTCAGTGGCAAGTTATAAATTACGAATATCACCAGCCAATAAAAATAAAGAGCAACAAATAACCTGAATGGATTGAGTCCATCTGTTTTCTATGTGCGATAAAGTCTTTTTGTTACCAATTCTGGGTTTATAAGGAGTATACCCACACGTTCAACACTCGGTTAACTCTATATTTTAAGGTAATATGACATATAGAAGTTTGGACACATGTCAATTTTCTAGTCTATCAGGCTGAAGGGTTTCATCATAGATTTAGCAGTATAGAAGTTCTCTTTCATCCTATTCTCTTCAAGTAAAATACTTCTCGACCATTCAATACTTTTGTCGTAAGCAGTCTCACTCAAGCCATGATCTGACTTAATAGTGAGCACATGTGCAACGACCGATAATTTACTATGATTTGTATACTAACTCATAATGGTTCGTTGGAGTCTTTTAAAAGATAAAAAAACATGGTCGCATCTACATTTGGTTCTTCATCTACAATTGGACATTCACCTACATAACCCTGATTCACGCATCCAAAACCATATTCCTATAAAGATTACTATTGTCATCTACAACTTCATACACGTTGCTAGAACTAGAAGTTGACTCAACCATCCTTTCCACCACTGTCTCGTAATGAACATATGGTTTTTGGTGTGCAAATCAACACAAGTATTTCTCCATAAACTCTTTTTGTAGAAGATGCATTGTTACAACATCTGGATTGAATATTTTTTTTTTTTGCACCTCATACATGAACATTTAATATTGCCTCCACTAATATTTCTCAGATTAGATGATGCATAATTAATAAAACACTCAATTTCATTACAATAATCCATCATACGCAACCTTTTAGGTGAATTTCAATACATTCATGAACAATTATTGAATGCGTGCTTGACCCACGAGATCCAAATCCATCGTACTGCCAAGTCCAAGCGTATTGGGTGTGACATACGTGCCAGACCCATGTCACTTTGGACTTGGCAGTGTGCCAAGTCCAAGCATATTGGGTCTGGCACGCATGTCAGACCCACGCCACTTTGGACTTGACACACTGCCAAGTCCAAGTGCATTAGGTCTGACATGCGTGATAAACCCACGCGATCTTGGACTTGGCTAATTGTCAAGTCCAAGCATATTGGGTGTGGCATGCATGTCAGGCCCACTCCAGCTTGGACTTGGTGTACTGCCAAGTCCAAGCATATTGGGTCTAACATACGTGTTAGACCCACGCTATCTTAGACTTGGCTAACTGTCAAATCCAAGTGTATTAGGTTTGGCACATATGTCAGACCTACTCGTTTACAAAAAGTAAATAAAAACTTAATAAAATTAACTCATTAGTTGCCCCCCCAAGCATTTAATATGTTATTTCACATTTAAAGGCTTAAAAGAGTTGGAGGTGACAACTTGGCTCAAAGTGTATCGTCATCCTTTATGAGATAAAAGGTGGGAGGCGTTTTTGTACCTAGAGAACATTAAATAATAATACCATATATTTTCGTACCCCATAGTTGTTGGCCCTCCCTAATGTTCTCTTTCCTCTATGGACAATTCTTGATTATTTCCTTGTACAACACCATGTTGGGACTATTGCCCTTAAGGATATTATTTCTTTTTTAGCAAGTGGTGTGTATAGCTCTGGGGAGAATACATCAATCCCTTAGAGAAGGTGCATATAACATTGGGGAGACTATCTTTATCCCACAGAGATTGGTGCATTAGCACTGAAGAGATCACATTCATCCCTTGGAGAGTGATGCATAAAGCATAAGGGAGACTATGTCTATCCCTTAGAAATTGGTGGGTTTATAGTCTTAATGAACCACTTGGAGAAAATGAAAAAGTCATTTTGAATAAGTCATTCATATTTAAGAAATTTATATTCTTATTTAGGATTATACATCCTAAGGGGAGCTGAGTAACAGGTATGGGAGAGGCGCTTCAGGTAAGTATCCTAATTACTTCACTTGGAAAATCACTAGTGTCAGCTGTTCTTGTAAAAACAAGGAGGTCCGTATCAAAGTAAACTGGCCTCTTTAACTCGTATATGATTTTTCATGAATTGCTTTACTTTGGACAAACTTCTATTCAGTAAAACATAAAGTTTTCTCTAGATGACATGTTTTCTTACTCTTCTTATTAAGGCTTCGGAAGCTACTGGTTCCATCAAGTCTCCAAACTTAAGAATTTCGGCACTGAATCTCCTCAAATATGCTCTCGTAAACTCGCCCTCTTGTTAGGCTACACTAAAAAGCTCCGTGGAGGTCTTCTTGGTGGGTATATTGGTGCTAAAGTGTGCGTCACTAAAACTTTCAATAAAATTTGGTTCCAGATTGTTATACCAAGCACGGACAAATCCTCTGAAGGTTGAAGGGATATCTTGCATATTGAGTCATGGTCTTGGATGATCAACTCTAAGTTACAGCGCACATTTTACACATGCTCTCTTGGGTCGGCCAAGCCATCATAGTTGCCCAAACTCATATTCATGGAAAAGTGGTCCTTTGAGAGTCGAGTTTTCAATATATGTTTGGACAAGGGAGAAAACTTCCACTGATGGAAATTATAAACATTCCCTTGGGTATGCTGATTCCCTCGGCAAACTGTCTATTTGCTCTTTGTCTGTTGGGCTCTTGAGAGCCTAAAGGGCTTGACATAGAACAACAATTACAATGATCGGTGTCCATCATAAAGTAACTTAGGGAAGTGCATTTAGAGTGTTTGCTTTGTGCATAAGTATGACAATGGCATGACTGATCCCTTAAGGAACCGTCATTAACATCATTTTATCTAGTCTTCTCTAAGTACTATAATTGTCTACGAGATCCTAATGTAGTTAGTAACCCTGGTATTAAGACTTGTTGTGGTGACAATGTCTAATTTTGCCATCAAGTTGTCAACGCGGCCTGGCTAAGGAGTTACATCTGATTAGTGAGTTGTTGAAGCTTATGCTGGGTAGGAGTGTCTGTGGTAATAATATAATTTATCCTGCCTAGCCTTGTGGGGCATTGGTTGTGAGCCATAAATACCCTAGAAATGCTAAAAACACGTTTTAGGTAGAAACCGATGGCTTTTTGATAAGTTTCCCATAGGCGGTGTCATTGATGATGTCCCAAAAATATGACTAGTCTAGGAATAGGGTTCCCATGTTGGATAATCAGTCAATCAATTGGTCCTAACAATCTCCTCCATTCTTTTTTGGCCAAAGTAGTTGATAGCTTATACTTGGTCCTCGATTGGCCAAAGTTGTGCATGGCTAGTACCTGCAAAAGGTTCTTTTTGGTGGAGGTGGCGACTCTCCAATGCTTAAATAAGTATCTTTTTAGAGAGAGAATATACAAGAATATTATAGAAAGAGAGATGCTCTGAAAATAACATAGTAGTATAGAGTTGAAGATTGTGAACCTGACTTCCTGTTATAAAGCTCTCACGACATATTTATAGCCCATAAAAGGAGGGCTTACAGGGTAATTACCCTTATAGCATTGAATGAGAAATAAATATCCCTTACCTGATAAGAAAATGGCAGGTCCATAGAGAACTTTTATACACCTAAAAAGGTGTAGAGAAAAATAGAGTTTAAGACGTCAAGTCTAGTTAAGCCTATAAAGGTTGAGTTCTTCCCTAATGTTTAGACTCAAGAGAGGTCAGTCAATCCCTAGACATGCCATGAGAGGATTGTAATTATCTTGGAGTTGGTTGACCATCATGTCCAAACGTATTGGGTCTGACATACGTGTAAAACCTAGACTTGGTGCCCTACTAAGTCCATGCGTCTTGGATTGGCTAACTTCCAAGTCTAAGCGTATTGGGCCTAGCATACGTGCCAGACCCACGCCACCTTAGACTTGCCTACCAGCTAAGTCCAAGCGTATTAGGTGTGGCATGCATGTCAGACCCACTGCACCTTGGACTTAGTGTACTACCAAGTCCAAGTGTATTGGGTCTGGCATGAGTGTCAAACCCACGCTACATTGGACTTGGCTAACTCTCAAGTCCAAGCTTATTGGGTCTGGCATACGTGTCAGACCCACGCCACTTTAGACTTGGTGCACTGGCAAGTCCAAGCACCTTGAACTTGGCTCACTATCAAAACTAAACGTATTGGGTTTGACATGTGTGCCAAACTCATGCCATCTTGGACTCGGATCACTGTCAAGTCCAAACGCATTGGGTTTGATATATATGCCAAACCCACGCCATCTTGAACTTGGCGTACTGTCAAGTCCAAGCGCTTTGGACTTGGCTAACTGCCACATTCAAGTGTATTGGGTCTGGCACATGTGTCGAATCCACTCGTTTACAAAAAGTAAATAAAAACTTAATAAAAGTTATTCATCAGTCTTAAATTTCTTTTTTTTTATTACCAAGTCATCATTATATTATCACTACATAACCATTATTGCAACTAGTACCATCAACACAACACTTTATCAAAACATTAATATTATTTCTTTTTTTCTTATTTTGTTTATTATAATGTTGGGATGTCCCAAATGTTTGTTCACTTTTCAACTAATACACATGAAAAGATTTGATATTCTAATGATATTATCATTAATTATATCAAATATATGAACTTTTATGCCTCTCAACACAGTTTTGAGAATGAGATGAGGAGAGGATAAAACAATACATAATGATTAGATGAACAAGAGGAAAATCCATTTATTGTTGGTTTTTTCGAAACATATAGAAGTAGCGAAAACTATAAATTTAAAAAAAAAATTAGAGTCTCAGGGATCCTATTAAATAGATTTAAAGTTGTTTATGGTATATGCGAAAATTACTTAAAGATTAGATGTTCTTTTCAGCTTTGAAAACTTGTTTCAAGGCTGGGTTGTCGCAAACCACAAGTCACTCAAATATCCGGCCTCTAACGATAATCTACACAACCACCAATGAGAAATCTCTTAAACTCTTTTAGGAAAGAGAGATTGTTATACCTTAGAGTGCTAACTTTTTTATATATATGTTTTAGGTGTTTACGTATTGTACTTTACTCACCATTCACATTATAGGAAATAAGAGGCATAACATTCTATTTATAGAGAAACCTAAAAACCCTATAAATGATAAAGTATCAATTTTCCCTTAAATAATATCACAAATATTATTTTAAGCTACTTTTAGAAATTTATTCAATCAAGTCCTTACTTGACTGTTTATAGGTCTAGAATTGTAATACCATTCACATCATAAGAAATAAGAGGCATAACATTCTATTTATAGAGAAACTTAAAAACCTTATAAATGGCAAAGTATCAATTTTCCCCTTAAATAATATAACATATATTATTTTAAGCTACTTTTAGAAATTTATTCAATCAAGTCCTTACTTGATTATTTATAGGTCTAGAATTATAATACCATATATTAATTACATTATAGTCCTCAATTTCTAAAATTTATTTACAATCAAGTCACACTTGATTAATCATCCCATTTTAATTTCTAACCAATGGTTCTTATGTGTGACTTATTAGATTTCTTAATAACTTGACCTAAATATAAATCATTATCCTAAATAAAAATGATTAAATAATTAATTTATTATCAATTCAATAATTAATTGATTTATATTTGAAGATCAAATACAATGTCTAACAATCTGTCATGATCCCCAAAATAATATGAAAGTCATAAGTGATTTGACTAAACTTTTTAGTGACTAGTTTGTCAATGTAATTAATATTCATTCATCAAGAATGTGCTAATTTAAACAATATAGCATGGAGTATATCTGCTTTGTTAAATCATGTTAGTTTTCAACATTATAGTTATTGATTCTTCAAATAAGATTTTGAAACTCTTTTCAAAACTCATTCTATCTTGACCAAGGATTTCATAATCAATACTATTTGATAACACATGTAACATTTTTTCCTAATTCATCTAGGGTGATGAATCCCCTCTCTTGACTACTTAAATACCTTCATATAATTCATGTTATATCCAATATTTGCTCATTTGTTACCTTTGATTAGGACAACATATAGCAAGATCAAAACATTACATTCCTTATATAAGATAACTTAGTGATCTCAAGTCTAAGGATCACTTACACAACCATCACGTGAGTCTTTCCATAGACACGGTGATCTCTCTATATGAAATTTTGATACGGGTCAGTTTAGTGTACATGTCACTGACAAGAACCTACATATTAGTTTCTGATATCCCTCACACCTCAACTTATGAGAACAACTGCTTTTTTTCATAAAGAAAAGAACATAATATGTATCAGTCTTAATAACTCTAAGTAATGTTCAGTTTTAATAGAGTATTAACCATGAACATTTAGAAACAATGTTTTGATGCAATATAAATCTCATAATTATAACAACTTTATAATTTTCTTTGCAAAGCATTTTTGTTTCATGGATTTTATCTTTACTCTATATTAATTAATCAAATATTATATTCAATAATAAAATATTTAATGAATATTAAAAATAAATAAGCCTTTATTAATAAATTAAATGTATTTACATAAATAAAGTCAATGTCACGTGTAACCAACCGATTGGCAACAAGGCATATACACTAACAATAATGGACTATAAAAATGGAATGAATTAAGTATTAATAAAATAATATAATTGATTGTAAAACTTTTGATATTGTTAGAGTTTTTAGCATGGAATTTTCACTATATGTTTTCTTTTAAAAAAAAATAGTTAGGTGAAGAAACTTTTTTGTTAACAATTATATATGTATATGTGTGTGTGGACTATATACATATGTCAAATAATATAATTGATTGCACAATCTTTAATTTCATTGACTATATCAATTAGAATTTTAAAAAAATTCTCTTAAGGAAAAATTAATGAGGCAAAGAAATTTTTAATAATTATATATACATTTATGACATAAATGAAATTCTTGATATGCTAATTCTATTATCATGGAATATAACGAGTATCATACATGGATTTATTATTAAAAGAAAAAATAGGAATACATAAACCAATCAAATAAAAATTATATATAGTAAATAATTGTATATTTAAAAACCTAAAAAAATCAATAAGTATGCGATGAATTTTATTCTGCGATAACTTTCTTAATAAGGAAATAGTTAAGCTAAACATATTTGTTTTTTTTTGCAATTTAAGCAATAAAATATTAAGCACTCAATAAAGAAACCAAACTTCTTTTCTTTTCTTTTTTATTTAACGAACATTGGATCAATAAAAATAGATGGTAGTTTGTGCATCAGTTCATGCAACAACGGGTTCATGCTAGCATGGATGTGCATGGATGATGGGTTGTCCAAGTTAGGCATAAAACATAGCAATTTTGACATCATGGGTTTGATAGTTACACAATAGTATTGTGGGTGATAGTTATAATAGAATAATTGATGGTTATGATAGTTTTGAGCATGACTAGTTATGGGAAAACATGGCCAAATCATGGTAACAAGGGTAGACTAACATAGGTCATAGTTAGGAATATTTTTTTTATGTCACTAAGTTCATAGGAACATGAGAGCAAACTACCACTAACTTGCTGGAAGAGAATACCATTATGTTAACAAAGAATATCGAGGCATACTGCCCAAGTAATGTTGGAAAGGGGAAAGGTTTCCTTTGTAACTTCTATGTAATAGCTTTATAAATAGGTTGTAATTAATGTTCTTTTGTGTGGTATGCAAGCTTGATGCAAGTTTTGTGCATATCACACACATACAGATTCTTTTATATTCGTTTGTTAAGAATTAATAAAAGGTTTGGAAAGAGTTCTTGTAAATCATGTTGTGTACTTTTCTTCTTTTTTACTTATATGTTTCTACTTGCTTATGATTTATAAGAGTAGGAAAAACCTCTTAGATATGGGAAGTACTTAGTTATAAGCATCACATGAGTGAAAATGTAAGGAAATGTTGATTTTAGCAGGATAAGGTTGCTACATAGGGGCTAGAATTTTGAGAAAAAACTATGTTCCTATGAGAAGTGGTATTAGAGCATGGTTATATTTTGGATAAGCTTGTGGAAGCCATTATGGGATAGTTTGTGAATCTAGTGGCTTGACTTCACATACATCAGGTATAAAGGCAATTCAAGAAATATTGGTGCACCTAGAGGGTTTAATAAGGTCAATTCCTCAACATAAGGATTTTTCATTAAATGACTTATTAGAGTTGGCTATGGATATCGCTAAAAATTATATTGGACAATATGTCAAACTTATGACAGATATAAGCTAAAAGTTATAGGCTATCGAGGAAGAGGTGGCTTTCTTAAAGAGGGTAGTAACAAACATTATGGGCATTGTTGGCTTTTCCAAGCCTAAAGTTCAAGAATTGAAACCATTTAGTGGGGCTATGAGTTTTAAAGAGTTAAAAAAACTTTATATGGAACTTGGAACATTATTTCAATGTGGTTAAAATCAATTTGGACACATAAGTGGACATTGTAGTGATGTATTTGATAAGTGACATGAAGTTATGGGAGCGAACAAGGTCCAAAGAGGATTTGAATCATAAATGTCTCAAAGTTGAGATATAGAAATGTCTGAAACATGAATTAAAAGAACAATCTCCACCCAAAAACATATCCTAGATTACGAGAGAAGACTTGAAAAATTGAGGCATGATGGGTTGGTGCAAGAGTTTGTGAAGAAATTAAGCTCTTTCATTTTAGATATAGACAATATGTACAAGGAGGATAGATTATTCAATTTTTCATCAAGATTTTAGCCATAGGTGTAAATGGAGTTGAGGAGGCAGAATTCAAAAGTGTCTTTTATTATCATAAGCACTAACGGATTTATGGATTTTAATATAAGGGCTAATGAGGATAATGCTAATGCTTCTAAAGTTTCATCAAAGTCTAAAGACATGGAAGTGACAAAGAAAAAGGAAGAAATTTAGTAGGGATAAACCTAAGCATAATGCTGGTAACGAAAAGACAAAACAAAAAAATAAAAGCTAAGGGTTCAAAGTTGAGTTTATCCATAAAGAGAATCATTTTGTGAGGGATTGACCGAAAAAGGACAACTCAATATTGCTTCGATGGAGAAAAGTGTTAAGGAAATGACATATATAAATATTATGTGTATACTTGATGGTTGAGTCAAAAATTCAGTCGTCAAGGGGTCAATATAATTGATAAGAGATGTGGCTAAACCATGCTCCTTTGAGTGGGACAAATTATAAGTTTTTTACTTCTTAATAATGCATTATTTAGTGTGAAGAATTTGACAGGTGAGTTTAAGGTTTGATTAAGAAGCTAAACTTATTGATGAAGAGTTGGCTTGGTGGGTTTCTTTTATAAAGAGGCATAAGAGAATATGTGTCTATTATGTGTATCTTGACAATGGAATGTTCGAGGTGATGGAAACAAATAGGGTGCCTTTGTTAGGTTATCATGTTATTGATTTTTGAAGGCTGAAACATGCGACAAGGGTTCAAATAACAAGGTTGTTGCCAATGAAATCTTATGGGTGTGATGAAGTGTCTTAGGTATGATAATAGCTTATGGAGAATCATGTTACGTGGATTTGATGATGGAATTTTATTTGCTAATGTGTTTTAGTAGGTTAAGGATTTGTTGCCTTTAGGATTGATCGAAAAGACTTTGATATAAAATGATGTTAATTACCAAAATTATGGTCTTATTTTTATAGTTACAAGTTGCATATTGGGTTTAGAGAGTTAGGTGAATTTATAGGGGTTCATTGCAACTTAGAAAGAGTGGAATCCTTGCGGAATTCATAGGAAAAGTGTCCAACATCATGAAAACACTTGTGGTTGGATGGATTGGCATTCCCAAGGGAATTAACAATGTTTGTGTGTGACTTAGAGGAGTTGCATATAAATTTTAAGACACATGACAACATGTGACAGTGGTGTTACATCTTTGTCTTTGTCTAAAGGAGATTATTGAGTTTGGCATTAAGGCTTTGGGTTTTCTCTCGAAGTTACTTTGTTTGGGTTTGACTCTATTAGATAACAAGAAGGATCGTATAAAGAATCCAAGTCAAAGATTTGGTTTGGAAACGATTTGGCAATAAAATTGTCAAATTTTATACTCATCGCAAAATTAAGAGGTTGAGTTGTAGATGAATTAGAGCATAATCAAAAGGCTTTATAAAGGGGGCATGTGTTTGTGATAGTGGACAGATATGGTACAAAGATAGTCCAAGTCTAGTTCGACAAGGACATTAGGTTTTTTTTGGTAGAGGGATCAAATGTGCACAAGGTGCACAACAATAACAGATTTTCCAAACAAGGTCAGGGGGTGCTGGTAGCCATGTCAACAATGGCAAAAATTGACAGGTAGTTTATGTGATAATTTGTGTAGTAATGGGTCATGCTAGCATAAAGGTGAGCATGGATGATAAGTTGTCCAAGCCAGGAAGAAAACACATCCATTTCTAAAGCATGAGTTTGACAATTATACAACATTGTTATAGGTGATAGTTATAGTAGAATAATGAATAATCATGGCAGTTACGAGCATGACTAGTTCTGGATCTTAGGAGAAAGGCTGGAAAAACATGGGGCATGACTAGAAATTTTTTTATTGCCACTAACTTCATAACATAGGGGCAAGCCATCCATTAACTTGATAGAAGAAAAGACCATCAGGTTCATTAGGAACATGAGGAAAAACTGTCTAAGCAAATAGCTCTATAAATATGTTGCAATGGCTTGTTGTGTAGCATGCAAATTTTATGCATAACATATACATACAAATTATATATATTCCTTTATTAAGAGTTAATAAAAGGTTGGGAAAAAGTTTTTATAAATCGTGTTGTGTAATTTGCTTCTTTTCTACTTGGATGTTTTTGCTTGCTTTACAACTTAAGTGTGGAAAACATTTTAGTTGTAATCAAATACAAGTGAAAAAAAAGATGATGAAAGATTGAGTCTAATAATAAAACTAGGATGTTGCACAAAAGCTAAAGTTTTGAGCAAAAAACTTATTCATATGATAGTAACCATATTTTTTTTTTTGGAATTTTATTGTTTTAATGTTTTTGTCTATAGACATTGTTGTATTGTTTTTAACTAAAAGAAACCAACAATAGATGAATTTAAATTAAAAAAAAATAGTTAAGCTAAATACACTTGTTTTTTGTTTTTTAATTTAAGCAAAATAAATATCAAGGACCACTATAGTTATTTTTTTCCTTTTTTAACCTAAGTTGGATCAATAAAAATGATTTAAGATGTTAATCATTTATTTTTTTTATTTTTTGAATTTTATCACTACATTGTTATTTTTTTTATTGGAATTGTTGTATTGTTTTAACTGAGCATATTTTCTTTTTTTATTGTATATATAGTTTTTTTATGACTCAAGAACCTAATTTGTAAAGATAAAAATAAATTTAGGTTTCTTTTTCCATATTTGAACCAATAAAAAATATTTAATAACTTGGTATATTTTTCTTACATGCAAACTAATCAAAGAAATTTTAATTTTTTTAGCACATAGATAAATAAAAAGATTTTAATTATACAAATATTCAACTTGCAGACAAAAAAAATCATTTTAGAATATATCTATTTTGGTGCTAACATAATTGCAACTAATCATATAATAATTAACTTATCAATTATTTTATTTTTCCTAATTAGCAGCCAGTACAATAACAACTAATTAAAAATAATTATTAAAAAACAAGAATAGAATATGTTCAAACAATTTGGTCCAAATAAAGTTGGGACAGCGTTTTGATAATTGAATGAATGCTTTCTTTTTACAATAAGATGAGATTATTCTGCTTCATTATGTCTACAGTCGAGACTTGAGAATTTATCTTGCATAAGTAGCCCACTTTTCTTCGGAAAACAGGCCCAAGCCCGAATTAAAACTCTATCAAAACAATTAGCCCCCGGCGAGGATCGAACTCGCGACCTTTCGCTTACGAAGCGAACGCACTACCACTATGCTACGGAGGCAGTTGTTCGGTTATTGACAAAACTATTATATATATGAGTTAAATGTACTTTCCTAAATATCTAAATTAATCAAGTCTATCATTTTTTAACCCAATTATCAATGTGCATATACATTCATATACATACCCCCCGCCCCAAAGGGAAATTATCGGTTTTATTTTATTAGAATAATTATATGCAATGAAAATTTTACTTTTATTACGATTTTTCTTCTTTTACATCTTTACATTTTTGTAGCTTTTATTTGTTGAGAATCTAATTGAAACCATATAGATTTCACTTTTTGGCCTGTATTATAATGCAAGTTAGATCTGTTTTAGCATAAAAAAATATTAAAACATTAAAAAGTTAAAAAAAAGACATATAATGAATAAAACACTTTTAAAATAATTAAATGTTGACATTTTTTTAGAAAACAAATATTGAAATGGTGACAAATTGAATCAACTTGAGTCAACAATGGTTAACTTAAAAAATTCATGATCTAAAGTGTGAAATCGTGATAAAACTATGAAATTTGCATCGAAATAAATTAAAAATATCAATCATAATGAACCAAATATCGAAGGCTGAAAGAGAAAATAAATTAAATTAAAAAAAACAAAAAAAATAAATTGAGTAAACTTATATTGTAACACCCTTAGTTTAATTTATGTTATATTTATTGAAAAACATGTATTTTTTTTACATCATTATCTCTTTCTATCCTAACAACACTTTAAATTTATTATTATTATTATCAACACTTTTTGAACACAAATTGTCTTTTTTGGAAAAAAATTCATTCCACACATAAAATTAACTTCTAATTAACCCCAATAACAATAAAAACATATAATCAAACAGCTCTAATTATTCTAGTGAACACTCCAATACCATTGTTGGGTTTCCTGAATATCATACATGCAAAGAAAATAATAATAATAAAATTATTCAGGAGTTCTAGGATCATGTTAGATATATCTAAATTTTTTACCATTAAGGTTTGCATCAATGAGTCTTTCATATTTTTTTACTTTAATAGTATGAAAATAATTTTTTTTTATGAATAGTAATAAGTTAAATTTCATTGAAACAAAACAATGTGCTGATAGATTCCTCATTTTCTTATTATTTTTTCCACCAAAAATATAATTGTTTTTCTATGTTTTTTATTTAATAAAAATCAAAAGTAATAAGAACAAAACCCTTAATTTAATTGCTTTACTCTCGAACATCCAACCAGCGTATGTTATTTCTACTTTTGCCAAGTTAGGAAACCTATTGTAGAGGGATTTCTAGGCTTGATTTGCAGGGTTTAATCCACAACCACCCCTCATAAATTGTCTTTGTTCATTATCCTGTTTGTAGATTCGTTTACATGCTAATGAAGTATAGTTTTTATCTATAATTTTCTTGACCATTCTCAAGATTTCCCACCCCAGTTAGTCTGGTAAACCATCCATTGAAACCAATGTTTTCTTCTTCTCACTGAATCGAACCAACCCAATTCTTTTGGCTTCTAGCATATATATATATATATATATATATATATATATATA
>Ga0325410_1003181_pt1 | contig 18469 bp, 13 predicted proteins | sample PopdelMetagenome_16_FD_206182 | JGI IMG/M metagenome (GOLD analysis project Ga0325410, IMG submission 206182) | Populus deltoides microbial communities from Bellville, Georgia, United States - Xylem-PdIQD-R3 | ecosystem: Host-associated > Plants > Phyllosphere > Stem > Wood/Secondary xylem... | reverse complement strand
GAAAAAGTGGATGACATTGCCAAAGAGAGAGCTAAGTATGGCTTTGATCTGTACAAAGCCACTGATGAACTCCAGCGACTAACAACTACCTCCTTTGTTGATGAATCAAGCGTGATTGGTCGAGATGTTGAAAAGAAAACTGTTGTAAGCAAGTTGGTGGCTGAAAGTAGTACTCAGGAAGCACGGGACGTTGATGTCATCACTCTAGTAGGGCTGGGCGGAATTGGAAAAACAACTCTCGCCCAACTAGCTTATAAGGATGCTGAGGTTACGGCTCATTTTGAGAAAAAGATATGGGTGTGTGTTTCAGATCCATTTGATGAGGTTAGGATAGCCAAAGCTCTCCTTGAGGAGCTTGAAGGGAGGGCACCCGATTTGGTTGAATTGCAATCCCTTTTGCAAAGGGTTTCTGAATCCATTAAGGGAAAGAGGTTCCTTCTTGTCCTAGATGATGTCTGGACAGAAAATCATAGACAATGGGAACCACTGAAACTATCTCTTAAAGGCGGTGCAACAGGAAGCAGAATTCTAGTTACCACTCGTAAGGACGCTGTGGCAACGATGATGGGAAGTACTGACCACCGGATCAACATTAAGGAATTGTCCAACGAGATATGCAGGTCAATATTCAATGATGTGGCATTCCAGGAAAGAAGCAAAGATGAGCGCGAAAGATTGACAGATATCGGTGACAAAATAGCAAACAAGTGCAAGGGCTTGCCTCTGGCTGCCAAGGTATTAGGAGGTCTAATGCAGTCTAAAAGAACAAGAGAAGAGTGGGAACATGTTTTATCTAGCGAACTGTGGGAGCTAGATGAGGTTGAAAAAGAACTGTTTCCACCTTTGCTTTTGAGTTACTACGATTTACCTTCTGCGGCAAGACGATGTTTCTTGTATTGTGCCATGTTTCCAAAAGACTACTGGATGCGCAAAGATGATTTGGTGAAGATGTGGATGGCTCAAGGTTACCTTAAGGAGACTCCAAGTAGAGATATGGAGCTTGTTGGAGAGGAGTACTTTCAAGTCTTAGCAGCGCGCTCTTTCTTCCAAGATTTTAAGATGGATGAGGACGAAGGAATGAAATTCAAGATGCATGATATAGTGCATGATTTTGTCCATCATATAACAAAAAATGAATGTCTAACAGTGGATGTCAATACACTTGGAGGAGCAACAGTGGAGCCTTCAATTGAAAAGGTTCGTCATTTAAGCATGATGCTGTCAAAGGAAACCTCTTTTCTCTGGTCCATTAACAAAGCAAAAGGTCTTCGCAGCCTCTTGATCGACACTACAGACCCTTCGCTTGGAGCTGCACTACCTCATGTATTCAAGCAGTTGACATGCATCAGGTCATTGAATTTGTCAGAGTCTTCAATCAAAGAAATACCAAACGAGGCAGGGAAATTGATACATTTGAGACACCTCAATTTGACATCTTGTAGAAAGTTGGAGTCCCTGCCAGAAATCATGTGTGATTTATGTAATCTGCAATCCCTAGACGTTACTTGGTGTCGTTGTCTCAAGGAATTGCCGAAGGCGATTGGAAAACTTATCAAATTGAGGCATCTCCGGATTTATCGTTCAGGCGTGGCCTTCATACCTAAGGGAATAGAGAGGATAACATGTCTTCGAACATTAGATGTGTTTACTGTGTGTGGTGGTGGTGAGAATGAAAGTAAAGCAGCTAATCTAAGAGAAATAAAAAACTTAAATCACATTGGAGGGAGTCTTCTTCATATACGGAATCTAGGAGGAGGTAAAGAAGATGCGAGTTACGCTGCAGAAGCACAACTCAAGAATAAGAAGCGCCTGCGTTGTTTGCAATTGGATTTCGACTGCGACCGGCCGAACGGCATTTTAATTGAAGCTTTGCAGCCTCCATCGGACTTGAAAGTTCTAACCATATCTAGTTACGGAGGGTTGGATTTGCCCAATTGGATGATGACATTAACCAGATTACAGGTGCTTACACTTCGTGATTGTGAAAACCTGGAGGTTTTGCCTCCATTGGGAAGATTGCCCAACCTTGAAAGCCTAGAATTACGCGGGTGGAAGGTGAGAAGGTTGGATGTTGGATTTATAGGTATAAAAAGTGTTAATGAAGGAGAAATTGCAAGGGTCACTGCTTTCCCCAAATTAAAAGAACTTCGCATTTGTAATCTCAAAGAAGTAGAAGAGTGGGATGAAATTGAAAGGAGAGTGGGAGAAGAAGATGCCACAACAACTTCAATATCCATTATGCCACAACTTCAACTGTTGATGATTCTTCATTGCCCATTGCTGAGAGCACTACCAGACTATGTTTTGGCAGCGCCTCTACAGGAATTACACATAAGAGGTTGCCGCAATCTAAGGAATCGTTACGGGAAGGAGGAGATGGGTGAAGATCGGCACAAGGTTTCTCGCATCCCAAGCGTTTATATTTAATGATATATAGGTGAGAAAGACAGAACTCTTTAGAACCGGCAGGAACAGGTAATTAAATTCTTCAACCAGTGTTAATTCTTAACGTTAAAAGATTATACTATATTTTAACAAATCTATTTTGGGCTCTCCATTTTTTCACGGGAAAAAAAGAAGCGAGAGTTAGTGGATGAGGAGAAGGGTACAAATTAATTAATTGTGGAAGTCATAGTTAGGTCACTGAGATTTGGTTATTTTAACTTTACTAATTCTTGTTTTGGTTATTTTCAAGTGATAATATTTTTGGAATCAAACCGAAGCGCATTCATTGGTTATGACACGTTTGCTTTTGGTCTGTATTTGACAGCTTGGGCTTAGACGATACTGAAGAGCACCGTATGTTTCATATGCCTCTTTACTGTAATTGGATTCAAATCATTTGTAATCTATTGTTGACTTTGGATTTTATTTCCTCCTTACCATTTATGGAACCCCTGTGAAAAAAGGGGATGAAAGGGAGGAGGTTCCTGGTGCAATGGGTATGGAACCTTGTGAAAAGGAAATGCTTTGGGCCTGATGCCATGGATTAGATTTGTGCTACTGTACATGATTTTCCATAATTTCTTCAACTGCATCTTGCTTCGACATCTGAAAAGACAGGGTGAGACCTGATGCTTCCTCCATTCATTTGCCATTGCCATCCTAGTATTGTAGATCAAGCAATCCCTGGTTGATTTTCACAATTCATCACAATTTAATGATGGGCCCGAATCAAGCCAGTGATCTTGTTAGCGAAACTGCTGCTGTCATGCAAGAATTCACTTCATCTGGGTTCAATCTCCAGATTTCCTCTGTAATTTAGATCTGAATTTCAATTTCCAGATTCCATAACCTTGGCCCTTATTCTAAAATAATATGTAAGCCTCTTTACTGTAATTGTAATCTATTGTTGACTTGGATTTTAATTTGCAATTGCCATCCTAGTTTGGATCAAGCCATCATTTGTAAGGTTGATTTTCACAATTTATCACAATTCAATGATAACAGTAAGAAATGGCACGATTGAATCACTACATTACTAATGTGTTGGTACTGTATTTTAAAAATATTTTTAAAAAATTAATTTTTTTAAAAAAATTAATATATTTTTAATGTTTTTAAATTATTTTGATGTATTGATATTAAAAATAATTTTAAAAAAATAAAAAAAATATTATTAACATATTTTTTTAAATAAAAAGCAACCTCAGTCATATTTCCAATCAATACTATATAACAATCAGGAATTTCAGTAGAATGCGATAATCTTTCAGTAGAATTCTCCAGACCAATCGTGTTATTAAGTGAAGACCATGAATTCAAAACTATGATATCAGAATCAAGAGATAGATAGCACCTGAACAACCCAACAAGAGACAAGTTACCAAAACATAGATTTCTAAACATAAGAAATGGCGCGATTGAATCACTACATTACATAGTATAACGATGATCATCAGGAATATAAAATAAAAATTCTTCTCAACTCGAGCGAAGAGGGTATTAATTAATACATGGTTTCTAGTTCAAGAGCCAGCATCAAAATTACTAGATTATGAGATTTATTTTAAACACCTCAATGTGATAGTACAGTGTCCTATATGAGACTCACACAGGAACCAGCAAGATGTCGTGTCATTCTAGTCATACATGTGATTGACATGCCAGAAGGGGGAGATATTTTCAAGAAGCGAGCTAATTACTTGTAGAGAGCAGCAAGGTGACCCGGTTCAATATAGTGAAAACATGTCTTTCACCGCTGAAAACAAACTGGAGTGAAAATATGGGTTTTCTACACAGCCTTATAAGCTCTAGTCAACCACGGGTCTCGCAGCAAAGGATACGGGTTCAAGAAAACAAAATCACTATTTATGAAGCCGATCACCCCACCCTTCTCTTAAAGATTACAACTTTTTACTTATCTTTAACAACAAAGGCATCTTCAATAATCTTAACCTCATTAAGTATTCTGTAAATTTCCTCATCAACAAGAATATCATCACTGCCAAACACGGTCGTACTTTTATAATCCTCAACTAAAACCATTGTAATAAAAAAAAAAAAAACATCGTAATATCTTATCAATTTCTTATTCAAATACCTTATAACAGACCTGGTTACATGATCCATGTAATACCAAGAATCGAGGGACTTTTCGTTTCTTATTCTTCAGTGTTTTTTTTTTTTTTGTCTTTCATTTTCGTGATCTTCTTCTTCTTCTAGTTCTCTAATGGTGTCTTCTTCAATATCGATGTTGTATATGCTAAAATTTAAGGTGTTTGGAAACGAGGTGTAAATCATGTTTCTAAAAATTTTAAATTTTTTTATTTAAAATGAATTTTTTATATATATTTTCAGATCGTTTTAATGTGCTGTTGTCAAAAATATTTTTTTTAAAATAAAAAAACTTTATTTTGATGCATTTCTAAATGAAAAATACTTTAAACTCGCACTGCTACCACAATCGCAAACAAGCCCTTAGCTTGGGTTTCGAATGAGGGACGGCATTGCGTCGATACCAAGAGTGTTTTTTTTTTTTTGTCGTTTAGAATTTTTCAAATTAATTTTCTTTTTAAAAATGGTAATTAAATAACTTGTTTTTATGATTTTAATGTATTAATATAAAAAATATAAAAAATCTAAAAGACATTATTATTTTAATATATTTTAAATAAAAAAAAGTTTATATGTCCCTTGTAGACTCAGCTAAAAAGTTATTTTAAAAAAAACAAATAATTTAATAAAAATAATATTATTTAATTTTCTCTTAAAAATAATTAAACTTTTAAACTCTGACCCTCTTTCGAGTGTGTTTGTGTACACGACAACCGTGGGATCCATAAAAAAATAGGTTGAATCGCAATTTCAGGAGAAGCATCTTGCACCAGCTTCCTCGGCACTGTTTACTTTTGTTAAGTGAAACAATATAGAGTGAATTAATTCACTCTGCACACAAAAGTGAACACGTGAACAGTAAAAAAATTTTGATTTTTTAATTGTGTTTTATTTGAAAAACTAGTGCTTGACATTATTCAAAGACATTACATAAATTAGAAAGAGATCGCATAATGACGTAGTATTTGCAGAATTTTATCGTAATTCCAATTTTGTTCCTGATGATATTTTATCTAATTTTGTTGTACGCTAAAAAAACTATGGAAACTGTAATCCTTGTCAGATGAATTTCATACGTGATGGAATTGTAGATAATTTAATGGAACAATATGTTTTTCATATAAAGTATTATTTATTTCATGATATAATAACAGTAGTTAAATTTATAATATTTAATTTAAAAACCATCAATATTAATATATATCACCAAACACATTAAATTACTTTTTGTTTAACCTCAATTTCAACCACAGTTAAACCAAACATATATAAATATCAAACTAACCTTAACCAAAAATACTTTTTATAAAATATTTTTTTTCAAACCATAACCACAAACCACAAACCACATTAACAAATACAGTCAAATTAAAGTTTTAAAAATTATGGTTAGAACTGGTTCAAAGCCTTCATTGAGTCCAATGTGAAGAGGCCCAACCTACCGTCATAAAAGCCCAATAGTCTCTTCTCCGCCACCACCAGGCCATGCCATTTATATAAGCAAACGAATATGCTGCGAAGAGCTTAGGCTTGAAAACGGGAGAAAAGTTGACACTGCTTTGTCTCCTAAAGAGACACCGGATGACTATCACACCCTTGTTATGGTATCTGATTCAGCGAAAAGGAGGGCATTATGGTAATTGGAACAACTTGAATCGAGAATCTGAACCGCTGTATTCCTCCGCAGAGATGCACACGCTATTGATAACTCGGCCAACTCGTTCGATTACTCAATGTAATTAATTATAGCCTTATTTTGAATCACCAGCTTGCTACAAGTCTTCAAGCTTTGAAATGACTGGTGGCGTGCCACTACTCCACTGGCAAGGAAAAGAAATCTCTTCAAAGTCACCAAGCAACTCTTTTTTTAGATTTTATTAAAAATTTTGGCTAAAACGAGAATAGCCTAATAATAATAATGAATAAATAAAAAAAGCAACAACAGAGAAGATAAAATAAAGAAGACATAAAAGCAGGGTATCTACTCTATAACAGGAAGAAAATTAATAGCATTCATATCTATTGTCATGATTAATTAAGTATTGAAAAAAATTATCACGAAAATTAATATCATCAAGAATAAAGAGTTCAAAATTTTTGTAAAAATTCAAAAAAATGGTAAAATGTCCTATTTTTAGAGATAATGTCAAAAATTTCATTAAATTTAAAAAAATGATGAAATTTCATTAAATTTGAAATTCAAAATTTTATTTTTAGGGATAATGCCCCCGTGCATGTCATCGCACCTATTAAATTTGATTATGTTAGTGAGAATCTGTCCTAAGTTCTTAACCATTAAAAATTGCTTTGCCAGGATAAAAACAGATACCTGTGTGATGGATCGCTAGGCTTTTTGTGTGTTCGAGAAAGCTCCTTCCTTTCAATGCCTGAATTTTCACCTCTATTTTTAGTTTAAATCAAGGCAGGTTCATCTGCATCGATACTAGAGTAGAGAGTTTTATTTGCAAGGACGACATGCCTTCTTGTATGATTTATATAGTATTTGATATTGTGTTTTTAAAAAAAATTAATTTTTTTATTTTAAATTAATATGTTGTTAATATTTTTAGATTATTTTGATATGCTAATGTCAAAAATAATTTTTAAAAAATAAAAAATAAAATATTATTTTAATGTGTTTTAAAATTAAACAAAAAAACTACTTTAAAAAACAACTACTACTTTAATGCAGTTACATCAACCCCTATAAAAGAGATTAAAGATCTAATTTAATAATTTGATGAACTGAAAATTAAGGATTCAATTTAATAATTTGAAGGAATTTGATATGATTTATTATTTTCAAATTATAAGTAATCTTTTTTGTTATAAAAAAGAGGTTTGACTTCAAGATTTTCCAGGTAGAAAAATACCAATATCATCCAAGTTACAACTCATTGAAGATAGTTCAATGCAGATGATAATTAGAAAACTTGTTATTTAACCACCATTAATGCTAACAAGATGATAAAACTTAGAAAATCAGTTTTTATACAGTTGATAAATAAACCTGGTCCTCGAAGAACCTGCTTTCAAGTCTTGTTAATTTCACATTGCTTAGCCTGCAGGAACCCTAATTCCCGCAAGAACCCTGCTTTCAAGTTTTTCAATTGCATGAGTTGCTTTTATTTCCTCTGTCATTCTCATTTTCTTTGATTCTCATTTAATCCTCTAATGGTCATCAAATCTTTCTCATTACTTCAGGTATATACCTACATCACATCAATTTCATTTTTCAACCTACAAGTTGTGCTCTCCCTTCACCACAGCCCTACAAAAACTAAAAAAAAAATGTTCAGACACTAAAATACTACAAGTTGCAAGAACTCCACCTGCAACACCAAACCCTAAGTATATAAACTAACTTCCATTCACAATCAGCCGCCTCCTTCCCTTCACCCTCTCTTTCTCTCTGCACATCCCATCATCATTGCTTCTCTCTCTCTCTCTCTCTCTCTCTCTCTCTCTCTCTCTTTCCAATCAGAACTAAACAGACGATGGCTGAGGCACTTGTATCTCCGATCTTGGCGCAGTTAACCACGATCGTTGCTCAACAGGTATTTTTCTACCATCTGCAATAACTTGATTTACCTAGCAGAGATAAGAAATATATATAAAGTTCAAGCCTTTTTTCTTCCTATCAAAAAAAGAATACTTTTAACTTGATTAAATAAAAATAATATTTTAAATCCTCAAGTATATATTTCGATGTTATTAAAGAACCTTCTTTTTCTTGTTTTATTATTTTTCATAATTCCAAAAATAACCTAAAGAAAATATATCATTCCAAATATAGGAAAACCGAAAAAGGCAAAACAAGAGTACTTGCCAATTCTCTTTAAACTTAACCATTAAGGGTAAAATAATCAATAAAAAGTTCAAAGGATTAGCCAGTGAGTATTTGGTGTGAATTAACACACAATCTTATTATCATGCCTTTATTTCTAAATTGACTTCACAAATATATACATGCGGATCCTTTTATTCACTCGCATGCCTTTATACATCCATATATCTATAGTTTAATGTAAAATGAAAACCAGATTTCATGTCGCTTCAAAGGAGAAATCCTTCTCTCGTGAGAACATTTGAACTCTTTCCATGCCTATATTGATTATATATATATACATACATACACGTACAGGTTTAACGTTTTACCATTTAAGATTCATTTTATACCTTCTTGTACAGTAGCATAGTGCAGACTGATATCATCATAATGATGATAAAAAGAAAAAAGAAAAATTATTATTTCTAATAAATATCGTAGCCAAAACAATAACTCTTCTGAAACAAACCCCTTTGCTCGTGATGAATCCTCACACCCACATACTTCTCGTTCTAACACTACAAAAGACTACTCTAATCACAACCTCAAGTTGTCCTTTCCAAAATTTAATGGTGATGATCCAACGGGATGGATTTACAAGGCAGAACAATGTTTTGAATTTCAAAATATTGTGTTGGACCAACAAGTTCAGCTGGCCTCATTCCATTTAGAAGGCATCGCCTTACAGTGGAACCGGTGGTTGGCAAAATTCCGTGGACCACTAACATGGGATGAGTTCACCAATGTTATACAACTCCGGTTTGGTCCAACCGACTATGAGGATCCCTCAGAAGCTCTGACACGCCTTAAACAAACTACCACCATCGCAGCTTATCAAAAAGCTTTTGAAAGGCTTTCTCACAAAGTGGACAATCTACCCGAAAAATTTTTAATAGGTTGTTTTAGTGCAGGACTCAGAGATGATATTCTCATAGATGTGAAAATTAAATAGCCTGTAACCTTGGCAAATGCAATAGGGGTGGCTCGACTAATTGAGGAACGCAACCAGCTGCAGAAGAGACCAATTCAACCACTTCGTTTCCAACCAGCTTATGCAGCAGCAAAAACCTCCTCTAATCTAGTGGATGGGGTGCTAGGACATCCACCAAATCAGCGCCATAGCCAAAGTTACAATAACCCACCAGCAACCTTCCGTAGAATCACCAATCAAGAGGCACGGGAACGACGAGAGAAAGGGTTATGCTATTACTATGATGAGAAGTTCATTCTAGGACATCGTTGTGCCTGACCACAATTGCTTATGATTGAAGATTCACCTCATACGGATATCGAAGACGTTGAGATCAACCAACCTGATCTGGAACTTTCAGAAGTTCTACCTGAAACCGAACATCCACAAACCATACGCGTCCTTGGCAAGTTAAAGAACAAGAATGTAGCAGTGTTGATAGATGGAGGTAGCATTCATAATTTTATTGATCAAGCTTTGGTCTCTAGATTTGGATTACCAATAACTCAGGGTAAACAATTACAAGTCATGGTGGCTAATAGAGAAAAGATTGAATGTGCTGGGCAATGTCAGGCGCTCACCCTCATCATTCAAGGGCTTCCTATCACCATCGATTACTTCATTCTTCCTGTCGCAACATGCCAGTTGGTATTGGGAGTGCAATGGCTTGCAACTCTCGAACCAGTCAGGACTGATTACAAGCAGCTCACCATGAATTTCAATATTGCAGGAATTTCTCACACATTTCAGGGATTAGGGAGAACTAGTATTGAAGCCTTAACAGATAAGGAGTTCAATGGATTACAAGGCTTGGGATTATTCTTCCAAATAATTCCTTCCAACAGTGACAGCGAACCACCGTCCTATTCTCCTGAAATCAGTCAACTTTTAGCTCAATTTTCTCAGGTGTTTGAAACCCCGACCGGCTTACCTCCACAACGGTCATATGATCATCACATTCCATTGCTTTCTACAACTGGACCAGTCATTGTGAGGCCATATCGATATCCTTATTATCAGAAGACTGAAATAGAGAAAATGGTCAAGGAGCTTTTGCAATCTGGTTTAATCAGACCAAGTCACAGCCCGTTCTCCTTCCCAGTTCTATTAGTGAAGAAGGCGGATGGTGCATGGCGATTTTGTGTGAATTATCAAGCTCTCAATGACATCACGGTGAAAGATAAGTAACCAATTCCAATAATTGATGAACTATTAGATGAGCTGCATGGTGCCAAATTTTATTCTAAATTGGATTTACGTTCTGGATATCATCAAATCCGCGTGCATGATGCTGATATTCATAAAACAGCTTTCAGAACTCATGAAGGGCATTATGAATTTATTGTGATGCCATTTGGTCTCACCAATGTGCCAGCAACATTTCAAAGTCTCATGAATGATCTCTTTCGTCCCTACCTCCGACACTTTATCTTGGTTTTCTTTGATGACATTCTAATATATTCAAGATCATGGGAGGACCATCTCACTCATCTGCAAACTGTTCTACAGATTTTATCAGCTAATAGTTTATTTGCCAAATTGTCCAAATGTCAATTCGGAGTTTTACGGGTCAGTTACTTGGGCCACATCATTTCTAAGCACGGAATATCGGTTGATCCCACCAAAATCCAAGCTGTCATTGAATGGCCACCACCAACAACAGCAAAAGGGGTCAGTGGATTTCTTGGTTTAGCTGGTTACTACCGAAAATTTATCCGTCATTTTGGGTGTATAGCAACACCCCTACACCGTCTCTTAAGTAAAGATGGATTTCAGTGGAATGATGCAGCAGAGAAGGCCTTCCAACAGTTGAAAGAAGCACTGACATCCCCACCAATTTTACGCCTTCCTGATTTTACTCAACCATTCGTCATTGAGTGCGATGCTAGTGGAATAGGACTTGGTGCAATTCTGCTCCAACAGAATCAACCGATTGCCTATTTTAGTGAAGCATTGAAAGGGTCAGCCTTAGTATTGTCCACATACGAAAAAGAAATGTTGGCAATCGTCAAGGCAATCAAGAAATGGCATCCATACTTGTTGGGGAAACCTTTTACAGTTCGCACTGATCACAAAAGTCTCAAATACCTCCTGGAGCAACGAATTACTACACCTGCACAAACACGCTGGCTGCCAAAACTGCTTGGTTATGATTACAAAATTGAGTATAAACATGGGCCTGAAAATCAAGGTGCTGATTCATTATCACGTGTAGTTGAATTCCAATTTATATCCATTTCTCAACCACATGCAGATTGGTGGCCATTGCTTCAGAAGGAAGTCCAGCAGGACTCCTTTTATGCTAACTTACTCCACAAACAACCCTCTCAAGCCGACCATCAGCTACTCCTCCGTGATGGTGTTTGGTTCAAGCGAGACAAAATCTATTTGAGCTCCAGCTCTCCTTTGATCCCAAAGATTTTGGTTGACTGTCATTCGTCACCTGTAGGTGGGCATTTTAGGTTTCATAAAACTCTTTCTCGCATCAGACAAAGTTTTTTTTTGGTCTAATATGCGGCAGCATGTGAAGGAATTCTTGCAACAATGTGATGTCTGTTAGCGGTTTAAAACAGATTGTATGCAGCCGGCAGGATTGCTTCAGCCTCTACCCATCCCTACTCAAATATGGACTGATGTCTCCATGGACTTTATTGAAGGATTACCATCTTCTAATGGTTATACTGTTATCATGGTCGTTGTTGACAGATTGACCAAATATGCTCACTTTGTTGCCTTGAAACATCCATTTTCTGCTGTCAGTGTTGCCAAGGAATTTGTTTCCAATGTGGTTCGCCTGCATGGAATTCCAACTTCCATAGTTAGTGACCGGGACAAGGTGTTTATTAGTGCCTTTTGGCGCACACTATTCAATCTGCAGGGAACCAAGTTGTGTATGAGTTCAAGTTATCATCCCCAATCTGACGGCCAAACCAAAGTTGTCAATCGGACTTTGGAACAGTATTTACGTTGTTTTGCAGGAAATCAGCCACGCAAATGGTGTGAATGGATTCCCTGGGCTGAGTTTAGTTACAATACTTCCATTCATTCCTCCACCAAGATGACACCCTTTGAAGCTGTTTATGGAGTTCCCCCTACCAACTTACTGGCTTATATACCTGGCACTTCTCGCGTTCAAGCAGTTGATGAATACCTGCGTGACAGGGATACCATCCTACTTGAGTTGCGCCATAACCTTCAGTTGGCTCAAAATCGGATGAAATGTCAGGCAGACCAACACCGGCGTGAAGTATCATTCACGGTGGGAGATTATGTGTATTTAAAACTCCAGCCCTATCGGCAAACTTCTGTGGCTTTTCGCGCTTCTCTTAAACTCTCCCCACGATTTTTTGGTCCATACAAAGTCTTGGAGAAAATCGGTTTGGTGGCTTACAAATTAGCCTTACCTCCTGGTTCTCAAATCCATGATGTCTTTCATGTCAGTTTGTTAAGGAAGCATTTGGGTCCAGTTACTCCTTCCTCTCCTGAACTTCCCCCTGTCTCGGTTACTTCAGTTGTTCTTCCACAACCTGAAGTTGTCTTAGACCGACGTGTGATACACAAAGGTAACTATCGTCCAAAATCTGAAATTTTGGTGAAATGGGTGGGTGCACCTGCAGAAGACGCTACTTGGGAAAATGAGTGGCGTTTCTCCAAGTCCTATCCAGACTTCCTCCTTGTGGACAAGGTTCCTTAAAGGGTAGGGAATGATATGTACCACTTCACCACACCACTTCACAGCAACGTAGTGGCACATTATAGCAGACCACGACATGCAGGGATTGAGAAGACCACGATGTGTAATTGTGGAATGGCAAGGTGGAAGAGACCATGACGTGACCACGACGTGTAGCGGCAAAGTGGAAGACTTAGTCTAATTTCTTTATTTAGTTATTTGTCTGTTGAGTCAGTTTGTTCTGTTCTGTTTTCAGCATTCCTAGTCTGTAGCCATGTTTGTTATTTTTTCCTACCTGTACTGCTATATCTATATATAGCCTAAAAGAGTTCAGTGAAAGGAAATGCAGTTATTTCTTAAACAACCTTCTCTTTTCCCTATCTTCTTCTTGATTCTTAAATTATACTTATAAGAATGCTAGCTATTATTAAAATAAAAAAAAATCAAAAATCTCAACCTGATACCGCAAAAGGCCATCATCTGTATCTACATATACACCAGTTATTTAACATGCAACTCGCACCTGGTTGCATAATTATTATTTGCAATTACCATCCTAGTGAAGATCAAGCAGCTGTTTTCTGCAATTCACAACAAGAAATTTAGCACCAAATATTATCATTATCCACGCAAATAAAACCTCAGTTTCAGTGGAGTAAATCCAAATAAATGAGAGAATGGTAGACTTGGAAGCTAAACCATTCATCTATAAGAGTGATACCCATCGATTTAGTGGGATTAAATCCAAATAAAGTTAGTTAATTATGTAAGTCATAGCTAGGTCACTGAGATTTTTGTCATTCAGAAAATGGAATGCTCATTTTAACGTCTGCCATTCATTGGGTTGTTTTGGTTATGACACGTTTGCTTTTGGTCGGTGTTTGACAGTTTGGGCTTAGAAGATACTTCAGAGCTACTTTAGAGTGGCTTCCGATTTACTTTGTGCGTTTGAAGATTTTCCCTTAATATTTTTGGAATCAAATCGAAGGGCATTCTGGTATAATCAAATGGAGGATTTCATTCAGTGTTGTTTTAAGCACCGTATGTTTCATACACCTTCTTACTGTAATTGGATTGAAATCATTTGTAATCTATTGTTGACTTGGATTTTATTTCCTACTTACCATTTATTCTCACATCCTCTCTCTCTCTGTTTTTTTCTTTTTAAAGATGATTCACATTAATTTAGTGGATTAAATCATAATAAAGTTATCCAAACCTAACGCGAAAAATTGTCACCAATAGATATGATCTCTACAAGTAAAAGACAAGTCCCCCAGTACATGTGCGTTCCAAATGCCATCACAGCCCCTTTCAACTTCAAGGATTCTCCAGACCAAACTTGTTATTAAGTGAAGACCATGAATTCAAGATAGATTGCAGTACCTGAACATAGATTCTAGACATAATAACAATTTGAAATGGTGCGACTGAACCACTACATTGCATGGTAGAGGATATTAACTATGACTTGTGTATTTAGCATCGTACACCTTATGCCATAAGAATTTCGAAGTTAAATGTGCTTGAACTAGAGCAGTACTAGGATGAGTTCTCTCCTTAAAAGTATTGTGCACCCCAATTCACATAGAAGTGTGTGATCAACCTCATAAGAATCATTATGCATCCCAACTCACATGCAAATATACAACCTCTGGTGGACCTTGGGTTGATGGGCTCTTCTCTATGATTTGGTTCTTGAGAGTGACTAATTGTTCACTTATGAGTGGTGTCCAAGAATATATCTGCGATATAAACATGGTTTCCAGTTCAAGAGCCATCGTCAAAATTACAAGATTCTTATTGCCAAATTCTTATCAACCAAATAAAAGTTTGATTAAATTGAATTGAATAGCACCAAATATTCAATGGATCAGCTAAATACAAGGTACTGTTTATAAGACCAAATTTAATATATCTTAAAATTAAAAAACAATTTCGGTCCAAACAATTTCATTTTAATTTTTTTATTAAAAAAATTAGGTTAACTGAATTAACCCTCTCATATTAAAACCTAATTCTTGACCTTGGATGTTGAACCTCAAGTTACTAGTTCGAGTCTCACAAACCTTAAAGTAACTGGAGCTTTATATAATTGAATAAAATAAATTTAAATTAAAACATACATATTTTTTTCTAAGAAAAACAAATAAATCATATACTAGATTTACATTTCAGTGTAAAAATCCACAAAATTAAATATACAAATATACCATGAATAAAAAAAATGAGGGATTCATAAATAAATTATTTATTCAAAACCATTCATAAATTTTTTTGAAATTTTTTAATATTTAAAAAAATTTATTTAGCTAAATATCAAAATAAAAAATAAAAAAAATAAAAAATAAGGCTTATATGTGTTTTGCGTATCACACTCTTTATGTTTGGAAACAGATTGTGCCGGCTGGCTAAAATTATTTTCTCATTACTTCAGGTTTACTGCCAGCTAAAATTACAAGTTGTGCTGATCTTTCTTTACCGCAGGCCTACAAAAACTAATAAAAAAATGTTGAGACACTAAAATACAAGCTTCACTAGTAAAACAAACTACAAGTTGCAAGAACTCCACCGCAACGCCAAACCCTAAAATAAGGCTTAAGGGAACGTTTGGTACTGCGTTTGTACTTGCGTTTTCTTCAAATTTGAATTTTTTTTTTTTTTTGTTAAAATTAAGTGCGGTTTGTACTTTTTAGATCGTTTTGATGTGCTGATATCAAAAATGATTTTTAAAAAATAAAAAAACATCATTGACATGTATTTTGGTACGAAAAGCTATTTGAAAAGCACCCGCAACCACACTGCCAAACACGCTTAAGTATATAAACTAACTTCCATTCACAATCAGCCGCCTCCTTCCCTTCACCCTCTCTTTCTCTCTGCTCATCCCATCATCATTGCTTCTCTCTCTCTCTCTCTTTCCAATCAGAACTAAACAGACGATGGCTGAGGCACTTCTATCTCCGATCCTGGAGCAGTTAACCACGATCGTTGCTCAACAGGTATATATTTCGATTATAAAGTTCAAGCCTTTTTTCTTCCTATCATAAAAAGAACACTTTTAACTTGAATAAATAAAAATAATATTTTAAATCCTCAAGTATATATTTCGATTTTATTAAAGAATCTTCTTTTTCTAGTTTTATTATTTTTCATATTTCTAAAAATAACCTAAAGAAAATATATCATTCCAAATATAAGAAAACCGAAAAAGGCAAAATTAACAAGAGTTGCCAATTCTCTTTAAACTGAAATATTAAGGGTAAAATAATCAATAAAAAGTTGAAAAGGATTAGCGAGTGAGTATTTGGTGTTAATTGCCTTTATACATTCATATATCTATAGTTTAATGTAAAATGAAAACCCTACAAAACCAGATTTGATGTTGGTTCAAAGGAGAAATCCTTCTCTTGTGAGAACATTGAACTCTTTCCATACCTATATTAATTATATATATATACGTACAGGTCTAACGTTTTACCATTTAAGATTCATTTTATACCTTCTTATACAGTAGCATAGTGCAGACTGATACCATCATAATGATGATAAAAAGAAAAAAGAAATATTATTATTTCTAATAAATATTTTATATATAAATTATTTATATAGTAAATCCATTTCACAATAAAATATATTAATACAAAATAGAAATGTCTCCTATGCTTGAACTTCCTTGTCTTTTCTACACTAATAGGTACAGGAAGAGGTGAACCTAGTAGGGGGTGTGAAATTGTCTTGAAATCACAGAAATGTTTCCTATGCTTAACGTTTCTTTTCCTTTGTACACTAATAGGTACAAGAAGAGGTGAACCTAGTAGTGGGTGTGAAGAAACAAGTCGACAAGCTGAAAAGACATCTCCTTGCTATCCAATCTCGCATTGAAGATGCAGATAGAAAACAAGTGAAAGATGAGGCTGTAAAGGATTGGCTAGACAAGCTCAAAGATGTATGTTATGATATCGATGACGTGCTAGATGAATGGAGCACTGCAATTCTTAGATGGAAAATGGAGGAAGCTGAAGAAAATACTCGCAGCCGACAGAAGATGCGCTGTTCCTTCCTGAGATCTCCTTGCTTTGGTCTCAATCAAGTGGGTCGACGTCGCGACATTGCCCTTAAGATCAAAGAAGTATGTGAAAAAATGGATGACATTGCCAAAGAGAAAGCTATGGATGGCTTTGTTCCGTACAGAGCCACCGATGAACTACAACGACTAATAAGTACCTCCTTTGTTGATGAATCAATCGTGAGTGGTCGAGATGATGAAAGGGAAGCTGTAGTAAGCAAGTTGCTGGGCGAAAGTATTCAGGAAGCGGGGGACGTGGAGGTCATCTCTATAGTAGGGATGGGCGGGATTGGAAAGACAACTCTCGCCCAACTAGCTTTTAATGATGCTCGGGTTACGGCTCATTTTGAGAAAAAGATATGGGTGTGTGTTTCAGAACCGTTTGATGAGGTTAGAACAGCCAAAGCAATCATTGAGCAGCTTGAAGGGAGTCCAACGAATTTGGTTGAATTGCAATCCCTTTTGCAAAGGGTTTCTGAATCCATTACTGGAAAGAGGTTCCTTCTTGTCCTGGATGATGTCTGGACAGAAAATCATGGACAATGGGAACCACTGAAACTCTCTCTCAAAGGCGGTGCACGAGGAAGCAGAATTCTAGTGACCACTCGTAAGGGCACTGTGGCAACGATGATGGGAACTCACCACCGGATCAACATTGAGAAATTGACTGATGAGATATGCAGTTCAATATTCAATCATGTGGCATTCCAGGAAAGAAGCCAAGATGAGCGCGAAAGATTGACAGAAATCGGTGATAAAATTGCAAGCAAGTGCAAGGGCTTGCCTCTAGCTGCCAAGGTATTAGGAGGTCTAATGCAGTCTAAAAGAACCCGAGAAGAGTGGGAACAAGTTTTATCTAGCGAATTGTGGGAGCTAGAACATGTTGAAAGAGGAATATTTCCACCTTTGCTTTTAAGTTACTACGATTTACCTTCTGTGGTAAGACGATGTTTCTTGTATTGTGCCATGTTTCCAAAAGACTACGAGATGGTCAAAGATGAATTGGTGAAGATGTGGATGGCTCAAGGTTACCTTAAGGAGACTCCAAGTAGAGATATGGAGCTTGTTGGAGAGGAGTACTTTCAAGTCTTAGCAGCGCGTTCTTTCTTCCAAGATTTTAGGAATGCTCAAGAAGGTATCAGATTCAAGATGCATGATATAGTGCATGATTTTGCCCAGTATATGACAAAAAATGAATGTCTAACAGTGGATGCCAGTAAACTTGGAGAAGCGACAGTGGAGACTGTTGTGTGTGGTCCCGCACCATGTGATGGTGGGACCACCACATTAATTAAGGAGGCAGCTGGCTGCCTCTTTGGTTTGAATTAAATGAGCTGCCACTGTAGATGGCAGTAGCAATTTTGCAGAAAG